>Ga0172371_10002879_pt1 | contig 27030 bp, 19 predicted proteins | sample Lak12m_FD_114543 | JGI IMG/M metagenome (GOLD analysis project Ga0172371, IMG submission 114543) | Freshwater microbial communities from Kabuno Bay, South-Kivu, Congo - kab_022012_12m | ecosystem: Environmental > Aquatic > Freshwater > Lake | place: Democratic Republic of the Congo: South-Kivu... | reverse complement strand
CCGGACACGCCGCACGCGGAAAGCCGCCGTAGACACCAACGGGAGCTCAACGGCAAAGCCGTAAGTCTCCCGTTTATCGGAGCTTCCGTCACTGGCAGGCGGCGGCCAGTGAAGGAAGATCCGCCCGGTCGCCGGCATACTCCGCAATGACCGCCTCGAGCTGCCGGGCGAACATGCGCTTGCCCGTGAGCAGCAGGTTGTAGGCCGCGCTGGGCGAGGCAATGCCCAGGTCGCGGACCAGGTCCTCGTAGGAGGGGCCGGCGCAGCCCTCAAGGGACGGTAGCAGGACGCGCTGCTCGAACAACCGCCAGACATCCATCCGCGCCCCAGCCAGGCACTCGGCCTGCAGGCGCCGCGCTGCCTGCTCAAGCACGGTCCTGGCCCATTCGACGTCAAAGGGATCCAGCGCCGGGGACGGGTCGCCGATGGCCTCCGCGTGTTCCTCGATGGGGACCTCCCGCGTGGCCCGTCGCTTGCGGGCGTTCTGGCGCCGCAACTCGTTGACCAGGAAGCGCTCAAGGGCCGTCAGCAGGTAGGTCCGGAAGCGCCCCCGGGCCTGATCCGCACCCGCCACCAGTCCCTGGCGCAGGACCTTGTCGTGCAGGAAGCTCTGGAGGATGTCCTCCGCCTGGGCGTGCGGCAGCCGCCGGGTCCAGCGCAGGTGGGCCAGGAGCGGGCCGCGGTAGCGCGATAGCAGGACGTCCAGGGACTGCACGCGCAGACCCGTCTCGCCCGCGGCGGCGCCCCTGACCAGCGACCCGTGCGTCGACGGAAAGCCCTGAGGCACGGCGTCGGCGCGATCCACCCCTCCGGCGGGCTCGCGGTCCCGGTCCGATGGCACGCGGGGGGATGGCATGCCGGGCACAGTACGCGCCCGCGACGCCTGGCGCCAGTGGGGGAAGGGGTGACGGGCCGAGCGGACCAGCGCCGGGAGTCCGGACGAAGCGGCGGGTTGCCACCCCCAGCCAGGCGCCGGCATGGCGGTAAGGCCTGAGTCGAGTCTGCCACCGCGATCAGCGGCGCGCCCTCCACGGTCCGCGGCGCACCTCCACTGCGGGGTGACGCGTGCCGGTCTTCAGGACTTGTAATATTGCAGGTTATATGCAAGATTACAAGGCATGAGGTACATCCAGAGACAGTCCTTACGGCGCCTTCAGGACCTCCTGAAGACATTCCCTGCCGTGCTCCTGGTGGGGCCGCGGCAGTGTGGCAAGAGCACGCTGGCACGGCGAGCGGTTCCGGACTGGATCCATGTTGACCTCGAACGGCCGTCGGACCTGGCTCTGGTGACCGGCGATCTGGAGGGTTTCCTGGGGGCCCTCTCCGGCGGCACGTCCATCGACGAGGCGCAGCGGCTCCCGGAGCTCTTTCCGGCGCTGCGCCATGCCATCGACCACTCGCCGAGGAAGGGGCGCTTTCTCCTGCTGGGTTCCGCGAGTCCCCGGCTCATGCGTTCGGCTGGCGAGACGCTGGCTGGTCGTGTGGCGGTGCTGGAGTTGACGCCCTTTCTGGCGGCCGAGCTGGCGGGGACGTCCAAGGCCGCCGGGCGGTGGTTCTGGGGCGGCTTTCCACCGGTCCACGGACTGAACAATGTGCGCGCGCGAAGCGAATGGCTCAGTGCCTACGTCTCGACGCTGCTGGAACGGGGCCTGCCCGGCCTGGGGGTGGGGCTCCCGCCACGCCGGCTGCGGACGCTGTGGACCATGCTGACCCACGTCCACGGCAACCTGCTGAACGTCTCAGATCTGGCCCGTTCCCTGACGGTGTCGCCGCACACGGTGGCGGGCGACCTGGACGTGCTGGAGGGTGCCTACATGATCCGCCGCCTCCAGCCCTTCTACGCCAATGTGCAGAAGCGTCTGACCAAGAGCCCCAAAGTCTACATCCGGGACACCGGGCTGCTGCATTTCCTGGCGGGCTTGTGCAGGGCAGACGAGTTGGCCACGTGGCACCGTCGCGGGGCCTCCTTCGAGGGCTTGGTCATCGAGGAGCTGGTGGGCCTTGCCACTCGCTTCCTGGCCGGTCCCGAGTTCTTCTTCTGGCGCACGCAGGCCGGGGCGGAAGTGGACCTGCTGATCGTGGAGGGTCAGCGCATCCTGCCGGTCGAGATCAAGCTCGGGGCCGCGGTTGACCACTATGCCCTGGCCGGGCTGCGCCAGTGCATGGCAGACCTGGGGCTCAGCCGGGGATGGGTGGTCACGACCTCCGAGGAGCGCCGCCGCCTCTCCTCGGGGATCGAGATCGTCCCCTGGGCTGAGGTGGTGGCCGGCAGAGCGGAGCTGTTCTGACGGCCTCTCCCGCGCTGGCGATGGACGGCCAGCGCCGGAAGAGCCCCGGTCAGGCGCGCTTGGGGATGTAGGGGCAGTCGGGTTCGGCGTCGAGGTAGTCGCCGGTGACGGCGTAGGCGCGGGCGCGGCAGCCCTGGCACAGGACCCGGTAGCCGCAGGCGCCACACTTGCCCTTGAGGCGGCGTGGGTCCCGGAGGGCAGCGAAGACCTCCGCGTCGCGCCAGAGGTCGGCCAGCTTCTCCGTGCGCACGTTGCCGACGCACAGGGGCAGGTAGCCGCAAGGCTGCACGTCGCCGGTGCGCGAAATGAAGCAGACCCCGGACCCCGCCAGGCAGCCGCGGGTGAAGGCGTGCAGGCCGTGGGGGTGGCCGCCGCCGGCTGCCGCCGGGTCGAGGCCCTGCGCCTGGGCCACCTCCCGCAGGATGCGGTAGTACTGCGGCGCGCAGGTGGCCCTGATCTGCAGGCGGCCGCGGAGCTCCATGGTCTTGGCGGCCAGCCAGCGCAGGACCTCCTCGAAACGCTGCGGCGAGAGGCGTTTCTCGTCGCTGATCTCGGCGCCGCAGCCCACCGGCACCAGCATGAAGACGTGGAAAGCGTCCACGCCGAAGCCCAACGCGAACTCCAGCAGCTCGGGCAGCTCCACGTCATTGTGCCGAGTCACGGTGACGTTGGTCTGCAGGGACACCCCGGCGCGCCGGAGGGCCTCCATGCCGCGCCGGGCCGCCGCGAAGCACCCCGGCTGGCCGCGGAATGAGTCGTGCGTCGCCGCCTTGGCGCCGTCGAGGCTGATGCTGACCCGCTGGATGCCGCAGTCGGCGATGCGCCCGGCCACCGCGTCGTCAACCAGGGTCCCGTTCGTCGCCAGGGCGACCCGGGAGAACAGTCCCCGGCAGGCCGTCGCGATCTCGAAGAGGTCCTTCCGCGCCAGAGGCTCGCCGCCGGTGAGCACGACGATGGGGTCACCGGCCTCGCGGATATCCCTGGCGACCTGGAGGATCTCGGCGGAGCTGAGCTCGCCGGCGGCCTCCACCGCCTGGGCCTCGGCGCGGCAGTGCTGGCAGCGCAGGTTGCAGCGGGCTGTCAGCTCCCAGAAGACCAGGCGCAGCTCGTTGCCGCCCGCCGGGCGACCGCCGGGGTGGCTCATGGGTTTCTCAGCCATAGTGCGGCGTCCTTCGCCCAGTAGGTCAGGATGAGGTCGGCCCCGGCGCGCCGGATGCCGTAGAGGATCTCCAGAGCGGTCCGCTTCTCGTCAAGCCAGCCACGGGCCGCGGCGGCTTTCACCATGGCGAACTCGCCGCTGACGTTGTAGGCGGCCAGGGGCACGCTGACGTGCTGGCGCACCGCGTGGATGATATCCAGGTAGGGCAGGGCAGGCTTCACCATCACGATGTCGGCGCCCTCGGCGAGGTCCAGCTCGACCTCGCGCAGAGCCTCGCGGGCATTGCGGGGATCCATCTGGTAGCCCCGGCGGTCACCGAACTGGGGCGGCGACTCGGCGGCGTCGCGGAAGGGACCATAGAAGGACGAGGCGTACTTGGCGGAGTAGGCCATCAGGACCGTGTCGCTCAGCCCGGCGGCATCCAGGGCGGTGCGGACTGCGCCGACCCGACCGTCCATCATATCGCTGGGGGCGACCATCTGGGCCCCGGCCTGGGCGTGCGAGACGGCCATGCGCGCCAGCAGCTCGAGGGTGGCGTCGTTGTGGACCTGGCCATCGCGGATGACCCCGCAGTGGCCGTGGTCGGTGTACTCGCAGAGGCAGACGTCCGTGCACACCAGCAGGTCCGGCAGCGCCGCCCGCAAGGCCCGCACGGCCTGCTGGATGATGCCATCCTCGGCGTAGCCCTCGGAGCCCACCCCATCCTTGCGGGCCGGGATGCCGAAGAGGATCACCGAGCGCACCCCCGCCGCCACCAGGCCCTGGCACTCCTCCACCAGCACGTCCACCGACACCTGCGCGTTCCCCGGCATGGAGGGGATCTCACGGCGGACCCCCTTGCCGTGCCGCACGAACAGCGGCATCATCAGGTCGTCGGTTGCCAGCACGGTCTCGGCCGCCAGGTCTCGCAGCACCGGGGACTGCCGCAGCCGCCGCATGCGGGTGACAGGGAAGCTCATACGCCGATCTCCTCAGCGGTCAGGTAGCAGGCCGGATCGCAGGCCCAGACGTCGCCCGTCACCGCCTCGGCCCGGACTCGAAAGTTGCCGTTGCAGACGTCCAGCCACTTGCAGGCCGCACAACGGCCCTTGAGGTACTGCTTGCGCTGGCGCAGTTGGTTCAGCAGCTCGTCGGTGGGGTTGCCCCAGATCTCGCTGAAGGGCCGTTCGCGGATGTTCCCCGGCGAGTAGTGCCGCCAGAACTGGTCAAAGTGCACCGCTCCATCCCAACTGATGCAGCCGATGCCGCTGCCGGAGCTGTTGCCGCCGTTCATCTTCAGCAGTTCCAGGGCGTTGGCGGCCCGGGCCGGGTCCTCGCGCAGCAGTCGCAGGTAGACGTAGGGGCCGTCGCAGTGGTTGTCCACGGTCAGGCACTCCACGGGCTGGCCCTGCGCGTGCAGCGCCTTGGTACGGTCCATGATCAGGTCCACCGCCGCGCGGGTCTCCGCATGAGTCAGGTCCTCGGTCACGAGCTTGCTGCCGCGGCCCGCATAGACCAGGTGGTAGAAACAGACCCGCGGAATGCCCTCGGCAGCCAGGAGGTCGAAGATACCGCCGATGTCCTGGGCATTGCGTCGGTTCATGGTGAAGCGCAGGCCCACCTTGATCCCGGCCAGCTGGCAGGTGCGGATGCCGGAAAGGGCCTGGTCAAAGGCGCCCGGAATGCCGCGGAACCGGTCGTTCGTCTCGCGCAGACCATCCAGGCTGACGCCCACATACGAGAGGTCCGCCGCCTTGAGCTGGGCCGCCATGGCCTCATCGATCAGCGTGCCGTTCGTCGACACCACCGCTCGCAGCCCCTGGCGCCGGGCCCGGGCAACCAGCGTCAGGATGTCCGGCCGCATCAGCGGCTCACCCCCGGAAAACAGCAGCACCGGCACCCCGAAGGCCCCGAGATCGTCGATCATCCGTTCGGCCTCAGCCGTGCTCAGCTCGCCGCTGTACTCGATGTCGCGCGAATGCGAGTAGCAGTGCACGCAGCGCAGGTTGCAGCGCCGGCCGACGTTCCAGACCACCACCGGCTTCTTGTCTTTGGAGAACTGCAGCAGGTGGGATGGTAGCTTCCCCGAATGGCGCCCGTAGCGCAATGGGTCCGAGGCTTCCACCGTGCCGCAGTACAGCTTCGAAATGCCGATCATAGCAGGTCACTCTCTGCCTTGGCGGTCAGCGCCGCGAGCAGGCCGTCCACCGTGTGCTCGGACGCCTCGACGGCGATCGCGATGCCCTCGGCGGCGGCTGCCTTGGAGGTTTCGGGACCGATGCTCGCATAGCGGACGGCCGAGGGCAACGCCCCCAGCGCCTCGCGCACCATGGCGGCGTAGTTGCGCACCGTGGACGAGCTGGTGAAGGTGACGATTTGCGCCTCGCCATCGCGGAGCGCCGCGAAGACCTCCGGGTCGGGCCGCGCCGGGACCGTTCGATAGGCGACCACCTCAGTGACCGCCGCGCCGGCACCCCGCAGGCTATCGGGGAAGTCCTGCGGGGCGATGTCCGCACGCGGCAGCAGGATGCGCGCCCCGGTCAGGTCCTGGCGCTGCCGCAGCGCCTCGAACAGCGCCGCCGAGGTCGCCCGGGCCGGCGCCAGGTCGGCCAGGATGCCCCGCTGGCGCAGGGCAGCCACCGTCGCCGAACCCACGGCCGCCACCCGGCAGCGCGCCAGCCGCCGGGCATCGCCACCCGTCCGGTCAAGGCGCGCAAACAGGTGCTCGACAGCGTTCGTGCTGGCAAACACGACCCAGTCGAAGCCCTCCAGGTCCGACACGGCGGCGTCCACGGGAGCCGGGTCCACGGGCGCCTCGATGGCGATGGTGGGAAATGGCAACACCCGCGCGCCCAGGCGGGCCAGGCCGGCCGCCAGCTCGCTGGACTGGGTCCGCGAACGGGTCACCACCACCACCCGGCCGAAGAGCGGCCGGAGCTCCACCCAGGCCAGCTCGCGGCGCAGGCTCACGACCTCGCCCACCACCGTGATCGCCGGCGGCTTCAGGCCTGCCGTCGCGACGCGTTCGACGATGGTCTCCAGCGTCCCCTCTACCACCTGCTGGACCGGGAGCGTACCCCGGCTGATCAAGGCCACCGGCGTGCCTGCCGGGCGCCCGTTGGCCACGAGCTGCCGCGCGATGGCCGGGAGATTGCCCACCCCCATGTAGAACACCAGCGTGCCGCCGCCGCGCGCCAGGGCGGCCCAGTCCAGGGCGCTCTCCTCTTTGCCCGGCTCCTCGTGCCCCGTCACCAGCGACAGCACCGACGTCATGCCCCGCTGCGTCACGGGGATGCCCGCGTAGGCCGGCGCCGCAATGCCCGAGGTCACCCCCGGGACGATCTCCACCGCGACGCCGGCCCGCCGCAACGCCAGCGCCTCCTCCCCGCCCCGGCCAAAGACGAACGGGTCGCCCCCCTTGAGTCGGACCACACACCGCCCGGCGAGGCCCCGCTCCACCAGCAGGGCATTGATGTCCTCCTGCTTCATGGTGTGCGCGCCAGCCTTCTTGCCCACGTAGATGCGCTCGGCGGCCCCGGGCGCGTGCGCCAGGAGCTCAGGGTTGGCCAGGTAGTCATACACCACCACGTCCGCCGCGCGGAGGCACTCCAGCCCCCGGAGCGTGAGCAACCCCGGGTCACCCGGCCCCGCCCCGACCAGATAGACGATGCCCGCTTCAGCCATGTCCTGCTTCCTTGCCGACCGCATGCTCCACGCCGCGGAGGATCTCGCCCGCACCCCGCGCCAGCAGGTCCGCCGCCAGCGCTCGCCCCAGCGCCTCCGGCGCCTCAGGGAGACCCTCGATGCAGCCTTCGACACACTCCCTGCCGTCCAGGCTCAGGACGCGCCCCCGCAGCCGCAGCGAACCGCCCGCCATCACGGCCAGCGCGGCCACCGGGAGCTGGCAGCCGCCGCCAAGGCCGTGCATGAAGGCCCGCTCGGCCGCCACACAGCGTCCCGACACCGCGCAGTGCACGGCCGCCAGCAACTCCCGCAACTCAGCGTCGTCGGCACGGACCTGCAGCGCCAGGGCCCCCTGGCCTGGCGCCGGCAACATCACCTCCGACGGGATCACCTCGCAGATCTCCGCGGCACGGCCCAGGCGGCGTAGCCCGGCAGCCGCCAGGACCGCCCCGTCTACGACCTTGTCCCGCACCTTGCCCAGGCGCGTATCCAGATTGCCGCGCAGGTCCACTACCCGGCAGCCCGGGAACGCCCGCCGCAACTGCGCCTGGCGACGCAAGCTGCTGGTACCAAGGATGTACCGGCCTGGATCATGGGCCAGCTCCGCCAGCGCGCAGCCGACCAGGGCGTCGGCCGGGTCCTCACGCGCCGGCACCGTCGAGGCGACCAATCCTGCCGGCGAGTCCGCCGGGAGGTCCTTGAGGCTGTGCACGGCCAGGTCCACGGTACCGGCCCGCAGCGCGTCCTCGATCTCCCGGGTGAAGAAGCCCTTGCCGGCGGCGCGTGCGCTGACCGGGTGCGTCCGGCCGTCACCCGTGGTCCGGATGAGCACGACCTCACAGCGCAGTCCCGGGTGCCGTTCGCAGAGGCGGTCCAGGACCCACTGCGTCTGCGTTCGGGCCAGGGGGCTGCCGCGCGTTCCGACTCGGAGTGGCTCACGTCTCATGGTCGTCCTTGGGCGTCTTGCCGGGGGTGTCCTTGGTGATGCCATACAGGCGTGCCGCCACCCGGACGAACTCCTCCAGGTCGCCGCTACGGGCCGCCTCACTCAGGGCCTTCTTAGGACCTGCAACCATTTTGGCAAGAGCCCGTTGCAGCATGGCACAGATCTCGTCGCGGCAGGCGTCGCAGGCGGGCCCCAGAGGCGCCACCCTCTCCTTGGCGAACGCGCGGGCCAGCTCCGCATCCCGGATCCCTGCCGCCGTCTCGTCGAGCCGGCGCATCAGCGCCCCAATGCCCAAGGCGTCCGCCTGCAGGGCTGCAGCCACCGCGCTCACCTCATCCTCCACGATACGCCGGGCCTGGTCCATCGCCCCCTGGCGCTTCGAGAGATTCTCGCTGGCGATCTCCTCCAGGTCGTCGATGTTGTAGAGGTAGACATTGCCCACCTCACCGACGTCCTCCTCGATGTCCCGCGGCACGGCCAGGTCCACCAGCAGCATGGGCCGGCCGTGCCGTGAGGCCATGGCGTTGCGGATCGCCGGGGCGTCCAGGATGCAGTACGGCGCGCTGGTGGAGCTGATGACGATGTCCGCCTGTGGCAGGAAGTCGGCCAGCCGCTCGAAGGGCAGCGCAATACCGCGGTACTCGTCGGCGATGGCCCGCGCCCGGTCCAGGGAGCGGTTCACCACATAGGTCCCCTTGACCCCCCTGCTCACCAGGGCCCGCATGGTCAGCTCGCCCATCTCGCCGGCACCGATGATCATGGCCGTCTTCCTGGCCAGGTCGTCGAAAACCCTGCAGGCCAGTTCCACCGCAATGGAGCCGACGGAGACGCGCCCGCGCGCCAGGTCCGTCTCGCTGCGGACCCGTTTGGCGACCCGGAAGACCTGCTGGGCAAGGGCGTTCAGGTACCGTCCCGTGGTGCCGGCTTCCACCGCGAGCTGGTAGGCCTGCTTGACCTGGCCCAGGATCTCCGCCTCCCCCACCACCAGCGAGTCCAGGCCCGTGGCCACCGCCATCAGGTGCGCCATCGCCTCCCGGTCACGCCGGACGTAGACATGCTCCCGAAACGTGCCACCCGGATCGGCGGCCCCAGCGACCAGGGCCGCTGCCAAGGCCTGGTCGTCGATACGCCCGTCCTCCGCGGCGCCGTACAACTCGGTCCGATTGCAGGTCGAGAGCAACAGCAGCTCCAGCCCCGGCAAGGCCCCTTGCAGCCGCACCAGGACCTCGCGGACCTGGGCCGTTGTGTACGACAGCTTCTCCCGCAGGTCGAGCGGCGCCGTCTTGAAGTTGATGCCTAGGACAACCAGTTCCATGAACAGGCCTCGGGTCAGGGCAAGCGGAACCCGAAATCGTGCCGACTCTGGGCCACCAGGTGGACCCCGGCGAAGGCCGCCACGATCAGGACGAACCCCAGCAGGGCTACGTAAGCCACTCGGCGGCCATGCCGGTCCGCGCCCCCCCGCAGGTAGAACAGCAGCGCGTAGACCAGCCACGTGGCGCCGGTCAGCAGGACCTTCGGGTCTGCCGCCCAGCTCGTACCCCACTTGTACAGGTGCGTCAGGAAGATGCCCATGCCGATGGACAGAGTGAAGAGCAGGAAGGCGGGCCCGATCAGCTCCTGCATGGCCCGGTCCAGCACCTCCAGCGCCGGCAGCCGACACCCCGCCCGGCGGAGGTGCTTGCGCTTCAGGTTGCGGTCCTGCACCAGGTAGGCCGCTGCCAGCAGGCTCTCCAGGGTGAACAGTCCATAGCCGGCAAAGGCGGCCGTGACGTGCACCCCGATGGCCGGGCTGTGGAGCGCCTCGGGAGCCCGGCCGGCCAGGCCGCACGAGCACGGCAGCGCCAGCACCACAATCACCCCCAGACAGGGCAGCAGCAACGCGGAAAGGGTCCGCAGGACCTCATGCCGCAGACCGACGTAGAGATACGCCGCCGTCACCGCCGCGGCGTACCACGTGGCCGCCTCGTAGCTGCCAAAGGCAGGAAAGGTGCCGCAGCGGACGCCGTGCACGCCCAGCGCCCCCAGCAGGCAGGCCAGGGCGGCCCCTGTGACGATCATCATGTCCTGGCCGCGCGAGGGCGCCGGGTCCCGAATGTGCGCCACGGCCATGACGGTCGCCACCGCGTACATCCCGCATGCCAGGATCGAAAGCAGCATTTCCGCGTTCATCCATCGAGCCCTTCTCACCGTGTCGTTGCGGCGCCTCCGTGGGGCCCGCCACCTGGCTGCCGCCTGGCACCAGGCCGTGCACCCGTCAGAGCAGGCCATACTTGCGGGCGCGGTAGCGCAGGGTATCGCGATGCAGTCCCACCAGCTCGCCGGCGCGGGTGATATTGCCGCCGGTCCGTTGCAGGGCCTGTCGGATAAGCTCCCGCTCCACGCCTTCCAGACTCACGCCATCCGTGGGCAAGCGCGCGACGGCGGCCGCCTCCGCTGCCTCCGCCGCCAGGGCGGCCTCGGCGACGGGAGCGTTACGCACCTCCGGCGGCAGGTGGTCTACCAGGATCGTGTCTCCGGTCTCCACCACGAGGATCCGCTCCAACGTGTTCTTCAACTGGCGGGCGTTACCCGGCCATGCATAGCGCGACAGCAGCGTCATGGCCCCGGCTGACACCGACCGCACCGAGGTCCGCAGCTCGCGGTTCAGGAGCCGGACGAAGTGCTCCACCAGCGGCGGAATGTCCTCCCGGCGCTCCCGCAGCGGCGGCACGAACACGGGAATCACGTTCAGACGATAGTAAAGATCCATCCGGAAACGCCCGCCCTCCACCGCCTTGGCCAAGTCCACGTTGGTCGTCGCGATGACCCGTATCTCGACCGCGATGTCCACCGTACCCCCCACCCGCTTGAACGTGCGCTCCTCGATGACCCGCAGCAGCTTGGCCTGCAGAGGCAGGTCAAGGTCGCCGATCTCGTCCAGCAGCAGCGTCCCCTTGTCCGCCAGCTCGAAGAGCCCTTTCTTCTGGTGCTTCGCATCCGTGAAGGCACCCGTCTCATGGCCGAACAGCTCGCTCTCCATCAGGCCCGAGGGGACCGCCGTCCCGTTGACGGTCATGAAGGGGCCCCGACAGCGCGAGCCATCGTGGATGGCGCGGGCGATGACCTCCTTGCCCGTGCCGCTCTCGCCCTGGATCAGGACGGTTGACGAACGGCTGGTGGTGACCCGTTGGATCTGTTCGCGGATGCGCTGGCTGGCCGGACTCACCCCGACGAACGACTGCAGATAGCCCGTGTCGGGGCCCACTGTCGGCGTGCTGTCCGCCAGTTGGGGCCCCAGCGCCCGCAGCGCCGCCGCCTCGACGACGTCCAGATCGATGGGCTTGCAGAGGTAGTCAAACGCACCGCGCTCAAGGCAGCGCAGGGTCACCGCATCGCTGTCCTCGGCGGTCAGCATGATGACCTTGAGCGCCGGCTGCTGCGCCATCATCCGCCCCAGGGCCTCGACGCCGCTCATCCCCGGGAAGCTGATGTCCAGCAGCACCAGGTCGAAGGGCCTCTCCGCGACCTTGGCCAGGGCCGCTTCCGCCGAGTCCACCTCGTCAATGGCCAGTTCCTCATGCTCCGAGAGCCTGGCCTTGGCGGCCCAGCGCGCCAGATGGTCGTCATCGGCAATCAGAACGTTGAGCGTTCGCTTCATGACGGTACACCGCCGTCCCGCGCCTCCGGGGCCGCCGGGCATGGGTCCACCAGGGGATGCTGCCGCCCGGAGCGGCACTGCAGGTGGAGCCAGCAGGCGCGCTGCTTCTGCGGCCCGTCGAGGCGGCGCACGGCCTCGAAACGCTGGGTCAGATCGAGCAGGCGCGTCCTGCGGATGGCCTCGATGGGGCAATGCTCCTCGGCGCCGGCCGGGCAGCGGCAAGCCAGCCCGAACAGGACCGCGTCCAGGCCTTCGTCGGTCTCCGCCGCGCCCATGCCGGCAGGGGACTGCGGGGCCGTCGCCGTGATCACCGGCAACAGGATCTCGAAACAGGCCCCCTTGCCCGTCGAGGTCAGCAGCCGCAGCGTGCCACCATTGCGCTCCACCAGCACCCGGCTGGTGGCCAGCCCGAGGCCGTGCCCGCCCTTCTTGGTCGTGAAAAATGGCTCGAACACGTGCTTAGCTGCCTCCGGGCTGATGCCAGGCCCATCGTCCGACACGTAGCTCACCAGCAGGTTCGAGTGACGGTCCCACGACAGGCTGACCCGCACCAGGCCACCCTGGCCGACAGCCTGCATGGCATTGAGTATCAGGTTCACATAGACCTGCTGCAGTTTCTCCTGATCCACCATAGTCTGGGGGAGATCCGGCGCCACTTCCTGAAGCAGCCGGATGCCGCGCGCCTGGATGTCGGCATTCAGCAGAGCCAGGGCCCGGCTCACCACCTGCCGCACATCGCAGAGCTCGGAACGGAACGCCTGCGGCCGCGCGTAGGTGAGCATCTCGGTCACCGTGCGCACCACCCGCATGACCTGGGCCTGGACCTCGCCGATGATGGCGTTCGTCTCCGCTGTGGTCCGGCTCCGGATCACCGTCAGGGCCGAGTTGATCCCGTGCAGTGGCGTCTTGATCTCGTGCGCCAGCCCCGAGGCCAACTGCCCCATGGTCGCCAGCCGGTCGGCTTGGGCCAGCCGCGTCTCATGCAGCACCCGCAACTCCCGGTTCTTGGCCCGCAGGGAAGCCAGCATGGCATTGACTCCCCCCGCAAAACGCCCGAACTCGTCGGCGACGGGCGCCTGGCAGTGGACCTCTAGGTCCCCCTGTTCAATGCGCCTGACCGCGCTCATGAGCTGCGCCAGGGGGCGCTGGACCACGACCCACACCACCAGCAGCACCAGCCCGCAGATGACCAGCATCGCCAGCCCCAGCGAGTACTCCAGCGCGCGGTGGGCCCCGTAGAGGTGTGCACGGCGGCGGGCATCGTCCTGGTCCACCACCAGGCTGGCCAGCGCGGCCAGTTCCGGTGGGTCGCTCCGCAGGCAGGTGGCATCGTGAAGCGGCACCACGAACCGATGCGAATCCCCTACCCGGCCCCGACTCTCGTCATGCGGCCCCATCCCCAGCCGTGTGCCCCCCGGCTCAGAACCACTGGCGAACACCACCCGGCCGGCACTGTCCATCACCGCCACCCGGCTGGCATCCCCGGCTTGCCGCAGGATGTCCAGGACCGCTGTCGGCGTGGACTCCAGTTCGCCCCTTGGTCCGGCCGTGAAGGCATGATGGACCGCCTTGGCTGCCGCCAAGGCCTGCGCCCGCAGGTCGGCCAGCAGCCATGACTCCTCAGCACGGTCCAGAAGCTGGCGCTGCACCAATTCCACAGCCGCCATCCCGGCGAGGATGGCGATCACAATCTTGGCTGTGATCCGCTGATGCAGCGCCAGAAACAGTTGCTTTGCCAGCGACACCATTCCCGGCGCCACCCGACGTCGTGTTGCAGTCCGGATCCGTCCCGTGGGTCAGGCTGGGCCAGGCTGTGTCGCCCTGGACCGCCAGGACCCTACCAAGACGGTCGCCGCGGGCCCAGATGCCCCCGGCATCATCTCCTCTTAGACTGCTCGGCGAGACGTTGGTGCCACGGCAGCAACGACAAGAGCCCCCCCGTGCTCCGTCAGATCCAGGAGCCTGGCGGCGTCCCCCTGCCGCCCGGCCTGCCTCGCCGATCCGGCGTGCGCGGGCCCCGGCGGCCGCGTCACGCCGTCGGGTTGCCCGGCGGCGTGGCGGCATCCGCCCCGTCCACCGCCTGTCCCTCTCGGGCTTGCCGCGCCGCCTGCTCCAGCCGCTCGAGCTCCAGCGGATGGTCGTTCGCCATCTCCTCCTCGGTGATCATCCCCTTGAGGAACACCGGGTTGATGGGGTAGACGTCCAGGCTGAACATAACGAAGTAGATATGCCACACCGCGATGGCCAGCGTCGCCAGCCAGGCCTCGTAGTAGTGGATCACCCGCGCCACGTCCCAACCCAACTTCGTCAGGAGCCCCATGAAGGTGTTGTCGAACCACAGGATGAACCCGGTGACCACCATGATGAAGGTCCCCCAGACCAGCGCCCAGTACTCGCTCTTCTCGATGTAGTTGAAGCGGTCGAAGCGAGGGCGCTCCCGCGACAGGCCGAGGTTGTACGTGAACATCCCGAAGGCGTCCATCAGATCCTTCCAGCGCGGCCACAGGTCCCGCACAAGCTGGCGGCCGCGGGGCGTGAACGCCACGTAGTAGCCATGCCAGAGGCTGGTCAGCACCAGGGCCAGGGCTGCGATCCGGTGGACGATGCCGCGGAGCTCGAACAGGACCGGACTCACGTCCCGCAGGGGCGATACCCACCACACGTCGGGGTACTTCAGTGCGAAACCCGTGACCACCAGTCCGAAGAAGCTGAACATCAGCGCCGCGTGCTGCAGGCGCTCCGAGACCGACATGCGCAGGTACAGGCGGCCGCTGCCGTGCTTCTCCACGACCAGGCCCTGCCGAACCAGCATCCGGTGCTTCGCCTTGCGGAGGAAGTCGAACACGTTGTGCAGGATCATGCCGCCAATGATCAGCGTGATCAGCACGATGTACGTGCTGGCGACCCAGTACAGGATCGGCTCCCGCCGGTCGGCGGTGGTGCTGTGGACGGAACCGACCGCGAAGTTCTCGTTGGCTCCCGGGTGGCACTTGCCGCAGGTGGCTGCCAGGTTCGCCTTGTGGATGGTGGACGTCGGGTCGCTGGAAGGTTTGATATTGTGAACGCCGTGGCAACTGGCACAGTTCGCCACCGCCAGCGACCCGGCTTCCAGCGCCAGGCCGTGGTAACTCTGTGCATACGTCTCGAAACGGTCGCTCCGCAGACCATACTTCGACATCAGCGTGATCGAGCTGTGGCACGGCGCACACACCTGGGCCGAAACGTTCTTGGTCGACACGCGCGAGTGCGGGTCCGTGTGCGCCAGAATCTCGTGCTCGCCGTGGCAGTCCGTGCACACCGGCGTGTCCCGCACCCCCCGGGCGATGGCACGCCCGTGAATGCTGTCCATGAATTCCTTGGCCACGCCCCCATGACACTTGGCACAGGTCTCGACCGTGTGCCCCTTGTTCACCAGCGCCTTCGGGTCACTGCCCTTCGCCATCTTGTGACTGCCATGGCAATCCACGCAGTTGGCGGCCTTGGCATTCCCTTGCCCCAACGCCAGGCCGTGGACACTCCTCTCATAGGCCGCCACGAACCCCTCCGACGCCGAGATGCGGCGGGCTACTTCGGGGTTGTCCTGGTGGCACGACAGGCAGACCTTCTCCTGCTCCTTCTTCAGCGCCAGCGGATCGCCTGTCCCGGCCTTGTCCGACACCCCATTCCGGTGACAGGTCAGGCAGTTGGGGGCCCACGCCTCTGCCGCTGCCAACGACCCCCCGTGCGCTGACTGCAGATAGTTGTTCCGCACCTCCTTATGGCACTCAGTGCAGGTGTCGGCAACACGCTCCGGGCTGAACTTCGAGTCGGGCTCCTTCGAGGACACGACATCGTGCTTGCCGTGGCAGTCGCTGCACGCCACCGTCAAGGCCTTCTTCTCCTCCAGTTCCCTGGCGAGCTGGGGATGGAAGGTGTGCTTGGGCACCGCATCCTCGTGACAGAGAGTGCACTTGACCGGCGTGATCTTCTTCTTGTGCGGGGTCTTGGTGGCGTCGAAGCCCATGTGACAGTCGGTGCAGGCCATCTCGCTGTGCGGGTGCTTCCCCTGGCGCTTCTCGGGAACGAACAGGGAGACGGCCGTGCCCTCGCGCTGCATGGCGAGGTTCTTGTCGCCATGGCACTTCATACAGTCCGCATCGGTGGACTGCGCCGACAACCGCACCGCCGTCGTCAGGGCCGCGCACACCAAAAGCACCAGCCAGCCGCGAAGCACGCGTCTCATATCAACAGGTTCCCGTCATCCTGGGAGGACTCCGCCCACGCCCATTCCCGGCAGAGCGGTGCCCGACGGCGCAACAGACGCACGTCGGGCACTCCCCGAACCGGACTCGCTGAAGGCAGGCCAGCGTCGCCTACTCAGCCTTCTTGACCTTGTGCTCGATCTTCTTCACCGCCTGCTCGAAGTCAAACGCCACCTTGGTGCCATCCGCACGGGTGTAGCGGGTCGCGTCGTAGGTCGGACTGGTCTCGTTGTGGCAACGCCGGCACATGGTCTTCTCATTCGGGATGATCAGGCCGTACTTCTCCACGGCCTTCTGGACCTTGGCGTCCGTGTCGTGACGCTCCTTCGGGTTGTAGTCCTCGCCCGGCCCATGGCAGGTCTGGCAGGTGATCCCTTCCGTTGCCTCGATCTCCTCGGTGACCGACTCCTCGGTGAACCCGTAGGCCGTCGCGTGGCACTTCAGGCACTTGCCGCTGGTGGCGGGATCGGTTACGCCCGCCTTGGCGGCCACTTCCTTGGCCTTGTCCGACTTCAGCGCCTCCACCGCCTTCGCGTGCGGCCCGCTGGCCAGAACGGCAGTCTGGTTGCCGACGTTATCCTTGCCGTGACAGACCGTACACATGTCGGACGACACCAGCTTGGCGCTGTCCCAGGCTGGCAGGTCGGCTGCCTCGGCGGCCCAGGCGCGCGCCCCCAGCGTGAGCCCAGCCCCTAGCACGGCAAGGGTCGTCAGAATGACCTTCGGGAGGCGGTTGTCTGCAGTCATGAGAGGTCCTTTCTACTGAACTGGCCTGACCCTCGTCAGGCATGGATCACCACGCCACCACCACGAGCGCTCGCGCCGCGGCGCCCCGCAACCCCATTACTCATGGCAGTTGGTACACCGGGTCTGTTTCCAGAGCTTGCCTACCTTGCCGTAGTGGCTGAACTCCTGCGGGCCCTGCAGGGGCGGAATTTCCGGCCCCTTGCCCTGACGCACGAAATCGTGACAGAGGGCGCAGTCCTTGCGGATCGGCCTGTCCTCCCCGGCCAGGTGGTTTCCATCGTGGCAGCGGAAACACCCCGGGGTCACCATGTGCCCGATGTTGTCGGGATTGGCCTTCCAGCCAGCCTTCATCTCCGGGAAGACGTTCTTCTGGTAGCTGGCCAGCAACGCCGCGATCCCCGTCTCGACCAGGTCGCGCTTCTGCTCCCAGAACTCGGCTTGCTGGGTCTGGTAGTAGCTGCGCAGGCCACTGGCGATCTTCTCATCGGCTTCCGCCCGGGTCGCATACTCGGCGGTGAGCACCTTCACGCCTTCGCGCTTGATCCAGGGGATCTCCGGACTGACCTTGCCTCTGATCATCGCCGTGTTGAGGATGCGGTTCGGGGTGGCGAAACGGTGCGCCGCCCGGTTGTGGCAGTCAATGCAGTCCATCACGCGGATGGGATACGTCGCCAGCAGCACCTCGTCGCTGCGTGTCTCGTCTTCGGTGCGGTACACGGTCACCTTGCCCTGGCCGTCGGTGACGCGGACCCACGGGATCTCCTGCCGACGCTCGTCCGTGGCGATGAACTCGATCTTGGTGTCCGGGCGCATGTGCCAGTGGATGCCCGGCCCGGCGCCGGCCTGTTCGCCGCTCTCGCCGCCCACCGCCGGCGGGTTGCCGCCGACGTGAACCAGCATCGATGTGTAGTACTTGGAGTTGGCCTCGTCGGGCAGGAAGTAGACGAACTCCCTGAGCTTCGAGCCCACGAAGTCTTCCGGCCAGTGGCACTGGTGGCAGGCTTCCCGCGGCGGCGGCAGGTCATGCACCGGCGTCGGTATCGGGCGGCTGAACGTGCCCAGCAGGGTCAACCGCGCCTGGCGGAGCCCCGCCAGCTTGGCCGCCACAAAGCGCTCCGGACGGGGACCGACGTGGCAGTCCGTGCAGCGCACGCCGGCATGGGGCGACAGGCTGTGGGCCGTATATTCCGGCCCCATGATCTCGTGGCACAACTGCCCGCAGAAGGAGGTACTCTCCATGAAGTGGTACGAGCGGTAGGAGCCATACAGGCTGCAGAGGAAGTACAGCAGCCCGAGCAGGGCCACCGCCGCCGTCGTCCACCGGCCGCGCGTGCTGCCCAGGGTCAGTTGCGGTACGTACGCGTCCCCCTGCCGCTGGCGCCGCCGCCTCTCCAGGAGGTTCCCAAGCACGTAGAGCGCCAGGCCCAGAAACACCGCCACCGGCATCACCCCGAACAGCAGGATGATCGAGTAGACGTTGCCGTGCGCCCGAGGCTCGGCAAGGAAGAAGAACACCGCCGTCAGCAGAGAGCTGGCAAACACCAGGGCGCCCAACAGGCTTAGCCAGTTGGAAATCCACACCCGGTGCGGTCGCCCATCCGCCCGCTCTGTCTGCCGCGGTTCAGCCATGCCGTATCCTGTGCCCCACCGACGAACAGTATACCCCGCTGCGCTCGCCGCGTCGCATCCTTCAGAAGCGCATGGTCAGCGCTGTGTAGATCCCATGCGCCGTATAGCTCCCGGCGTCGTTGTCGTAGTGGCCGTCGTCGTAGGAAGCGAAGAGGTACTGAACCTTGCCCGTCAGGGTCTCGCTGAACGCATGCGTTACCCCCAGCCGCAGCTCCTGGCGCCGGAACTCGGTCCCCTGGGGTACCCCACCGCCGTTGCCCTGATCATTGTCCGCCAGTGAGTATAGACACGAGAAATCCAGCTTGGTGCACGCGCTCAGCGTGTATTGCGCCGAGGTCAGTACCGTGTGCACGTTGCCTTCGTACTCCGCCAGTAGCGCCGGCGCCCGGACCGCCTCGGTACGGGTCGTCGTGTCCTCGTACGCGTAGGTCGCGCTCAACAGTAGCCGCGCGACCGGTGTCACCACCACGTTGGCGCTGTAGCGGTCCGACCCGTACTCGCTGGCCGTGGCCTCGCCCCCGGGCGTGACGCCGGCCTCGGTGTCGTTGTCGGTGACCGTGTCGAAACGCTGGTACTGCAGCGCGGTCCGCAGCCAGCGGGTGAAGCGGAACGTGAGCTTACCCGAATACTCGTCGCTCGCGAGCCTCAGGTTCTGTAGGTAGGCCGAGTAGCCCAGGTCAGGCACCCCCGCGGCGCTCTCGTCGAGGCCATGGTCGTAGTCGTTCTCGCGGTCCGTCCGCTGGTAGTAGGCATTGGCCGAGAAGAACCGGCAGGGCGAGAACGTGCCACCCAGACGGTACTGCTGCTGGTCCTTGTCCTCGTCGGTGTCACGCAGCATCTCCTGCACATGCCCGGGCAGCATCAGCTCCTGTTCCCGGTGGTTCACGTCGCCCTGCTCCAGGCTGCCCTTGGCATAGAGCACGGTCCAGGGGATGCCGCTGAAACGCAGTTCCGCCTCCTCCCGGTAGTTCTCCAAGTCGGTGGCCGTGTCCACGGCCAGCGGCAGACTGACCGCCGGGCTCCCCTCCAGGCGGTCCACGGGACCCTCGGCGCTGGAACCCGTGTCCTCGGCCTGCAGGCCCAACGATAGGGTCAGCTTGTCCAGCAGCTTCACAAAGGCACCCAGGTTCGCCACGTGCGACGTCTCGGCGAGGTCCACCTGGTTGGTGAACCAGTACTTGTCCGTCGGGGCCAGGCTCGGCATCGTCGCCATCCGGTAGTCCGCTTCGCCCGACAGGTCGAAGTACATATAGCCGCCCGACAGCAGCAGCCAGTCCGTCACCCACGAGTCCAGGGCGATGCTGTTCGACCGGGCGCTCGTGCTGGCCCCTTCGTCGACCGTGTGACCGGTGGCTGTCCCCGCCACCGTCGCCGGGACGACATCCGAACGACGCACGTCGTTCTCGTAGATCTCGTAGCGCAGGTTGTCGGCGACGTTGACCTCGCCCACCTTGGTCTCAACGTCCAGGGTCAGGATGTGCACGGCCTCATCGATGTCCTTCATGGCCGGGTAAACCTGCGCCGGGATCGCCCCCGCCCGGTTCCACTCCAACATCGATTTCTCCCCCTGCCGGTAGCGATACTCGTAACCCACCAGAACCGTGGGCACGTCATCGCCCTGCAGACCCGCCTTCACCCACAGCCGACCGATATCCAACCGCAGGTCCTCGTCCAGACCGTAGGACGACCGTGGGTTCACCCCTGCCAGGTAGCCGCCGCGATCACTGTAGAAGGACCGCGCATTCTCCGCCCCCGCATAGACCACGAAGTTCTTGGCCGGCTTCAGCTCCAGGCTCAACCGGTAGTCACCCTCGTTCAGCAGACCGCTGCCCTCGACGCTGACCTTGCTGTTGTGCAGGCTGAACGCCTCCACGCCCCCGGCCAGGCCGTCCGTCCTGCCGTGGTGCTCGCGGTAGAGCCCCTCCGAATCCTCCACCGTCACCCCGCGCAGCCCCAGGCTGAGGCTGCCGTGCAGCTCATCCGCCGCCTCCGGCGCTGCCGCCGTGGGCGCTGCCGCCGTGGGCGCTGCCGCCGTGGGCGCTGCCGCCGTGGCCTCGGCCGCCGGCGCGGCGGGGCTCGCGAGCGCCACCGCCAGGCCGACCAGCGCCGAGCAGAGCCAGGTTGACGTCTTCATCGCGCGGGATCCTCCTGCCCTGTCCTCTGGGGCTTCAGTAGCGAAGGTGGCTGTTGATGTTGGATCCGTGCGGGGCCGTGTGACAGCCCGCCGTCCAGCAACTGCTGCTGATGGCGAACCGGCCGGTGTGGTTGCTGGTCCCGATCCACACCCCGCCCGCGGTCTGGCGCTGTGCGTGGCACTTGAGGCAGAGGTTGTTGTCGTTCTCGGTCAGCATCTTCGGGTTGATGGAGCCGTGAACGGCGTGGCAGGTGGTGCAGCCCTCGCGCATGGCCTCGTGCTCGAAGGCGTGCGGCAGGGTCTGCTCCCGGTGGCACTCCCGGCAGGTGTCGTTCATACGGGCCATGGCCAGCGCGGAGCCCTTGGCGATATCCCTGCCGTGAGGGTCGTGGCAACGGGTACAACTCACCCCACCGTCCCCCAGCGGATGATGATGGGGCAGGCTGAACTCGGCCTCCTTGTCGGGATGACAGCGATAGCATGCCGCCGGCGATTTCCCCGGGTTGATGATGGTGGTGTGCTTCTCGCCCGCCGCGGCCTTGGCATGCAGGCTGCCGGGCCCATGGCAGGCTTCGCACCCCGACTCACCCTCAGCCTTCGTCCCGGGCACCGTCAGCCGAGCATGGACGGCCAACGGCATGTTCTGCACCTGGCGCAGATGGCACACCCGGCACTTCTTGTCGCCGATGAAGGTCGCGCCTGGGATGTCCGGCGGAATCACCAACGGCTCACGCATGGCGACGCACGACGCGAAAAACGCGCAGCCGATTCCGCTCAACAGCAGGATGAGCAGAACCCGCTGCCCCGCTCCGAGCCCCGCGTTCTGTGGCCTCATCGTCCAGCGTTCCTCTCTGCTATGGCCTTGGATCAGGCACACTCCGACTGGATCCAACGCCCGGCATCGCCGACCAGACACTGCCTCCCGCACCGCCACGGAGGCCTCGCGGCGTCCGACTCCGGCAGCCCGCAACACACGCAGGCTCCCGGCTATCGCACTCTGGCAACACCGGCCCCTAGCAGGCGGCATGCCAGAATCCACCGGCCCACGGCCCGAGGGCCGGCGACGACCCACCATACCTCACCTACCGAGGCGGCCGTCCGGCGGCCGCCGGCGGTGACCGCGGAGCCGGCCCACCCGGAGCACCCGGACAGACCGCGCGGCCACCGCGCAGAACTGCGCACTCAGACGTATTCCACGGTCGCCGGCGGCTTCGGCGTCAGGTCGTACAGGCAACGGTTCACACCCGGCAGCGCCGTGATGCGCTCACAGATCCGCTCGAGCTTCGGCCAGGGCACCCGGGTCGCGGTGGCTTCGCGGGCGTCGAGGCTCTCGATGCAGCGCACCACGATGATCTCACCGAACTCGCGCCGGTTGTTGCGGATGCCCGTGGCCCGGTCGCTCAGCAGCACCGCCAGGTACTGGAAGGCGCCGCTGTCCGCCAGCTCCTCCTCCACGATGGCGGTGGCTGCCCGGACCGTGTTCAGGCGAGCTTGCGTCACTTCCCCGACGATGCGGGTGGCCAGGGCCGGACCCGGGAACGGGATGCGCTCGGAGATGACCGCCGGCAGCTTCAGGAGCCGCGCCACTTCCCGCACGCCGTCCTTGCGGAGCTCCTTGAGCGGCTCCACAACCGCGTAGCCGTAGGCCTTCTGGGGATCGATCCCCAACTGGGCCAGGATGTTGTGCTGGCGCTTGATGCCGGCCACCGTCTCCTCAATGTCGGTCAGGATCGTGCCGTGCAGCAGGAACTTGGCCCCCGACTCCCGCACCAGGCGGCCGAAGACCTTCGAGTAGAAGGTGTCCGTGATCGCCTGGCGCTTCCATTCCGGATCCGTGATCCCCTTCAGGGCCCCGAGGAACTCCGCCCGCGCGTCGACGAGGTCCACCGGGATGCCCATGTCGGCGAAGGCCTTCACCACGCGCTGTGGCTCGCCTTCGCGCATCAGGCTGTTGTCGATGAACACCGTCCTGAGGCGGGCCCCAAGAGCACGGTGCCCCAGCACGGTCACGACGGAGCTGTCGACGCCGCCGCTCAGGGCGTTGATGGCGGTGGCGCCCCCCACCGCCGCGCGCAGTTCCGCGATCTGCCGGTCAATGAAGGCCTGGTAGTCCATCCTGTCACCCCCAGATGAAGCCATGCGGTCCCCGCCAACGGGAGGCCGCGGTTTCCGCCGGACGGAATGCCGGTCCTTCTCTGGCTCAGCCCCCGACAGGCCAAGCCCGGCCCGTGCATTCCCCGACGCCCGGCGCGATACGCTCACCCTACCACTCCGAGCCGCAAACGGAAAGGGGCGACTCCGTCGAGTCGCCCCGGTTTCATCGGTCCCGGCCTCAGGCAGGCCTCACGCTCAACGCAAATCCGCCAGCGGGAAGGCCTCGCGGAAGCTCGGACCGCCGAAGCCCTGGCTCAACTTCGTGTAACTGAGCTGCAACAGCACGATGGCGTACTGCGGGTTGTGCACGCCCATGCTCTTGTCATTGGTCACCAGGGCCCGGTTCCAGTTGGCGCCGCGCTGGAGGGCCTTCTTGGTCGCGTCCGTGCTCCAGCCGGTGCGGAAGTCCGCCGAGACGCCGGTCTCGACCAACTTCGCACTGACGATGTCGAGCAGGCCCTGGACCTCCATCTGGATGCCCTCTTTGACGCCGTCGCCGTCGTTGTCCTCGTCGTAGGCGTCGCCGCGGTAGTTGAAGTCGGTGACTTCGCCCTCGCCGTGGCAGCGATTGCAGGCGCCCACATTGTCCACTTCTTCCTTGGTGATCTCGTCCTCGTAGGCCATGGCAAAGGTGTGGTCGCCGACCTTGTTGTGGCCGGGATCACCTGCGGCCGGGTTCTCCGCCATGTGGCAGGTCGTGCAGCCCGCCACCATCGCGTGCGCAAAGGGCCCCGCAATGGTCTCGCCGAAGGTATACCCGTTGACGCCGTAGAAGACCTCCGCCTTGGTGGCGCCATGGGGCGTGTAGCTGCTGTTCGCCGTGGCATTGGTCGGCCCGCGGCGGGCGTTGTGGCAGTAGACGCACGTACCGGAGGCACCCAGGTTGTCCAGCACGACGCCGTCCGCCAGGGGTACCGTGTCGCCGATGCGCAACTGGTACTCGTTCCCGGCCACGTTGTGGGGATCGTGGCAGACCTGGCAGGTCAGGGGACCCGAGCCGGTGACCGTCGTGTTGCCCTCGAGTGTGGCCAGGAAGCCGGCCGGCGAATGGCACTTGTTGCAGGTCGTGCGCGTACCCTCTTCCTCAGACAGCTCCTTGTAGGCCTGGTTGTGGGCCGAGGCGCGCCACTGCACCGGACGGACGTGGTGGCTGCCGTCGTCATGACAGGTCGCGCACACCGCCGCATCCAGGCTCTCCGAGGCCCCCCCCGGGTGGCTGCTGCCCGGGCCGTGGCAGTTCTCGCACTGGATGTTGGCCATGGCGTAGAGCGCTTCCGGCATCGCCCGCGAGTTGCCCGCCTGCAACGGCACCGGGAACTCCCAGCCTACGTCGGCCGCCACGTCGTCGAAGCCGTGGTTGTCTGCCGTCGGAGCCAGGTTGTAACCCACGCTGTGGCAGGAGATACAGCCCTCGTTGTAGTGCGAGCTCAGGAGCCCATCCAAACCCCTGTCCAGCATCGTCGCGTGACCCGTCAGGCTCCACGGTGTGACCATGTCCGTCAGCCCGAAGATGTCCGCCACCGGCTCCGGACCGTGGCACAGCGCGCAGGTCGCGACCCCCACGTAGGTGGCGCCGGTGACGGCGTACAGGTCGGTCGTGATCGTGTCGCGGACCGTGTAGGTGCCGGGGAGGTCCGGGCGAATGTGCGGCGTGCGCGTCGTCGCGTTCATCAGGGCCGCCGTGGAGCCCGCCGGAGCGGAAACTAAGGCCCAGTCGAAGCTGGCGTGGTCTGCCACTTCCGCCTTGAAATAGGCGTTCACGCCCAGCGGAACCGTGGCCTGCGCCGGAGACATGCTGGCAGCAATCACCGTCATCTTGCCCGTCACACCCTTGGCGCCGCCGTCCACCTGGACCCTGAAGGTGTAGGTACTGGCGTTCACCTCCGCGGTGCTGATCCCCACCAGCCCCCCCCCTTCGCCGAGCTCAACGAAGTGGCCGATGGGGTGGGTACGGAAGGTCGGGTTGGCGGCCGTGGGATCGCTCAGTTCAACCTCCGCTCCGGCAGTCTGTGTCCACAGGTACGTGTGGGGGGCATCCTTGCTCACGGCGCCCTTGGTGGCCCCCTCGACGTCCAAGGTCACCACGGTATCCAAGCCGACGTCGCGCAACGTGTCCGTGATGACCACCGGCGGCGGCGGCGGGGCACTCACAACCACCGTCAGCTTGCCCTTACCGATCGGCGTGTCGTTGAACCGCACGTCGATCTGCAGGCGCGCCTCACCCACGTAGTTCCCCGGGATCGGGATCGGAGCGCTCGTGATGTCCGTCTGGCCCGCCAGCAGGTCTTGATGCAGCATCGGGAAGACGCCCTGCCACTTGACCCCGCTGTCCTTGTCCTTGCCCTTGATCTTCGCTGAGGCCGTCACCACCCCGGGGACGACCGTGTCGATGCGCACCCGGTACACCAGTTCCCCGCCTGAGACCACGTTGCCGTCATACCAGAAAGGACCGGCAACCGACTGCGGAACCGGCTTCGCGCCGACTCCCGTCACCGACGCCAACGCCACCAGGCCCCCGACGACCCACAGGCGCACCGTCCCCGGCACTGCTCTTCTGCTGCCCCGTGCCATGCTGGCCTCCATGACCTTGACTGGCATGCCCAAACGACCCGCTATCGCCCGCCCTGAGCCCTGCCGCTACGCCCTCACCAAACGCACCCCTGGCTTTGGCGGCACGCGCCGTACCTACTCAGGCCCTGCGCCGGAAGCCGGTCCCCGGGGCTCCACATGACCCCGTGCCGCCCTGCAATGCCGGCGCCGAACAGGTCCCCCTTAGCATCTGTCGTGCCAATCGCGCCCGCCCAGCCACCCCAGGCAGACCGCCGTGCGACCGCCGCGCGCCTGGCTGCAGTTGGCGACGCAACCTCCGCACGTCTGAGCCAGGTTCCCGGCCTCGCCGGGAACGCCTGGAGGGCGGCTTCGCCGCAAGCCGCCGCGCGGAGACGGAGATCCGCGCCTCCAGACCGCTGGGAGCTCTCGGCGGTTCTGGCCCGCACCCACCCGCGGCGCCGCGGAGGATTCCGCGCCTGCCGCTGCCCGCCGCCCCCAGCGCGCGGAATTGCGCACCGAGTGCCGGCGGGCGGAAGTGGGTATCCGCATGTCGGCGCCTGATGCCACCGGCGCACCAACCGTAGAGCCTTGCTGGAGCGGCCCCGCAGTCGCGCGGCCAGATGCCCCCGCGGCCGCGAGACCATGGGCGCTCCGTGCCGGCCCCCGAGCCGGAGTGGACCGCGGTACAGATGCGGGCCACTGCTCCAGCTCCGCTTTGATGAAGCAACATCCGCCCGGTGGAGGCGAGTTCCCGGGCACGCCGGGAACGCCTCGAGGGCGGGTACCCCGTAACCCGCCGCCGGGATGCGGAGACCCCGGCCTCCACACCGCGGGGAGCCCTCGACGACCTGAGGCGGAGCTTCGCTGGCCCGGGCCGGAGACTGGGATGACCCCCTGAGCCCCAGGACCCGGCGAGAGCAGACCGGGAACTTCCCGCCATAACCGGTGTATCATCCGGGGTTGACGGGCACGGTGAGTCGGGTCTATTACCCGAAGCCCGATATGCCTGTCACGGAAAGGCTACGACCATGGCCTCACGACCCCCAGGATCGCCTGTGCTCCGGGCGCTTGGGTCCCTGCAGGTTGCCGCGATCCTGCTCCTGTTGCTGATGGTCGCTATGGGCAGTGCCACCGTCTACGAGAGCGCGCACGGCACCGAGCAGGCCATGTCAGCCTTCTACGGCGCCACGTGGTTCCGGCTCCTGCTTGCGCTCCTCGCCCTCAACCTCGCGGCGGCCCTCGCCGCGCGTTACCCGTTCCGGCGGTCGCAGGTCCCGTTCCTGCTCGCCCACGCTGGCCTCCTGGCCATCCTGGCGGGGGCCCTCGTCACGGCCATCCTCGGCATCGACGGTCAGATCACTCTCGCTGAAGGCGAGACGGGCAACGCCCTGGTCTCGGCCGGCGAGCAGGTTACCCTCAGCCGCACTGGCGCCGAACCCGTGGAACTGGACCTGAGCCGCGCCCTGGGTCGTGGCATGGCCCCCCTCGAGCGCCCTTCCGCTCGCGGGCTCGAACTGGAGACCGTGCACGTGGACGTCCTGCGCTTTGCTCCGGATGTGGCCTGGGAGCGCGAGACCACCAACGACGGGCCCCAGCCGCGCCTGGCCTTGGAGGTCTCCCTGGGCGGCGACGGCTCCGCGCCGCGCGCCTGGGTCCTCGCCGGAGAGCATGCCGAAGTCGCCGGGCTCCATGCGGAGCTCCGCGAGGTGGAGACCCGTGAGGCCTGGCAGCAGCTCCTCTCCGGCGAGCCCCCCGGTAGCGCCGGCACGGTCCAGGTGAAACGGGGCGAGAGCGTCTACGAGTTCCCCCTCGAACGGTGCCTGGCAGAAGCCCTGCCTCTCGGAGATACCGGCTTCACCCTGCGCGTGCTCCGCTACCT
>Ga0172371_10002876_pt1 | contig 27039 bp, 28 predicted proteins | sample Lak12m_FD_114543 | JGI IMG/M metagenome (GOLD analysis project Ga0172371, IMG submission 114543) | Freshwater microbial communities from Kabuno Bay, South-Kivu, Congo - kab_022012_12m | ecosystem: Environmental > Aquatic > Freshwater > Lake | place: Democratic Republic of the Congo: South-Kivu... | reverse complement strand
GGAAGAAATGATTAACCAGCAGGTGAATTTTAAAGAGCAAAAGGTGATTGTAATTGCCAAAGATGATTGGCATCAGGGCGTCCTGGGGATTGTTGCCTCAAAACTCGCGGACAGGTTTTACCGACCGGCGATAGTTATTTCGCTGAAAGAGGATCTATGCAAAGGATCCGCGCGTTCAATTAAAAACTTTCATCTTTTTGACGCGTTGGTTGATTGTAAAGAACTCTTGAATAGCTTTGGCGGCCATGCCCATGCCGCAGGGTTGTTAATTACTAAAGATAATATTGACGAGTTCAGGAAGAGCATTAATAAACTGGCACATGACCGCTTGAATTTAGAGGATTTGCTTCCCAGTATAGATATTGACGCGGAGCTTGTTTTAGGAGATTTGAATGAGGCTATGGTAAGAGAGATGGAGATTTTGGAACCGTTCGGGATGGGGAATCCGGAACCTTTATTTTATTCCCGCGGATTGAAATTGAAAGGCCAGGTTCAGAGTTTAAGCAGGGAGACGCTGAAATTCTGGGCAACTGACGGTAAAACTACTTGTCAGGTTATTGGTTTTGGTATGGCCGGTCTGCTGAATAGCCTTATGCAGGCAGAGACATTTGACCTGGTTTATACCCCGAAGATAGACAGCTGGCGACAGGATGAATCTTTGATCCTGGAGGCTAAAGATATATTCTTTAAATAGAGGGTTTAACTCTGGGAACGGCTTTTTTGAAGTCGCCTTTTTTGATGCATTTGGCGCAGATAAAAACGCTCTGAGGCACACCCTTAATCAATATGCGCATTTTCTGAAGATTGGGAAGGAATTTGCGCTTTGACCAGCGGGCGATCTTGGAACCGGTTCCGCCTTTGGCTTTATACTGGCCTTTTCTGGCTATTTGTTTTCCGTTAAGTGAGCCTTTTTTACAGATTACGCATTTTTTAAGCATTTTTAGAACTCCTTTTTGAGTACCTTAATTTAAAATTTTGCGAAATCCTTACGAGTAAAACGAGTAAGGGAAGGTTTTTTATTTAAGTTTATTAAGTATACTTGAAATAACGGGATTGTCAAGAGTAAATGCCGTTGTCAAGCTTGCCATAAAAGGGCTGGGGCCAAAGCATCCCAGCCCTTCTATTTGTATTTTCTGGGTTGACTTTTTTATAGCATAGAGGTATCATTTACCTATATGTATAAAAGAGCAGTAACCGGCTTAAAATAGTAAATTTTAAGGCAACTTTCTGGACAGGGGGTTGCTTTTTTATTTAAAAGGCCGGAGAAGTTTACAGAGAGTTAACAAGAAGAGTGATATGAAAAGGCTGGTTATTTTTTCAGTTATTATTCTTGCTGTTTCTTTTTACTCCGGGGTTTCGTTAGCCGCTAATTCGGATCAGCTGAAACAGAAGCCTGTGAATATTGATAATGGCCTGAAAAAGCAACAGGCTGACAGGGAGAAGGAGGGTTGGCGCAGGCAGTTGAAAGAAAGCCAGCGGGAACTTAACAATGCCCTTGACCGGTGGTCTACTCCGGGCAGGAATTGATTTTGCAGCAATCCGTGTATTTGTCCGGCCGGATGTAAGATAGGGGAGCAAAATGAAGAAATTAATGTTATGTGCTTTGCTTGTTTTTGGAAGTATTACTACCATACTTTATGCCGATGACGTGAATTCGCTTCCTATCGGAACGTATATCGGAGATGAAGGGCCTCAGATGTTCCCGGATGGCCGGCGTTTTGGCGAAGAACCTGATTTAGGTTTTAATAATTCGTTTGTTACGGATCAACCGCCGTTGGTTTCCAATAGGGATTCCGGGGCTCAGTTTCAAGTTGCCCCTGATGGCTCTTATGTGCAAGGCAATCCATTATTAACCCCCGGAGGAAATTATGTCGGTGATGGAAGCCGGGGTGAATAATAGTCTGGAAACTTTGGCGGATGATATCTTTTTGATAAAATAAAACGGAGGTGGGTATGAAAATTAATAAAGGAATAGGGTTATTACTGCTGGTTTTTGCAGCGTATACAATTGTTGGCATGGTTTTGGGTAGAGGAGCCTTCTGGAGAATCTATAATTATGTAACCCTGGTATTCTCTGTTTCAAGCGGGATTATCCTGTTAAAGCAAAAATAACTTATAGAGATACCTCTTGAGGTATTAATTATAAGTAGTATAATATAAACAATCTATAAGTGGTCCGGGATATGCGAATATGCCTGGAGGATTTTAGATGGTCGGGCCGCCATCTTGCATAGGATGCAGGGTGGCGGTATTTGTTTGACTTAGGAGGCTGTTTTAAATGAAGAGAGTCCTTATTTTTATTTTACCGATACTAATTCTGGTCGGGCTTGGCTTTACTGTTTCCGGGATTATGCAGGCGCGCTTCACGGAAGAAAGGCTTATGGATGACCTGAAGAGAAAAGCCAGGTCTGTGGATGAGGGGCTGGAGCTGGCTGCCAGGTATATCCTTATAAATAATGATTTAAAGCAAGCCAACCGTTTAGTGGATAGCTTCCAGAAGAGAGAAAGGCTGCAGGGTTGCGTTATCTATGATAAAGAAGGGCAGATATTAGCGATCACGGAGAGATTTTCGGATTTTAAAGAAAGGGATAGGCCCTATCTTAAGGAAATCCTGGTTTCAAAGAATCCTCGTGGGGCATTAGAGGTGTTTAAGGAGTATTCCGTATATAGCTATATTATACCTGTTTTAAATGATGATAATAGCGTGTTGGGGATGGTGGAGGTAATTTATGATACTTCATATATGTTTACAACCTTGGTTGAATTATGGAGAAAAATAAGCGTCAGCTCTATAGTGCTTATTTTACTGATAGTAATAGTTGCTCTGTTGATCCAGAGGCAGATTTTCATTATGCCTGTACGCAGGCTGACCCAGTGGTTTACCCATTTTCAAAGAGGGGAAACCGATAAATTACAGCCATTTGAAGAAAAAGGGGAATTTGGCAAGCTGATCAGCGAGGTGGAGCAGGTTGCTTTAAGTATAAGAGTGGCCCGCCGGACCATGTCCGATGAAGCGCATGTGCGTTTGCAAAAAGAGGAAATTTGGACCGAAGCCAAGCTTAAAGATCTTATTCACGCAAAACTTGGGGACAATGCCTTATTTGTGGTTTCCAACAGGGAACCATATATGCATGTTTTAGATGATAACCTGACTAAGGCGGTTTGCATAAGGCCGGCAAGCGGGGTGGTTACTGCGATCCATCCTATACTTTCTGCCTGCGGTGGGACTTGGATTGCCCATGGCGGCGGTAATTTAGATAGGAAATTTGTTAACTCTAAAGATAAGCTTGGCGTGCCCCCCGAAGACAACCGGTATATTCTTAAAAGAGTTTGGCTTAATAAGGAGGAGGAACAGGGTTATTATTATGGTTTTTCAAACGAAGGCCTGTGGCCTTTGTGTCATAATACGCATACCCGCCCAATTTTTAAGGAATCTGACTGGCTTATGTATAAGGAAGTAAACCAGAAGTTTGCTGACAGTGTTTTAAGTGAATTGCCGGCAAAAAGCCCGTTTATATTTGTGCAGGATTACCATTTTACTCTTTTGCCTAAAATGATAAAAGAAAAGCGGCCGGACGCAAAGATAGCTTTATTCTGGCACATCCCCTGGCCTACTCCTGAGGCTTTTATGATCTGCCCTTATCAGAATGAAATACTGGAAGGGATGTTAGGGTGTGATTTAATCGGCTTCCATGTTCAGAACCACTGCAACAATTTTCTTGATACTGCTAACCGCCTGCTTGAATCGCGCGTAGACACTGAGAAATTCAGCGTTGTGCGCTCAGGAAAAGAAACTTTTGTCAGGGCTTTTCCAATAAGCATTAATGCGCGCATAGGGGATGGTTCATTTAAGGTTGATCCGGTAAGAGAGGTAGAGAAATTAAAGAAAGAACTTGAGCTTGAGAATGAGATTATCGCTGTAGGGGTAGACAGGATTGATTATACCAAGGGGATAGTGGAGCGGATCTTGGCAATAGACAGGTTTTTAGAAAAATACCCCGAGTATAAAAAGAAGTTTGTTTTTATCCAGTTAGCTGCCCCCAGCCGTACGCATATCAAACGTTATCATGATTTAATCGGCGAGATTGACGAGCTGGTTGAGAGGATTAACTGGAAACATATAGACGGTAACTGGAAGCCGATAATTTATCTAAAGAGGCATTTTTCTCAAGATGATATTCAGCCTTATTATAAGCTGGGGGATATTTGTATCGTCAGCTCATTGCATGACGGAATGAATTTGGTGGCCAAAGAATATATCGCAGAAAGGGATGATTTATCCGGCTGCCTTATTTTAAGCCAGTTTACCGGGGCCTCGCGTGAGCTCAATGAAGCTATTTTAATTAATCCGTATTCAATTGAGGAATTTGCGGATAGCATAAAACTGGCGATTGAGATGCCCGAAGAAGAAAAACGCAGGCGTATGGAAAATATGCGTAATGTGGTGGCCGAAAATAATATTTTCCGCTGGGCAGCCAATATTATTACCGAGTTAGCCGCTTTAAAGAAAATATAATTTATCCGAGGTATATATGTTTAATGATTTGTTTATGAAGTTTCCTCTTTTGGTTGAAATATTTACTCCTTTGTCTATTTTTCTGGTAGTTTTTGTCTTAGGGTTGATTGCCAGGAAGATAATCTTCAACCGTCTTTCTCACTGGGTTAGGAAGACATCCACCCAGTTGGATGATATTATCGTGCAAACAATCAGGGGCCCGTTTTTAATCCTCTGCTTAATGTTAAGTTTATATTTTGCGCTGCAATTTTCAAGATTACCGGAAAATATTATGCAGGTGATGAATAAGAGTATCTTCGTTTTAGGTATATTTTCCGCAGTCATGGCAATAGCAAATTTGTCATCCGGGATAATAAAGTTTTATACTTCTAGAATTGACTCCGGCCTGGCGGTTACCAGCTTGACTCAGAACGTTGCCAGGATTTCTGTTTTCTCAATCGGGATTTTGATAATCCTTAACAGCCTGGGGGTATCCATAACTCCGATACTGGCGACTTTAGGGGTGGGAGGCTTAGCTGTCGCGCTGGCCCTGCAGGATACCCTGATAAATCTTTTCGCCGGTTTTCATATCAGCATAGCAAAACAGATCAGGGTGGGCGATTATATTAAGCTCGAAACTGGGGAAGAAGGCTATGTGGTTGATATAAACTGGCGTTCTACAAAAGTTAAGATGCTTTCCAATAACCTTGTTTTTGTCCCGAATGATAAGATAAACAAGGCCATTGTCACTAACTATTATTTGCCTGACAGGGAAATGGCTGTTTTAATTGATTTAGGAGTGCATTATAAAAGCGACCTGGAAAAAGTTGAGAAGGTTACTTGTGAAGTGGGCAAGGCAGTTATGTCGGAAGTAAACGGAGGGGTGAGCTATTTTGATCCGTTTATCCGGTACAATACTTTCGGAGACTCCAGCATAAAGTTTACGGTAATCTTAAGGGCCAAAGAATTTGTTGATCAGTACCTGATAAAACATGAGTTTATCAAGAGACTGCATAAACGCTATGCCCAGGAAGGGATAAATATCCCTTATCCGATAAGGGCGATAAATTACGGGCAGGAAAAAGAAGCTTAAGAAACAATGCTTTATATTTTTGATCATTTGCAGGGGGTCAGGGAGAGCTTAGGAGGCAGGTATCTATTTTTGTTCCTTGATTATGACGGGACATTGGCGCCTATCGCCGGCACTCCGAAGAAAGCGGTCATTCCCCGGGGTACGAAAGAAACTCTCAGGCTAATTTTAAAAACAAATAATTTAAAATTAGCAGTGATTAGCGGTAGGCCTTTAGCCGGCATTAAGAAAATGGTCGGCCTAAAGGGGGTTATTTATTCAGGCAACCATGGTTTTCAGGTTGAGGGGCCTAAGATAAAATATGAGCTGAAAGTCCCGAAGGGGTATAAAAACCTGTTGCGGGGTATTAAGGCCAGGCTTAAAAGAAAGTTATCCGGCATAAGCGGAGTTTTAATAGAGGATAAGAAATTTTTCTTAACCTTGCACTTTAGGCTTGTTGAGAAGGATAAGCGGGATCTTATTAAGACAGCTTTTCGCGAAGTCATTGCCCGGGATTTAGAAAGAAACAATATTCAGGCCAGGGCCGGAAAGATGGTTTTTGAGCTAGGCCCTCCGCTGCGCTGGAATAAGGGAAAGATTGTTTCCTGGCTTTTCTCCAGAAGGCAGTCCATTTGTGGAACGAAAAATGTCCTGCCGGTTTATATCGGGGACGATTCAACCGATGAGGACGCATTCAGGGCTTTGAAGAATAAAGGGCTTACGGTATTCGTGGGCAAGCCTCGCAGTTCCAAGGCGGATTATTATTTAAAAAATACAAAAGATGTAGATAAATTCCTGCGTTTATTATTAGAGTTAAAACCCAGTTGATTATGCCGGAATTAATAAAAGCAAAAGAGCCGTTTAAATTTTGCACGAGGTTGCACTTATCGGAGCTGACCGGGTTACGGGCAACCACTTTAGGCCAGCTTCTGGATTTTACTAAGGAAGTCCCCGGAGCCTGCATTTATCATCATACCCATAGATTCCTGCAGCAGCACCAATACCTTTCACCCGAGCCTCCCAATGATTTTGCCTACTGGGTTACTGATGTTCTCGGGGAAGATGAACTTGGGGAAAGGCTGGTAAGCATTGATACTATGTTATATTCAACTATACATGGGCTGCGGGAGAAAATTTATTCAACAATTGAAGATTATTTAAAAGGCAATCCTGTCGCCAAGTTAAAATTCGCCAGGAGCGGCGAAGAGTTCCATTTTATTAAATCAGTTAGTTTTATCCTGCCGACAAATTATCTTGTTTATGATTTAGGCGAATTCGCAAATGTTTTGAAAAAGGTTACCATTGATTCAATTTATTTCCATATCTTTGAAGCGCGGCTTCGCCTTGAAAAGCCGACTAATGATTTCTCATATTGGATAGAAAACTCTTTAGGGGATAAGGAACTAGCGGATAAGATTTCCGCTTTTGATCCTTATACCTGCACCCTGGAAGATTTAAGGAATAAGATTATTCAGATAGTTGATAAAAGGATATCCGGTTAAATGGCGAAAATAGAAGAGTATATTCCCCTGGTGGGCCAGGCTGTTATTGATGACTTAATGCTGCTCGGCGAGCGCTTAAAGGGGAAAGTTATCCAGCACATCAATTCTACTCCCGTCGGTGGCGGGGTAGCTGAGATATTAAACCGGATGGTCCCCTTGCTCAGGGAATTGGGCGTAGATACAAAGTGGGATGTAATAAGAGGAGGGGAGCAGTTTTTTGAAGTAACAAAAAAGTTTCATAATGCCCTGCATGGAAGACCAGAAGAGATTACCCGGCGAGATTTTGAGATATTCATGGAAACCAGCCAACAGAATATTGAAGGAGTGGATACTTATGGAGACGTGGTCTTTGTGCATGACCCGCAGCCGGTAGCCCTTATAAAGAAGAAGGCCGCGAATAAATGGCTTTGGCGCTGCCATATTGATGTATCTGAGCCTGACGCGAGGGTCTGGGGGTTTCTTTTGGACTTCATCGTGCAATATGATTCAGCGGTGTTTTCCGCTCCTGCTTTTTCGCGCAAGCTACCCATCAGGCAGTTTTTAATTTCTCCTTCCATTGACCCGTTGAGCGATAAAAATAAAGAGCTGCCCGAAGAGACAATAAACTCGGTTTTAAGAAAATACGGTATTCTAAAGAATAAGCCGATACTTATCCAGATATCCCGTTTTGACCGCCTGAAAGACCCTGTAGGCGTAATTCAAGCGTATTTGCAGGTTAAGAAATATGTTGATTGCCAGTTGATACTGGCAGGCGGTACCGCAGTTGATGACCCGGAAGGGTTCCAGGTTTTAGAAGAGGTGAGGGAAATAGCTAAAAATGATCCGGATATTCATATCTTGTTATTGCCCCAGAATGACATAGAGGTTAATGCCTTGCAAAGGGCATCAGATGTGATTATCCAGAAATCCATCCGGGAGGGTTTTGGTTTGACAGTCGCCGAGGCTTTATGGAAGGCAAAGCCGGTTGTAGCTTCAAATGTGGGCGGGATCCCCCTGCAGATAAAGCATAAATATTCCGGGTTGTTATGCCATTCCGTTGAAGGGGCCAGTTTTGCCATAAAACAACTTTTAAGCAGCCCGGCATATGCCAAAAAGCTGGGAGAAAACGGGCGGGAACATATAAAGAATAATTTTTTGATTACCCGCCACCTAAGGGATTATATGCTGCTTTTCCTCTCCCTGTATTATCCTGAGGATGTTGTGCATCTTTGTTAATTTTCTATTTATAGGGGATATCAGGGCATGCTTGAAAGGTTGTTGAATAAAATAAAAGCAAAAAAAATAATCATATTCATTTTGCTGGCTTTTGCCTTGGGTGCCGGATTGTATACCGGCATACGGCTGGCCTCCGGATTATGGGTAGCTCATCAGTACCGGATGCTCTATAAAGCCAGGAAAGCAGCCTGGCAGAAGCTTGAGCAGCGGATCAGGGCGGAGATAATCAAATTTAAGGGCGAAACAGGCATAGTGGTTAAGGACCTGAAGTCCGGATTAGAATTTTCATATAAAGAAAATAAGCTGTTTCCTTCCGCAAGCTTAGCTAAGATCCCGGTTATGGCAGCCTGTTTTGTTGCGGCGGAGCAGGGTAAAATCAAACTTAACCGCAATATCACTCTTAAATCAACTGATAAGCTTACCGGCTCCGGGGTTTTAAAGGACTTGCCTGTCGGCACTGCCTTTAGCGTGGAAAAGCTTATCGGCCTGATGATTTATGACAGCGATAACACTGCCGCAAATATTATAACGGATTTGCTGGGCATCGACTATTTGAATAGCGCCTTTGCGGGTTTTGGTTTAAAGAATACCGAGTTGTCCAGGAAAATAGCCGACTATAAACTGCGCGATAAGGGAATTGAAAATTATACAACAGCCGAAGACATGGCCTTATTGCTGGAAAAGATATACTGGGGGAAGCTCGGCAATAAACATATTTCGGATCAGTGTATAAATATAATGAAGTTGACCCACACTAATGATCGCATACCCAGGTATTTGCCGGCTAATATAATGGTCGCTCATAAAACAGGGCTGGAGAATAGCGTATGCCACGACGCCGGGATAGTCTTTAGCCGCAATGGAGATTTTCTTATTTGCGTATTAACTAAGCATACAAACCATAACAGCATACCTTCCAAGAAGTTTATCGCCAGTGTCTCATTGTACACTTATAAATTTTTTGAGCAGTTAGAAGAAGACAGGCCGGCAGCTAACAAAAGATAATTGCTTGCAATTTCAGCGTTAAAATAAGATAATATATTAATAAACAAGGAGGGGGATATGAGCAAGCTTAATGTAAAGGCGTTTGGGTTGGCATGCGGGGTTCTCTGGGGCTGCGGAATGTTAATAATGGGGTTGATTGATACAGCTTCTACCTGGTGCGATGCCTGGGGAGAGGTGGCTGCGAGCGTCTATCTTGGGTACACTCCGACAATTTTAGGTAGTATTATTCTGGGGGTATGGGGTTTTGTGACTGCCGGGATATGGGGGCTTATACTGGCTAAGTTGTATAATAAGTTTTCTAAATAGTAAAATCTTGAAAGTTTTAACCAGGGCTGGGCTTTTATAAGTCCAGCCCTTTTTGTTTGCTTATAATTTACGGAATTTGTGATAAAATAGAAATAATATGAAGGACGGCGGCTTAAATTCCAATTTAGTTTATTCTACTTCTTTAGGGAAAATTTGTCCGGGCTGCGGCAAGGCAATTGATAGTTGCCTATGCCGTAATATGAAGAAGGAGGTTGCCCCTGAAGCCGGAGGCATTCCGCGCCTGCGTTATGAAAAAGGCCGCAAGGGCAAGGGGATGACTTTAATCAGCGGTTTAGGATTAAGTGAAGCAGGCCTGCTGGATTTAGCTAAGAAATTAAAACAGCGTTTTGGCACAGGAGGATCAGTAAAAGATTATATTATTGAATTACAGGGGGATTTCCGCAAGCAGGCCGGAGAAGAATTACACAAACTGGGTTTTCTTAAATGATGATGGAAAGAATTTCGAAGGATTATGAAGTCGGGGATCAAGCTATAGATAATTTAATAAGCGAGCTTGTTAAGTTATCCGGTTCCGTTGAAACCGAAGACTTATTGCGCGAAATATTGACTACTACTGTCAAGCTGGGCAGGGAGTCTGCTGATAAAGGCGACCTTAAGCTTGTAAATAACGCGTTGAAGGAACTGCGCTATTCCTTTAAGATTTTTTCTCCCTATAGGGGGGTTAAAAAGGTAATTATTTTTGGTTCTGCCAGATCCAAAGCCAAGTCATCTGAATATAAAATGGCTGAGGAGTTTTCGCGCAAGCTTTCCGGAAAAGGCTATATGGTTGTAACCGGAGGCGGCCCGGGTGTAATGGAGGCAGGCAACAAAGGGGCAGGCAGCGGCAAGGATTTTGCTTTAAATATCCGGCTGCCTTTTGAACAGAAGCCAAACCCGTATATTGATGAAAAAGAGAAGCTGATTAACTTTAAATATTTCTTTACCAGAAAGCTTGTTTTTGTAAAAGAAACCGACGCTACCGCGCTTTTTCCGGGAGGTTTTGGCACCCTTGATGAGGGTTTTGAGATGATTACCTTGATGCAAACCGGAAAGTCCCGGCCCCGGCCGATAGTCTTGATGGAGCCAAAAGGATCAACCTACTGGGCTACCTGGATGCACTTTGTAAAGAGCCAGTTAGTCAAAAAAGGGTTTATCAATAAAAAAGACCTCCAGCTTGTGCATATTGTAAAATCTGTTGATGCTGCGGTAAAATATATAGAGGATTTCTACAGGGTATATCACTCCATAAGATATGTCTCAGGATTGGCTGTGCTCAGGTTAAACCGGGAAATTTCCGCTAAAACTTTAAAATTTATAAATAAAAAATTTAAAGATATTCTTATCAGCGGTTCAATTATGCCCGCCTCCCCTACGGTTAAAGAAATACAAGAAGGGGAATTTCTTAATTTACCGCGCCTGGCGATGAATTTTAATATGCGGGATTACGGCAGGCTCTGTGAAATGATCAGCGTTATTAATAAAGATTAATTATGGATAAAGTCTTAGAGGGATTGAATAAACAGCAGGTTCAGGCGGTTAAACATGGGGCCGGGCCGCTTTTGATCATTGCCGGCGCAGGCACAGGCAAGACCCGGGTGATTACCCAGAGGATTGGCTGGTTGATAAACCAGGGCCTGGCCAAGACCGATGAGATTTTAGCGCTTACCTTTACGGATAAGGCAGCCAAGGAAATGCAGGAGAGGGTGGATATCCTGATGCCTTATGGCTATACGGATATCTGGATATCTACTTTTCATGCCTTTGGCGACCGTATACTTCGCGAGAATGCTTTAGTTGCCGGGCTTAATCCTGATTTTAAAGTGCTTGCCCGGCCAGAGGCCGCGGTATTCTTTCGCGAGCATCTTTTTGAGTTTACCCTCAATTATTACCGTCCGCTGGCTGAGCCTACGCGTTTTATTGAAGCCCTGATATCATTTTTCAGCCGGGCCAAAGACGAAGATATATCGGCAGGAGAATATTTTAAATATGCCCAGGATTTTCTGATCCAGGCCAAAACTAATCCGCAGGATGATGCCGGCCTGGAATTAGCAGAGCAGCAGATGGAGGTAGCTTCTGCTTATCTTAAATACCAGGAGCTTCTTGGTCGCGAAGGCCTGGTTGATTTTGGCAATCAGTTTTATTTAAGCCTGCAGCTGTTGCGTGAGCATCCTTTAATCCTGAAGAATTATCATAAACAGTTTAAATATATTCTGGTAGATGAATTTCAGGATACCAATTTCGCCCAGTTTCAGATTGTCAAGCTTTTGGCAGGCTCCGCGGGCAATATTACTGTTGTCGCGGATGATGACCAATGCATCTACCGCTGGCGGGGGGCTGCCTATAGCAATGTTTTGAATTTTATAGAAGAATACCCTGGGGCCGAGAAGATCACCCTGATTCAGAATTACCGTTCTACTCAAGCCATCCTGGACAGCGCTTACCAGTTAATTCAATATAATAACCCTGAGCGTTTTGAGATAAAGGCTAAGATTGATAAACATCTTGTTGGCTTAACTAAACAAGGGCCAAAGCCAGAACACCTGCATTTTGATGCACATTCCTCTGAAACTGATAATGTAAGTAAGATTATACAAGACAAAGTAAGTCTAGGTAAGTTTAAATACAGGGATTTTGCTATCCTTGTGCGCTCTAATTCTGATGCCCAGGGTTTTATTCAGTCATTAAATATGCTGAATATTCCCTGGCAGTTTAGTGGTAACCAGGGGTTGTATGGCAGGGAAGAGGTTAAGTTGTGCATTAATTTTCTGCGGGTAATCGCCAATCCATCGGACTCATTAAGTTTGTATTATCTGGTTAGTTCGGAAGTTTACAAGGTGGACTTGGCAGACCTGACATTGTGCAACCATTTCAGCCGGAGAAGGAACCGTCCGCTTTACGATGTGTTCGGCGGACTGGAAAAGATCCCGGAGTTAAGCCAGTTAAAAGAGCAGACCAGGGAAAAGATAAAACAGGTACTCGCGGATATACAAAAGTTTTTACAGGTCTCCCGCGATGAGACAACCGGCAGGCTGCTTTATAGTTTTCTTACAGATACAGGCTACCTAAAATACCTTACGCATAATCCCAGCCTGGAAAAAGAAACCAAGATTCAGAATATCGCCAAGTTTTTTAACCAGGTGCGCGATTTTGAGCTTGTGGCTAAAGAGGACAGGGTAATCAGTTTTATTAGGCATCTTAATTTACTTATTGAGTCAGGTGATGATCCGCCGACAGTTGAGGCGGATTTAGACCAGGACGCGGTGAATATTTTAACTATACATAAAGCAAAAGGCTTAGAATTTAGAGTAGTATTTCTAGTCAGCTTGGTGCAGGGTAAATTTCCTCTTCCCAGGCGCTCTCAGCAAATTGAATTGCCGGATACCTTAATCAAAGAAGTCCTGCCCACGGGGGATTTCCATATCCAGGAGGAGCGCCGGCTTTTTTATGTAGGAATGACCCGCGCCAAAGAAGAATTGTATCTTACCAGCGCCGAAGATTATGGCGGTAAACGGCTGCGTAAGGTAAGCCAATTTGTGCTTGAGGCTTTGGGTAAACAGCCCGGAGAAAGCGCTGAAAAAAAGAAAACCGCGGCTATTGAGAGTATTAAACGTTTTGCCCCGGCTAAAGAAATGCCTAAGTCAGCCCTGCAAAAGATACCGGAAGATAAATTAGTCAGTTTAAGTTATTACCAGATTGATGACTACCTGACCTGTCCTTTGAAATACAAATATGTAAATATACTGCGCGTACCGATTATGGAGCATCATACAGTTGTCTACGGCAGGGCAATGCATGAGGCAGTCAGCCAGTATCTCTTGCGTAAACTTAACGGGGATAAGGTCTCCATGGATCAGCTATTGGATTGTTTTGAAGCCAGCTTTGACCCCCAGGGATTTCTTGATGCCAGCCATCAGGAAGAGCGTTTTCGTATTGGCAGAGAGGCACTATCCAGGTTCTATAAAGATGAAGAAAATCGTAATTCAACTCCTAAATTCATAGAGAAAGATTTTTCTTTTGTAATAGGGGATAATAAGATTACCGGAAGGTTTGACCGCATAGATATGGAGCCTGACGGCGCGGTAATTATGGATTTTAAAACTTCAGCGATTAAAACCCAGAAGGACGCGGATAAGCGGGTTAAGGAAAGTAAGCAGCTTGAGCTTTATGCTTTAGCCTATCAGCATATATTCGGAGTTTTACCGGCCGCTGTAGAACTGTATTTTCTGGAGTCAGGGATTATCGGCAGGTATAAACTTGTTGAAGATGATTTAGGTGATGTAAAAGATGACATCCTGAAGGTTTCCGCGGGAATCCGCCAGCAGAATTATCCGGCTAAGCCTGAATACAAGGCCTGCACCTATTGTGCTTATAATCAAATCTGCCCCCAGGCAGTAATCCGTTGACAACCCCGGCTATTTGGGCTATAGTCAAGTAAAGAGAATGAAAGCGATTATTTCTATTGGAATTTGGTTAGGTAGTGGGTTATTGACTATCCTGCTTTTCTTTGTGGTTTTTGTCTTAAATATCCTGTTTTTTCCTTTCGATAAAAAGAAAAAAATCACCCATGCGCAGTGTTTTTGGTGGTCGGATGCCCTGATTGGCTTAAATCCTTATTGGAGCGTAAAGGTAAGCGGGCTTGAAAACATAGACCATAAAAGAACTTATCTGGTGATTTCTAATCACCAAAGCATGGCTGATATAGTAGTGCTTTATCAGACCAAGATGCAGTTTAAGTGGGTGGCCAAGGCAAGTTTATTTAAGGTTCCTTTTATCGGCTGGTGCCTTGGGTTGATTAAGCATATAAAGCTTTTGCGCGGGGATTTTGCCAGCATTAAAGAGATTTACCACCAGGCAAGCCAATGGCTGCGGAAAGATATGTCTGTTTTATTCTTTCCGGAAGGCACGCGCAGTTCAACCGATAAAATGAATGAATTCCAGAACGGGGCTTTTAAGCTGGCGATAAAAGAAAAAAAGCCGATTCTGCCTATTTGTTTAATCGGCACGCGCCAGGCAATTCCCAAAGGCAGCTGGATTTTTAAGGGCAAGGCTTGCGTCAAGCTGATTGTCTTGCCGGTAGTAGAAACCGATAGTTTTGGCCCCGGAGATTTTGGCCGGCTTAGGGATATTATACGGGGTAAGATTGAGGCCGCAACTTTAAACCATGATAGTAAATAAAAAATATTCATATTGCGTAATTATTATTTTTATCCTCTTCGGGTGCAGCCATGTTCCACATAGAGAAGTTCTTTATCAGGCTTCAACTATTCAAGCGCTTTCTGCGGGTTATTATGACGGACAGGAAGATCTTTGCTCGCTTAAGCAGCACGGAGATTTCGGCCTGGGGACTTTTCAAGGATTAGAAGGCGAGATGGTGGTTTTAGACGGGAACTTTTATCAAGTGAAGGTTGATGGCCGCGTGCACCTGGTGAATAAGGCAGAGGGAATCCCTTTTGCTCAAGTAACTTTTTTTGATGCTGATAAGGCATTTCCTGTTGATAGTGAATTAAGTTACGCGGGCCTAAGCCCGTATCTGGATAAATTATTATCTTCAACGAACCTGTTTTATGCTGTAAAGATCAGCGGCAGGTTTAAATATGTGAAAACCAGGAGTGTGCCTAAGCAACCTAAGCCGTATCCCGATCTTAATCAGGCGGTAAAAGAGCAGAAGGTGTTTGAATTTAATGATATAGAAGGCACCGTAATTGGGTTCCGTTCCCCGGAATATGCCGGGAATTTCAGTGTTGGAGGATACCACCTGCATTTTATCAGCAAAGACAGGAGAAAGGGCGGGCATTTACTGGATTTTCAGGCATCCAGGGTAAAAATAGAAATTGATGAGACCGCGGATTTTTATTTAAGCCTGCCGACAAATGAGGAGTTTCTCGGGCTTAGCCTTAATCCGGAAGAAGTAAAGTCAGGCTCAAGCGAGTAAGTAAAAAGGGGGCGGGGATATGCCTAAAATATTTAAAGTTTTATTCATAATCATCGCAATATTAGTCGTTATTTTTCTTATTGCCAGCATTCTCTTTTCAATTTATGCCCCTGCGATTGTTGAGGACCAGATCCGGCAGAATCTTAAGGTTAAGGCTAGCCTTGGTAAAATAAGTTTAAGCATGCCTTTTACTGTTACTCTTGAGAAACTGGAGATTGGCGGCCTGGCGAATATAAAGAAGATATCCTTTTCCCCGAATTTGATCGCTTTATTATTTGGCAAGGTAGTTATCCACGGTTTGACTATTACTGAGCCGGTGATTAACCTTGAGCAGGGATCTGACGGAAAATTAAACCTGCCGGTTTTGGAACAGAAGCCGGGGGCTAAGGCCCCGGAGTTTTATCCTACTAGCCTTAAGATTAAGGACGCAAAAATAATTTTTACGGACAGAAAAGTAAGCGCAGCGGGTTACCAGGTTGTTGCAGATAAACTGGATATAAGCGTTTCCAAGGTCGCTTTTCCAGTGACTTCATTAGCTGTGAATATCAGTGCAAGCTGCCAGCTTTCAAATCCGGCAGGCAAGGCTTTCGGCAAGGTTAATTTTTCCGGGTGGATTGATTATCCTGCCCGCGATATGGACGCCAAACTGGAGATCAAGGATACGGATATTACCAATTTCTCCCCTTATTACGGGAATTTCATTTCAAATAAAAAGCTCCTTTCTGCGATACTTAACCTTGCCTCAACCTTTAAGGCCAAGGATAATGCCTTGAATATTAATACGGATTTTAATCTCTCCGGCCTGGTTTATGAAGAGGCTGCTGAAGAGGAGATCAGCCTTGATTTGGCGAAGAATGCCCTGGACCTGTTTACTAATAGCAAGGGTAATTTGCATTTGGTGTTTGATATTGATACCAAACTGGATAATCCGGCTTTAAGCCAGGATAAATTAAAAAACATAATTTTAAAAGCGGCGATGAAGAATTTAAGCAGCCAGTCGCCAGAGGAAATAGCGGATAAAGTAAGCGATGTAATTGATAAATTTAAAGGTTATGGCAAAGGGCTGAAAGAAATATTCGGGAAATAGCAATGGATGATACAAAAACAAAATCATTAAGGAATATAGAAGAAAAAATGGAGAGTCTGGATAGCGGTTCTTTACGCTACCATATTTTGGAAAGCGCCAAGAATTTTAAGAGTTCCTGGATTGAGTTGGGCCGTTCTCTTTATTCGGTCTGGAAGGACAAGATGTATAAGGAGTGGGGTTATCTGAATTTTGATGTTTATGTAAGCCGCGAGATAGGCATCCGTAAACAGACGGCAATGAAACTGCTGAAATCGTATTATTTTCTGGAAAAAGAAGAACCCCAGTATCTAAAAAGCGATTATGCCGATAAAAGCCAGGCCGCGAATATCCCCAGCTATGAATCAGTGGATATCCTGCGCCAGGCAAAAAATAAAAAAGCCTTAGACCAGGATGACTATGAAAGCCTCAAAAAAGAAATTTTTGAAAAGGGCAGGGATGCCCAGGAGTTAAAGAAGAATTTAGGAGTAATTATCAGGCAGCGCCAGGAACTGGACCCGCAAGAGGCTCAGGAAAAAAGAAAACAAGCTATTATCAGGAGGCTTCTGGGCCAGCTGCGCGCGTTGAAACAGGAGGCAGAGGTCTTAAAGATGCTGCCTATGCCTTTGATTAAAGAGATAGACGCTTTAATTAAGAAAGTAGCACTTGAATTTTCTGCTGAATAGGCAGAGAGAAAGGGAATGCCTCTATGGCAACTATTGCTAAGGAAATGACAGCCTTAGAAAAGAAGATGCTTGCTTTGGGGGTGCGTGAAGAAGATATCATAGAAAGTTTTATCCGCTCAAGCGGGCCGGGAGGGCAGAATGTTAATAAAACTTCTACCTGCGTATACCTGAAGCATTTGCCTACCGGTTTGGAAGTAAAGTGCCAGAGCCAGCGTTATCAGATGCTCAACCGCAACCTGGCCAGGCATATTCTCTTGAGCAAGATTGAAAATAAGATTAAACATGATATCCTGCAAAAGCAGTCGCTTAAAGCTAAGGTTATGCGCTCAAGCCGCAGGAAACCGAAGAAAGTAAAGCTAAGGATCCTTGAGGGTAAGCGCCGGCACTCCGAAAAAAAGTCTATGCGTAGGAAAATCCGTGAAATTGAGGTTGCATAACTGGATTCTTGTGCTACAATATTCAAAATCAAAAGAACTTAGCCGCAGGGTTCATTAAATTCATTGACTTGCCGGGTGAGTTATCGTATAATATTTCGAATTAGAAAGGGAGGGAAGAAAATTGGTTTTGGTAAAAGAAAAGAAAGCAAAATTAATTAATGATTTTAAGGTACATGCCAGGGATACCGGCTCTGCCGAGGTCCAGATAGCTATTCTGACTGAAAGGATTAACGCCCTGGGTGAGCATTTTAAATCACACAAAAAGGATTTACATTCTCGCCGTGGCCTGCTTTTATTGGTAGGCAGACGCCGCAGCCTGCTCAAATATCTCAAGGATAAGGATCTGAAGAAGTACGAAGAGGTCTTGGGAAAGCTCCACTTGAGAAAGTAAGGCCCCTTTAATAATTCACCTACAAAAAAGAAAGAGCCTAATAATGCAAAATAAAAGCTTAAAAATTAAATTTGGTAAAAATGACCTTATCCTGGAGACCGGCAGACTTGCTAAACAAGCCAATGGTTCGGTTACAGTCACTTATGGATCGACTGTAATTTTGGTTACTGCCTGTATGTCCAAGGGGATCAAGGAAGGCCAGGATTTTTTCCCTTTGACTGTAGAATATCAGGAAAAGACTTATGCCGCCGGCAGGTTCCCCGGAGGTTTTTTTAAGCGCGAAGGCAGGCCTTCAGAGAATGAGATTTTAGGTTCACGGCTTATTGACCGTCCAATCCGGCCGTTATTTCCCGACGGCTTCTTAAATGAAGTCCAGGTTATGGCTATTGTCCTTTCAAGCGACGGAGAGAATGACCCGAATGTCCTGGCCTTAATTGGAGCGAGCGCGGCTTTATCTATTTCAGATATTCCTTTTAACGGCCCCCTGGCCAGCTGCAGGGTAGCCAGGATAAATAATGAGTTTGTTTTGAATCCTACTTATGCCGAACTTGAAAGCGCTGACCTGGAGGTAGTGGTCGCGGCAAATAAAAACGGCGTGGTGATGCTTGAATCAAAAGCCAAAGAGGTTTCCGAAGAGGCTTATCTTGAAGCGGTGAAGTTCGGCATGGAAAGCTTAAATCCCATAATCGGTATGCAGGAAGAATTTTGCCGTCTTTATGGAATTCCAAAAGCCCAGGTTGAGCTTAAGCTGCTCGACTCAGCCTTAATGCAGAAAATTGAATCCCTTTCGCAGGAGAAATTAAATAAAGTATATAAGTTAAGCAAGAAAGAAGAGCGCGAAGAGGCAGTCGCTTTATTGACCAAGGAATTAGAAGCGCAGTTGACTACCGAGGGTTTCCTGGCGGCGGATATTCATGCCGGTTTGCATGAGGTAGAGAAAAAACAGGTGCGTAAAATGATTGCCGAAGAGAATATCCGTATTGACGGCCGTTCTTTTAAAGAGATCCGGCCGATCAGTTGCGAGGTATCCGTGCTTCCGCGTACCCATGGCTCAAGCCTTTTTACCCGCGGACAAACCCAGAGTTTAGCCGTAACTACTTTAGGCACAGGCGAAGATGAGCAGTTGATTGAGTCATTGGAAGGCGAGAAAAAGAAATCTTTTATGTTGCATTATAATTTTCCTTCTTTTAGCGTTGGTGAAACAAGGCCTATACGCGGCCCGGGCAGGCGTGAAATCGGCCATGGCGCTTTAGCCGAGAAGGCCTTGCTTGCGGTATTACCTTCAAAAGAAAAGTTTCCTTATACCGTAAGAGTGGTCTCTGAAATTCTGGAATCAAATGGTTCAAGCAGTATGGCTTCTGTGTGCGCCGCTACTTTATCATTAATGGACGCCGGAGTGCCGATTAAAGAAGCGGTGGGCGGGGTTGCTTTAGGTTTAGTTAAGCAAGGCAATAAAACAGCGATCCTGACGGATATAGCCGGGCTAGAGGATCATTTCGGCGATATGGACTTCAAAGTCGCGGGCACCCGCCAGGGAGTTACCGCTGTGCAGTTAGACCTTAAGATTGATGGGATTAGCCTGGATCTGCTTAAAGAGTGCCTGGCCCAATCAAAAGAGGCCAGATTCTTTATTCTGGATAAAATGAGCACTGCCTTAAACAGCCCGAGGGAAGAACTTTCCAGTTTTGCCCCGCGGATTGATGTTTTAAAGATTAATACCGAGAAGATCGGCGAGCTTATCGGCCCGGGCGGCAAGACAATTAAAGCTATAATTGCCGCTACAGGCGCCAGTATTGACATAAAAGATGACGGTACGGTCCTTGTCGGTTCAACTGACGCGGAGAAATCCGACGCTGCGATTAAAATGATCAGGGCAATTACCGATGATGTTGAGGTAGGCAGAGTTTACTTCGGCAAGGTAAAACGTATTATGCAATTCGGCGTCTTTGTTGAGATAGCCCCGCGTAAAGAAGGGTTGGTCCATGTTTCCGAGCTATCAAGCACCTTTGTAAAGAAGGTTGAAGATGTGGTAAAAGTCGGCGATGAGTTTAAAGTTAAGGTTATTGGCATAGATGAATTAGGCCGGATCAATTTAAGCAAAAAACAGGCTGAGTAGAGATAGTTAATTTTAAGAAGTGAGAGAAAGAAGATTAAATGAGGTCAAAGGCGTTATTTTAGTAGCGGTTGGGCTGATGATTTTTGCCAGCCTCATCCGCTTTGATCGCTCTGACCTTGTTTTTTTTACCTCGCATCCGAATTTTCCTCCTAAAAACCTGCTGGGTGTTTTCGGCGCATATTTGGCAGGGTTCCTTGTTTTTCTATTCGGGAATATCTCAAGTTTTATTATTCCATTTTTAGTTATTGCCTTAGGGGTTAAATATTTCCGCCAGGATAAGCCTTACCTGAGCATTCCGCGTATCGTAGGGATGTTTGTTTTGCTTATTTCCTTAAGTTCTCTTATCGGTATGTTTAACCTGAATAACGGCCCGCTCAGGTTCCATACTGCCGGATTTTTAGGCGCGCTTACTTCTAATTTTGTAACTACATATTTTAGCCGCTTAGGCGGTTTTATTATTTTTGTTACCTTTATTATCCTTTCCCTTGCCCTGGTTACCGAAATCCTTATTTCTTCACTTTTTTTGAATACCCTTGAAAAGTCAAAATCATTCTTATCCGGTATCTTTAGTTTATCAAATAAGCAGAAGGCGACTTTGGTTAAAGTTAAGCAGAGTTTACTGAATAAGAATAACTCTCTGCCTAAAAGAGAGCAGCCGGCTTCGCCTTCAAAACCAAAAATATTTATGCCTGAGGCTGGCAGGCCGAAAATCCAGATTAAGCCTAAATCGCCTGCCGACGAGGTAAAGGTCAAGCCTAAAGAGTTAAAGATTGGGGATTATCATCTGCCTTCAGTGGATTTATTGGATGAAGCGCCGGTTCCGGATACAAAACAGATGAAAGAGGATCTTGAGGCAAGCGCCAGGATCCTTGAGGATACATTGTCGGATTTCGGGATAGCGGCCAAGGTTACGGATATAATTCGCGGACCGGTAATCACGCGTTATGAACTTGAGCCTGCCCCGGGAGTAAAAATTAACCGGATTGAGGCCTTAAGCGATGACATTGCCCTGGCAATTAAGGCCCAATCAGTAAGGATTATTGCGCCTATCCCGGGCAAGGGCAGGGTCGGGGTTGAAGTTCCTAATTTACACAGCGCTTTAGTATGCATTAAGGACTTGCTTGTTTCGGCGGAATACCATAAACAAAAATCTTCTCTTGCCCTGGGGTTGGGTAAAGATATTACCGGCCGTTCAGTATTCAGCGATTTGGACGAGATGCCGCATCTTCTAATCGCCGGGACTACTGGTTCGGGCAAGACCGTATGCGTGAATACTTGTATTTTGTCGCTGCTTTTTAGGGGATCTCCCAACGATTTAAAGTTTTTGATGATTGACCCGAAAATGGTAGAGCTTATGCCTTTTAACGGCCTGCCTCACCTTTTATGTCCGGTGGTTACAGACGCTAAGAAAGCGGCTATAGCGCTTAACTGGGTAGTCGGGCAGATGGAAGAGAGGTATCAGCTTTTGGCGAAGGCGGGAGTAAGGAACATCGACGCTTATAACGAAAAGCAGGATAAAATACCCTACATTGTGGTTATTGTGGATGAATTCGCCGATTTAATGACTGTAGCCCGCGATCAGATTGAAAATGCGATTACCCGCCTTGCCCAGCTGTCGCGGGCAGTGGGGATACATTTGATTCTGGCTACGCAGCGGCCAAGCGTGGATGTAATTACCGGGGTAATCAAGGCGAATTTACCGGCGCGTATATCTTTCAAAGTTGCTTCTAAAGTTGATTCGCGCACAGTTTTAGATATGAATGGCGCGGAGACTTTACTGGGAAAAGGCGATATGTTATTTTTGCAGCCCGGAAAAGAAGACCTTATCCGTATTCAGGGGGCTTTAGTTAAAGACGCGGAGATTGAAAGAGTGGTGGAATTCATCAAGGCCCAGGGCGAGCCGGTTTATGATGACCAGATTCTTAAGGAGCAGCAAAAAAATAGTTTAGCTAATGGCGGCGAAAAGGATGAGCTTTATGATGAGGCGGTGCGCGTGATAATGGAAAGCAATCAGGCTTCGGTTTCCATATTGCAGAGGCGCATGCGTTTAGGTTATACGCGTGCCGCGCGTATTATAGATATTATGGAGTTAGAGGGTTTGGTCGGTCCGTATGAGGGGAGCAAGCCGCGCAGGATATTGGTTGATCGTCAGAGATGGCTTAGGGATTTGACAGGCGCCGGGGAGGCGGAGAAAACATGAACATTGAAACAGCGGGTGCCAGGCTAAAGAAAATCCGCCAGGAGAGAGGCTTAAGCCTTGAGGATATACATAAAAGAACTAAGATTCATCCTAATATATTGCGGGCAATTGAAGGGGATAGTATCACTGACTTAAGCCCCATATATCTTAAGGGTTTTATCAAAATTTATTGTAATATTCTCGGGCTTGATCCTAAAGAATATTTAGGTGAAACAGGGCATCCGGTTAAGCCGGTATTGAATGCCGCTGTAGGCAGGGACATCGGGGAGCGTTTTGAAAAGAAGGCTGTCTTGCCAAAGGATTTTTCGGTTAAATTAAGCGCGATGAGGCCTTCGCCAGGATTGAAGAAATTAATCGTATTTATGCTAATTGCGGTAATTTCAATATTCCTGGCAGCCAGGTTGGTTAAGGCTGTTTCTACCTGGCATAAGAATTTCTTAGCAAGGCCCAGAGTTTCTTTGCCTATTGCTGCTAAATCAAAGAAAGCCCGTGAACTTTTGCCCAAAGAAGCGATAAACAAGTCTTCCGCGAAGAATATCCCCAAACAGGCTAAGGCCCAAAAAGAGGCAGTTCATGGACTTATGCTTGCGATATCCGCGCGCGATAAATCCTGGATATCCGTTAAGGCCGATGGTAAAGTTGTTTTTCATGGAGTGCTAGCCCGCGGCAGGACGGAAACCTGGCAGGCTAAAGAAAAGATTGAGCTCTCTCTTGGCGATGCCGGGGCAGTAGAATTGCAGGTCAATGACCAACGTTTTACCAAACTCGGCCGCCGCGGACAGCCCCTAAAGAATATCGTTATTAATAAAGAAGGTTTAAAGATCGCCCGATGAAACAAAAACTGGGGATGTTAAGTCTGGGCTGCCCGAGAAATCTGGTGGATGCTGAAAGCCTGCTCGAGCGGCTTAATTCCAAGGGTTACCATATAGTTGAGAATATCTCGGAAGCGGATGTAGCCCTGGTGAATACCTGCGCTTTTATTGAAGAGGCAAGGAGCGAATCGGTTGAGGCTATTCTTGAGTTGATTGAACTTAAAAATAAAGGCAAGCTTAAGAAAATAATTGTCCATGGCTGCCTGGCACAGCGTTATAAAGACTTAAATAAAGAATTGCCAGAGGTAGACGCTTTTGTAGGCTCGCTTGAGCTTAACCATGAATCAAAGAGGTTTGCTTTAACTCCTAAGCACTATGCTTATTTAAAAATATGCGAAGGCTGCGTAAATAATTGCAGCTATTGCGTTATCCCTAAAATTAAGGGCAGGCTTGTCAGCCTGGATGAAGAATCAATTATTCAGAAGGTTAAGGATTTTAACCGGCAGAAGATTTCCGAGCTTAACATTATCGGGCAGGATATTACGGGTTTCGGGATGGATTTATCCGGCAGGATCCGCTTAACCGGTATTTTAAAGAAAATAATCAGCAACGCGCCCGATATCGGCTGGATCCGCCTTTTATACCTGAATCCTGAGCGGATAACCGATGAACTGCTTAAATTAATCAGCTCGCAGGTCCAGGTATGTAAATACATTGATTTGCCTCTCCAGCATATCAATAGCCGCATACTAAAGCTGATGAATCGCAAGATTACTAAAAAAGAAATCATTTCTTTGATTGAGAAAGTCAGAAAGGTTATCCCCGGCGTATCCCTGCGGACTTCGCTTATTCTGGGTTTTCCGTCGGAAACAGATAAAGAATTCAAAGAACTGCTGGATTTTATCAGGGATGCCGAATTTGAGAGGCTGGGGGCTTTTATTTATTCCCGGGAACAAGGCACTGCCGCTTATGGTTTTAAAGGGCAGGTCCCCCGGAAGATAAAGCAGGAGAGGTTTGATGCTGTTATGGCCCTGCAGCAGGAAATATCCGCTGCTGTAAATGCAAGGTTGTTAGGTAAGCAGATGGATGTGCTTATTGAAGAAAAACAGGATGGCGCTTATATCGGCCGCAGCCAGGCTGATGCTCCGGAAGTAGACGGGCTGGTTTACGTGAATTCCAGGCGGTTACTGAAAGAGGGCGAGTTTGTAAAAGTCAGGATAACGGATACTTTAGAGTACGACTTAGTAGGGGAGGTTATATAATGAATCTTGCCAATCGTTTGACCATGTCGCGAATTTTGTTGACCTTTGTGTTTATGTTCTTCTTGTTTTGCCAGGGGCTCTGGCCTAAGGTGGCCAGCTTGGTTGTTTTTATTCTGGCTGCCTTGTCTGATTTATTTGACGGGATGATTGCCCAGCGCAGGAATATGGTTACGGATTTCGGAAGGCTTATGGATCCGATAGCCGATAAAATCCTGGTATTGGCTGCTTTTGCGGCTTTTGTGCAGTTGCAGCTGATTGACGCCTGGATGTTTGTGATTATTATCGCCCGCGAGATTATGATTACTTCTTTAAGGTTGTTTGCCTTAAATAAGGGTAAAGTTTTGTCGGCGGCGCGGGCCGGAAAACATAAAACAGTTGTGCAGATGGGGGTGATATTTACTATCCTCGGGTTTATCCTGCTTAAGGAGATAGTGCTTAAATATTCTACCTGGAACCCTGCCTGGGAGAATATGTTCCGTCAGGGGATATTTTTCCTTATGCTGCTTACTGTGGGCCTGACTCTTTATTCCGGGCTGTCATATCTTTGGGAAAACCGCAAGATAATTACCCGTCTATGAGGCTTGGCGCGCTGCGCAATTTGCTGGTTAAGGCAATCAGCACATTTTTATTTATCGGCTATCTGCCTTTGATTCCGGGGACATTCGGCAGTATAGCCGGAGTAGGGATATTTTATCTGTTTGGCGGATCCAGCCGGCCAGGTTATTACCTGTTTATTCTTTGCGTCGCCGTATTGGGGTTATTGACTTGCGGAAGGGCGGAAAAGTTGTTTAACAGGAAAGACCCGGGTTGTATTGTTATTGATGAAGTAATGGGTATGCTTATCGCTTTAAGTTTCCTTCCGGCTGAACCAAAAATAGTCATCCTGGCTTTCCTTATGTTTCGTATCTTTGATACGCTTAAAGTTTTTCCGGCGGCCAGATTGCAGAACCTGCATGGGGCAATCGGGATAATCGGTGATGATTTGGTAGCCGGTATTTATGCTAATATTGTACTTCAGGCAGTCTTAAGGTTGAATTCCTTTAGCGCGGTATAAGTTGGCCCTGCGGGGCCAAGCGTGCTTTCAAATAAAGTAATCCTTCCGCAATTAAATTCAAAGTCATAATCGGGCATATCCATTGCTATTTTATCAAGAGCCTTCCCTAAATTAGAAGGAGACAGGCAATTTCTTATCCGGCCTATGGTAATATGCGCACAGAAATCGCGGTTTTCTTTTGGTATGCCCGTTTCAGTAAGTTGTCCTTCTAATTGTTTCACAAGTTGTTTCAATTCTAAGGGGGGCTGATTAGCGCCTACCCAGATTATCCGTCCAGCGCGCAGGTCGGGGAAAACCCCTAAACACTCCAGCTTAACTTTAAAACCTGGCGATGCCTTTATTGTTGCTGCGGCTATTTTCTTGATTTGTTCTAATTTTTCAATAGGTAAATTTCCGAGAAATTTCAGGGTTAAATGCAGGTTTTGGGGTTCAATCCAGCTGGTTTTAAGATTTTCGTTTTTTAATTTGTTTTGTATCTCGGAAAGAGCATCTTTAATTTTTGCAGGCAGTTCAATGGCTATAAATGCTCGCATAATAAGCGCAAGGCCTCTTCTGTTGTTTTTTTGCGGATTTCTTGCCGGTTTCCCCGGAAAGCGAACCTTCGGCAGGCATCCTTATTTCTTAGGGACAGGCAGATAAAAACAGTGCCTATTGGTTTACCGGCGCTGGCGCCTTTTGGTCCGGCAATCCCGGTTATACTGATGCCAAAGTCAGATTTGGATATATCCCGGATGTTCTTGGCCATTAATACCGCTGTCTGCTGGCTGACAGCTCCGTATTTGGAGATAAGACTTGCGGGGATTTTGAGTATTTTCTCTTTAGATTTGTTGCTGTAGGCAACTACTCCCAGCAGGAAGTAGGCAGAGGACCCTGGATTCTTGGTTAATTCAGCGCAAAGCATTCCCCCTGTACAGGATTCGGCTATAGCGATAGTTTTTTTCTGGCGGAGCAGCTTTTTGTGGATTTTTGTCAGTATTTTATTTTGCATTAGAGTTATTATAACTGTTTTTAATTATATTGACAAGGGCGGTTTTTCTGTTAATATAATATCAATTAATCTTTAGGGCAAGGTGAAAATCCTTACCGGCGGTGAAGCCCGCAAGCAGGCGTTTTAGGTTTTTAACGCCAGCAGACTTGGTGAAATTCCAGGGCCGATGGTCGCGCGCAAGCGCGCACCAAACCATCAGATTGGTTTGGGTGAAAGTCCAGATGGAAAAAGATTAAAATTAGCGCGCCCAAAGATTATCTTTGGGCTTTTTTATTGAGGCCACAACTTATGGAACGGTAGTGAACATAAGTTGTATGGCCGAAATAATCCCGCGAATGCGAAGAAAATTTCTGTGAAATTTTCGAGCGTTTAAGAGCGGGGTATTGAGGTAAAGTTATGTTCAACAGCATACCTGAAATAATTGAAGATTTAAAAAATGGCAGGATGGTTATCGTGGTTGATGATGAAGACCGCGAGAATGAGGGCGATCTGGTTATGGCTGCCTC
>Ga0172371_10002875_pt1 | contig 27042 bp, 21 predicted proteins | sample Lak12m_FD_114543 | JGI IMG/M metagenome (GOLD analysis project Ga0172371, IMG submission 114543) | Freshwater microbial communities from Kabuno Bay, South-Kivu, Congo - kab_022012_12m | ecosystem: Environmental > Aquatic > Freshwater > Lake | place: Democratic Republic of the Congo: South-Kivu... | reverse complement strand
GCCGGTCGTGCCCCAGTAGCGGAACCAGCTTCCGACATCGCGGCACTGCCAGTTCTCGTAGCAGCCACCGATGTGCGGCGGCATGCCCGTGGCCACCAGGCGATCATGGGTCTTGCGCATGCACCCCCAACTCATGCCCGGCGCGCCCGGGAAGCCGAAGATCGGCACGTAGTCGGGGGTCTGGCCCAAGGCCACCGCCAGGAAACGGTCGCGATCCGTCAGTGGGTGGTTCATCCGTCGCGAGGTCCCTTCGCGGACGCCCAATGTCGGGGGACACTCCGCAGCACCTTCACTGCCACAGTCGCCGCGCGGAGCCTACGGTTGGCGTCCGCCACGGCGCGAAGGATCTGCGCGGCGATGTCGGCGTGCTCGTCGGTGTATTTCTCGCAGATGGTGCTCCAGCGGATGAAGCGCTGCAGGAACTCGGCGGCGACCGGGGTGCAGCCTGCTCCGTAGCGGTACTCGCGGCTGGCAGGTGGTTGTGAGAAGGGGAAGCGCTTCTCCCGCGCGTAGTCCTCCAGGAAGGTGCAGGCTTCGGGCATCAGGTAGTAGGCCCCTGTGCCAGCGCCGGGAATGCCCGCCTCAGCCAACTGCGCGGCGAACTCCGCCGCGCTACAGCGGAACTGCGCCGGGTCCACCGTGATGCCGAACATCCAGCAGGAGTAGACCCCCTGGTCCTCGGGAATGGGCAGGGCCTGGACGCCAGGGATCTGGTTGGCCAGCGCCGTCAGCCGGCGCACCACCCGGTCGCGGGTAGCGACGTTCTCGCGGAGGATCTCCAGTTGCGCCAGGGTGATGGCGGCCGTGGACTGGGTCATGCGGAAGGCGTAGCCGGGCTCCGAGTGTAGACGTCCGTATCCCGGCTTCTGGATGCCGCCGCGGCTGTGGCCGACGAAGCGCAGGCGGTCGGCCAGCGCGTCGTCGTCGGTGACCACGCAACCGCCGACGTCCGAGCCCAGGGTCTTCTCGCTGTCGAACGAGAACCCCGCCGCCTTGGCAAGGGTCCCCGCCACACGGCCCTTGTAGGTGCTCAGCACCGCCTGGCAGGCGTCCTCGTAGACCAGGAGGCCATGCCTGGCGGCGAGGGCGTTGATGGGGTCCATGTCGCAGACGATCCCGGTCTTGTGGACGCACAGAACGGCCCGGGTGCGGTCCGTGATCCGCGGCGCAACGGTCTCGGCGGAGAGGTTCACCGTGCCCGGGGCGGTGTCGGCGAAGACCGGGATGTAGCCCTGGCGGAAGAGCCCCTGGATGGTGCCGTAGTCGGTGATCGGGCTGACGATGATCTCATCGCCCGGGGCGAAGGGGAACGCCGCCGCCAGGATAGCCAGCGCCGGCGTGCACCCCGGGGTGGCCACGCAGTACTTCACGCCGAGGGTCTGGGCAAAGGCTTTCTCGAAGCGCCCCACCAGGTCGCACGTCAGGCCGCTGTCGACGACCTCCTGCAGGTACTTCATGGCGTTCGGACCCATGATCCGTGGGAAGGGATTGGGCAGTTGCCCTTTGAGGCGGGCAATCGCCGCGGCGCCGTAGGTGGCTCGGTTCTGCTGGTCTGCCATGGTCCGGACTCCTGTGCGTTGCAGGCCATCTCTGCTCAGGGCAATGCCACTCGCGATCTGGGAGCCGGCGTGGCAGTCGCCTCTCCAGGACCCGTGCTGGCGCCGTTCATGGCGTCGTCCTCAGGTACTCCACCACCTCATTCGGCTCGGCGAGCCAGACCTCCTCGCCGCCGACGCGGCGGACGGTCGCGAAGCGCGCTTCGAGCTCCTCGGCGGTGCAGTCTTTCCACGGGTGCGCCGCCTTGCCGGGCAAGGGGCAGTGGCAGTAGTCGATGACCCACCCGCCCAGGTCCATGGCCTGATGCAGGCGTTTGTACGGATCGAACCGCGAGTAAAACGGCGGCGGGTACTCGGTGTGCAACGGTACGCGCCCGAGGTTCAGGATGCCAGGGGGTGTGGGCCCGGTCGAGCGTTCCTGGGGCGCCGGGCTGAATGGATGCACGGACGCCATGCCCTTCGGCACGTTGACCATGTCGGTCAGGGTCATGATCGCGGTGTAGCCGGCCTCGGCCGCCACGGCCAGCGCCGCGGGGTAGCTGTCGTTGTTGTTGGGCACGCAGAACAGGGGCACGGGCCGCTGCAGCGTCTGCTCCAGCACCCGGCGTGCCTCGACGACCTCATGGTGCGCGTTCCCCGGGTGGATGGCGGCGTGGGTCATGCCATGGGCCGAGACGCCCCAGCCTTCCGCGCACAGCCCGTCGATCTCCGCGCGGGAGAGGATCATCCAGCCATGGAAGCTGCTGCCGGGCACGTTGCGCTGAATGCCCACCTGCGAGGCAACCAGCGCCACGTGTCCCGGGATGCCGTACGCGCGGTGCAGCGGCACCGCGTGCTCGAGCAGTCTCCGGCAGCCCTCGTCGTAGGTGATCGAGTAGACCCAGCGCTTGCCGTGTTTCCACATGGGATGGGGTTCCTCCAGGCGGTCGACCGGCCCGTTCTGCCATGCCCTGCGAGCCGTGGATCTCCTTGCACCGAGCCGATCCGCGTGGCCCACCCCGCCGGACTGACTGGGTGGTGGGCCTCAGCCCCAACCGGGTAGCAGCCGCCAGCCAAGGACAGCGCCATGGGAACCGGTACGAGCGGTCGTCAGCAGCCTGACGGGCTGCGCCATTGTCGGCCATTGGCCTGGGACAACGCCGGCCCGGGGCCTTGTCTAGCCCCTTCAGGGCGCAACCGCGTGGGTGGCCTCACTCCCCAGGGCGCCGCTGCGCTCTGCTCTGGGCTGACGGACTGGCGCGCCTTCAGCGCTCCGAACTCACGCCATCCCGAAACGACACCGTGTCCGGCGAACACCCGGCGTCTGGTTCGCCAGATTGCGAGCGTAACTAGGACGGCGTGGCTGGCTGTCTTCGTCATCAGATTGCCAGCAGAGGTCGTCTCGATGGACTCCGCTCCGATCCGGGCCTCTGGCCGGCAGGACTCCATGCCACCGATCATGGACCGGCACCCCGCGAACCAGCCCGCCCAGGCATCACCCTGCGACTACAGTACACCGCTGCAGACGCGTTCACAGTCTGCGCGGCCGAGGGACGGGCTACGTCACGGCCGGGGTCAGGGGGGCCTGCCGCGTCAGCCTGCGGGCAGTGGCATCCCCCGAGGGAGGCCTTACGTTGGGGGCTGACCGGACAGCGACGTCCGAAGGAGTCATCCATGGCCACGACCCCCGACTGGCGGCATGCTCACAACGGCAGCGAGATCCCGACCGAGAGCTACAGCGATCAGCCCTACATCGTGCAGACGGACGACGGGGCCTGGCTGTGCGTGGTGACCACCGGGCCCGGCATCGAGGGGGCCAAAGGACAGCACGTGGTCAGCCTGCGCAGCACCGACCTGGGCAAGAGCTGGTCCACTCCCGTTGACGTCGAGCCCCTGGATGGCCCCGAGGCGTCCTACGCGGTCCTGATGAAGGTCCCCGGCGGTCGCGTCTTTGTGTTCTACAACCACAACACCGACCGTGTGCCAGAGGTCAAGCGCGAGGACGGCGGCGTCTACACCCGCGTCGATTCGCTGGGGCACTTTGTGTTCAAGTACTCGGACGACCATGGCCGCTCGTGGTCGGCGCAACGCTACGACATCCCCATCCGCAAGTTCGCCTGCGACCTCGGCAACACCTACGGTGGGGCCCTGTGCTTCTTCTGGAACGTGGGCAAGCCGTTCATCCTGGGGGACGCCGCCTTTATCTCACTGCACAAGGTGGGCGCCATGGGGGCTGGCTTCTTCGCCCAGTCCGAAGGGGTCCTGCTGAAGAGCGCGAACCTGCTGGCGGAACCCGATCCGTCCCGGATCACCTGGGAGACGCTGCCGGATGGCGACGTCGGCTTGCGCACCCCGCCCGGCGGCGGACGGGTCTCCGAGGAGCAGAGCTACTCGGTCCTCAGCGACGGCTCGATCTACTGTGTCTATCGCTCTGTCGACGGCCACCCGGTCGAGGCCTACAGCCGCGACGGCGCACACACCTGGAGCACGCCGCGCTACAAGCGCTACGCTGACGGCCGGCGGATGAAACACCCGCGGGCGGCGAACTTCGCCTGGCGCTGCGCCAACGGACGTTACCTGTACTGGTTCCACAACCATGGGGGCGGGTTCCTGCGCGGGATGCCCGAGTGGGGGCCGTACGAGGACCGCAACCCGGTCTGGCTCAGCGCCGGCGAGGAGGTCGACACTCCCCAGGGCCGCGAGATCCGTTGGTCGCAGCCCGAGATCGTGATCTACGACGACGACACCTATATCCGCATGAGCTATCCGGACCTGGTCGAGGAGGCTGGCAAGCTCTTCCTGACCGAGACCAACAAGGACATCGCCAGGGTCCACGAGATCGACGCGCGCTTTCTGCAGCGTCTATTCGGGCAGTTCGAGGCCAGGGAAGTGACGACCGAGGGGCTCCTGCTCGACCTCCCCGGGCCCGGTGGCGGGGCCCTGCCGTCCGGGGTGCCCATGCCGAAGCTGCCGGAGTTGCTCTCTCGGGACCACAAGCGCCTGGACTACGGCACCCGGGACCACCGCGCCGGCTTCACCCTCGAGCTCGGGGTCTGCTTCGAGTCGCTGGCGGCGGGCCAGATCCTCCTGGATTCGCGCGATGAACGGGGGCAGGGGATCCTTGTCCACACGACCTGCCGCCGGACTCTGGAGGTGGTGCTCAACGATGGTCGTACCGAGAGCCGCTGGGATGGCGACCCGGGGGTACTGGCCAGGCGTCGGGAACACCACGTCGCCATCCTCGTCGACGGCGGCCCCAAGATCATCTCCTTTGTCATCGATGGGCAGTTCAACGACGGCGGCGACCAGCGCCAGTTCGGCTGGGGACGCTTCAGCCCGAACCTGCGGACCCCGCACGGGGCGAAGGAATTGCGGATCGCGCCGGCCCTGCGTGGCGCGTTGCGCTGCCTGCGGGTATACGGCCGGGCGCTGATGGTCAGCGAAGCCATCGCCAATGGGCGTTCGGGGCGGTCCGGTGATGCATGAGGATGGGCAGCCCTTCTGGCGACGAAACCTGGCCGTGATGTGGGTCACCCAGTTTCTGTCGCTGATGGGTTTCTCCATGTCCCTTCCCTTCAGCCCCTTCTATCTCCGGGTGCTGGGGGTGTCGGATGAGGGGCACGTCAAGGCCTACGCGGCGCTGGCGGCAGCGCTGGCGAACGTGGCCCTGGCCGTGATGTCGCCGCTATGGGGCATCCTCGCCGACCGCTATGGCAGGAAGGCGATGGTGCTACGGGCGAACTTCGGTGGGGCCCTGATCGTGGGGCTGATGGGCGTGGCTCCGAGTGTCTCGGTCTTCCTGCTCCTGCGCTTCCTGCAGGGGCTGTTCACCGGCACGATGTCGGCCTCGATGACGCTCGTGGTCAGTTGCACGCCGACGCGCAAGCAGGGCCTGGCCCTGGGGATCCTGAGTTCCTCGACGTTCTCTGGCGACATGGCGGGCCTCTTCCTTGGAGGGGTGCTCTCCAGCACCTTCGGCTTCCGCACCACCTTCCTCTACTCCGGCTTGGCCCTCGGGGTATCGGGTCTCCTGGTTCTGTGGCTGGCGCAGGAGGACTTTGTCCGGCAGGTGGGCCCCGGCGCGGGGTCGGTCGCCAGGGACCCATGGAAGGACCGCCTGGCCATCCTCTTGCCGGCGGTGCCCCTGTTTGTTCTGTTCATCGTGTCGACCATGGCGCGAGCCCTGGACAACTCGCAGTTCCCGCTGTTTGTGGAGATGCTGAACGGCGGCAGGGACGAGCCCGGGGCCCCGCGCTGGGTCAGTTGGGTCCTGGGGATGGGGTGCGTTGGCGCCATGCTCTCGGGGGTAGCCCTGGGTCGGTTCGTGGACACCCACCCGACCAGGGTGGCCCGCCTTGGCGCCACCGGCGCGGCGGTGTTCATGGGGGCCATGGCCTGCGTGCCTTTCCTGCTGAGCGGTCTGCCCCGCGTGCAACTGCGGCCGGGAGACGGCTTGCTGAGCCACGCGGCCTGGGGTGTCCTGGCGCTGATGCCGCTACGGTTCGGCATGGCTTTCTGTGCGGCCGGCCTGGAGCCGGTGTGGAACGTCTGGCTATCGAAGATTACGCCGCCGAGCCGCAAGGGTCTGCTCTTCGGCTGCGCGGTCACCTTCCGGGCCGTTGGGGCCATCCTGGCTCACGCCTGTGCCGGCGCCCTGGCGTACGCCTTGGGCATTCAGGCCATCTTCGTGGTGGGCCCGCTGCTGTTTCTGTCCCTGTTGCCTCTGGTGGCGCTCTTCGCGCAGCGGATCGCGGTCCGGGCGGCTGCCCAGTCCGGGGCCTATGGGCCAGAGGTCGCTGTCGCTCCCTGACACCAGAGAAGCGCCCCCCGCGGCGGTGGCGCTACGGGCGACCCCCTCAGGGCAGGGTCCTGATCCCCTTGACGATGTTCAGGGCTCCCGCGATGACGATCAAGGCGTAGGCGCAGAGGAGGAACACGCGGCAAGACACCTTGCGTGCCACAACATACCCCGCAAGGGTGCCTAGAATCACCAGCGGGACCGCCTCTGCCGACAGCAGGACCAGGTCCCGGGTGAAACCCCGCTCGCCGAAGCCGACAATCGCCAGACGGTATACAGACGAACCGAGGAACACGACCTGCATGGTCCCCACGGCAAAGCGTGGATCATCCTCCTGAGCATACAGATACAGCACGATCGGTGGCCCCCCGCTGGCAAACGCTCCCGACAGCAGGCCGCTGAGCAGGCCGAAACCCGGCGCGACCGGCGTCGGGATGTGTCGTTTGATATGCGGCTTGAGGATGCCGTTCAGCGCGAAGAGCAGCAGGACCGCGCCGAAGACGAGGCGACAGACCGGCATGTCGCCCTGGCGCAGGACGAACCAGTACCCCAGCGGGCTGCCCCCAAGCACCCCGAGGAGGAGCAGGCTGGCCTGCTTCCAGTCCAGACGCATGTCCCGGCGGGAGCGAATCAGCAGCGTGATGGCAAGAGCCGTCGCGGTGAGGGTGATGAACACCGAGGCGCGCTCGAGGCTCGCGGTCAGGAGCGAGAGCATGGCCATCGCCAGGATGCCGTAGCCGAATCCGGTAAAGCCTTGGGCAAAGGAGGCGCCGAGGGCAATGGCCGCGAGCACGGCGAGGTTGATATCCATGCGTAGCTCACCAGCGCAGCGGCGCTTCGCCTGTGGAGATGACGGTCACATAGGCCCTGGGCCGACAGCCCGTGTTCAGGCAGCGGAAGGTCAGTTCATTGGCCCCGGCGGCCAGGACGGGCACCTCGCCCTCGGGCGCGACCTCGCGCAGGAACTCTCCCTTGGCATGGTAGAGCTTGCAGTCCCCGGGGCCGCGCAACTCCAGGTACTGGCCCGTCTCGATGTCCACGGGGAAGGTCACCGTGCGGCCCGCAAGGGTCAGCGCCGGCCGGCTGAGACGCTGAGGGATCAGGGGCAGTGCCCGGATGGGGCTCAACTGGCAGGTCACCGTGCGGCCTGCGGGGACATTGTTGTACCACAGCTCGAGGCCAACGATGGTTCCGAAGGCCTGTACCTCGCGGTACGTCTTGTAGATGCCGCGCCCATAGGGCCACGAGTAGTCCTCGAAGCGCTCCGACTCGGGCTCGACGAGTTCCATGTAGCGCCAGCCGGTGAAGTCCATGGCGATGTAGTGGTCCTGATGGGAATCGCAGGATGAGAGACTGGCGGGGCGGATGTTGAGCAGTTCGCCCTGGCCGTCGCCGCGGACCCAGACGCCGAGGCCCCGGTGGGCGTTGAGGTCGAGGGCAGGGGAGTACCGGCGGCCGAGGCGGACCCAGGAGGCGATGCGGAGCCGGTAGACGCGCTCGGCGTGATCGAGGAGCGAATACCGGTCGTCCGGGGCTGACGAAAGCACCGGCTCCATCGTCCCGGCGTTGCTGGCGGTCCAGCAACCGCCCGGGGGGCTGCCACCGGGGCTCGGCTCGTCGGCCGGGCGGATTCCCGCGCTCAGTCCGGGGGCCGCAGTGCAACGGCATGAACAGGCGCCGGGCGCCGTCGTTCGAGGCGACGTGGATGTCGATGAAGCGCCTGTGGGCACGGATGGTGTGGTCCCAGGCCTGCAGGCGCGAGCGCACGAACCAGAGATGGTGGTGGAAGGTCGCCATCTCGACCATGATCGGGCGCTGGAGGCGGCGGAACACCTCGAAGGTGAACTTGGCGCCATAGTGCCAGCGGTTCTCCTCGCCGCCGATCACGTGGGCCCCGTCGAGGCCATCGAGGTAGGTGAAGTCGGAGCCGCACTCGTTGACCACCGTGGCGATGCGGTCGGCCACCTCGCCGAAGAGCGTGGAATCACCGTCCGGCACGAAGCAGCCCCAGCACTGCTTCAGGCGGCGAACCGTGGCCCCCTTTCGGTGCGCGGCCGGACGAGTGCCGCAGGCGCCGCGCCGGCACCCCGCGATCGCGTAGGGTGGCGAGTCCTGGACCAGGGCGAACTCGATCAGCTCGTCGTCGACCTGGAGGGTCATGCTCCGGCGCACGTAGTAGCCGATGTACCGGGGGAGGTCCGTGGTCGGCTCGACCAGGGGGATGACAGCATCCCCGACCCCGACGTCGGCGGCCAGGGTATAGCAGCGCTCCATGGCCAAGCGCGGGTCGGGTACCGGTCGCACCCAGTCGCAGTTCTTGCTGATGCCGAACGACATGGTGTGCAGACCGGCGGCGATGCCGGCGGCGTGCAGGCGGTCGGTGACAGCCCTGACACTGCGGTAGCCGTTGGGGTACATCTGCGGGGAGGGCTGGTAGTCGCCGTAGTTCAGGCAACCGCAGAAGTCGATCTGGGTGAAGCCGATCTGCCGGCAGAGGTCGATCCAGCCGTCGACGGTCTGCTCGGTCGGCGTGCCAAACAGGTACGAGCCGTAGGGCAGTTCGGAGTCCATGGCCCAGGGCCCGCCATAGGGGGAGTGCGGCACGCCAGGCGCCTTCCCAACCATGCCCTTCAGGGTTGCCCGCAGCCCGCTGAATGGCCCCGCGGCCACGCCCGCGGCGGCCCCCGCGAAGCCGAACCGGCGGTAGGCTGCTGCCCAGAGGTGTTCCTGCGGTCCGGGCAGTTCCTCGACGTTGGTCTGCAGGTTCAGGGCAATGCAGGTCGCCGAGAAGGGCTCATCCGCCCTGGCTCGCAGCGTGGTGGGCAGGTTGACGAAGCGCAACTCGTCCACGTCGCCGGTCACCGACTCGACCGTGAACAGCAAGTACCCCGCCGCGGGCTCCACTCGGACCACGGCCTTCGTCCCACTTCTGCCGAAGGCCAGCGTGAGGCGGCCTGCCGCCAAGCTCACGGCGCTAGCCCCGACCTGACGGCCGCCGACCCTGGCTGCGGCGCATCGCGACCGGGGTCGGCAGCAGAGATGATCCGTGCCGGTGGCCGTGTCGACGAAGTGCCGGTTACGGCCATCGTTGCCGATGACGTACCGAAAGGTATCCGTCTGCAGGAGGACGGCCATGACACCCTCGCGGGTTGGGACAAGCGTCGTGACGTGCACTCACGATAGGCTGGCGACGGTCCAAGGCAAGCGGGATGGCGTCTGGTATGGGTTTCGCGCCTCCCTCGCCGGCCGGACGCCGGCCCCAGGGCTTCATGGTCACTGTGCCCGCCTTGGCTTCGGCCGTTGACGGAGAGTGGAGCGGTCCCGCGGCCGCGGGAGCGCGGGCGGTCCAAGGGCAGCGGCTGGACGGCGCGGTCCTGGAACAGCCCTGGCCGGGCCCGCTCGTCCGTTGCATCTTCAGCCCGCTGGCACTACGTTGCCACCGACCGGGGTCAGGCATCATGATCGGGTCCCGCGCGTGCCCGGAAGCAGGCCAGAGCTTACGGAGGGCTGGAATCCATGCTGCGGAAGGTGGCGGTGCTCATGGGCAGCAAGAGTGACCTGCCGAAGCTCGATGGCTGCCTCAACACCCTCAAGGCGCTTGCCATCCCCCACGAGGTGCACGTGATGAGCGCGCACCGTACCCCGGCGGTCGTCGCGGGCTTTGTGTCCGCGGCTCGAGACCGCGGTTTCGGCGTGATCATTGCCGCGGCAGGCGGGGCTGCCCACCTGGCAGGCGTCGCCGCCGCGCACACGCTTCTGCCGGTCATCGGCATCCCCGTCGAAGACGGCGCGCTGAGCGGACTCGACGCCCTGCTGGCGACGGTCCAGATGCCCGGCGGGATCCCGGTGGCCACGGTCGCCATTGGCGGCGGTGGCGCCACCAACGCGGCGCTGCTGGCGGCCCAGATTCTGGCCCTGAGTGACGAGGGCCTCGGCCGACGCCTGGAGGAGCACCGGGCCAAGCAGCGGGCCAGCGTCGAGGCCGCGGATCGGGAGGTCTCGGCTCAGTATGTGTAGCCTTTGTACCGACGCCATGGTGAGGGAAGGTCGGGCGCGGCGGCTGGGTGTGCTCGCGGGCCTGTCCCTGCTGCTGGGCGTCGCGACCTGGGCCGCGGATGCCCCTGGTTCAGCGCCTGGGGCGGCCGGCGACGGGGCGCCGCTCTGCGACCTGCTCCGCGAGCTCCGCCTGCGGCAACTGGCCCCCGGGGACGAGGCCGAGGCTCGGCGCGCTGCCTGCCAGGCGGTGCTGGATGCGTTTGCGACGGGCGGCCGGGTCGTGCTCACCAGTGCCGGGGGCGGCGCGACCACGCCCGAGCCCGGGGAGCTGGTCCCGGTCGCGAGGGCCGAGGGGGGCCGCTTCGGCTACCTCCGGGTCGCTGCCGTCGAGCCGGGCTTGGCCGCCGAACTGCAGAAGGTGCGGACCCAGGTCTCGGTGTCATCCGAGGGCGGTATCGTCGTGGACCTCCGTCAGGGCGCCGGCAATGGCCTGGCGGCCGTTACCGAGAGCGCGGAACTGCTGGGGACGTGGGGCCAACCCCTGGTGGTCGTCATCGACGGCAGCACCCGGGGGGCCGCGGAGGCCCTGGCCGCGCGTCTGCGCGAGAGCCAGGGGGCAGTCCTGTTGGGCAAGCCCACGCGCGGTCTGCCCTATGCCATGCGCCAGGTTCATCTTCAGGGCGGCCTCGACGTGCTCCTCCCGGACGTGCCCGCCGGGGGTCGCGCCGAGCCCCTGCAGCCCGACGTGCCCGCGGCAGACCGCGGTGGCGTCTCGACCCTGGCGCCCATGGGGCAGGGCATGCCCCAGGTGGCGGAGGAACAGGATGTGTGTGTGCGTCAGGCGCTGGACCTGCTTACGGCCATCTGCGCTTTCCGCCAGAAGCACTTCTGAGCCTGCGATGAGGCCGTGGCTGGGCAGGTTTCCGGTCTGGGCCAAGCCCCCTTGCTCGCAAGGTGTCTTCCGGCGCGGGTGTATCGCTGCCCTCGGCCTTGGGCTTACGTGCGGAGCCTTCGCGGCGGCTCCGCCGCGGTCCTTGGCGGACGTGCGGATCCGCCTCAGCGCCGACACGGAGCCGGTCACCCAGGCCTGGGAACGCTTCGCTCTGTCCTGCGTTGCCGACGTCGAGGCCTTCGCCGGCGTGACGGCTGAGCCTACGCGCTGGCTGCGGATCCGCGTCGGGCAGGCGCCTGCCGCCGGAGAGGCCAAACCAGAGCCGTTCACCCTGATGGTCGCCCCCGGCGCTGGGCAGGAGGAGGTGACACAGCGCCTGGTCCGGTTGCTCCTGCAGCGCCAGTTCACGCCGGCCGGGGACGCGAATCCACCCCTGATGCCATCGTCCGGATGGCTCTCCGCCGCCCTGGCTAACCGCATCCTCTTCGGCAATCGCGAACGGCACGGCCACTTCCTGCCTGACTACGAGCCGGCGCGCTATGCCTTCCAGCGCGGGGCCTTCCCGGACGTCGAACGCCTGATGACGCATCCGGTGCCTCCGGAACAGGCCGTCCTGTACCGTCTCTACGCCATGCACGCCGACCTGCTCGCCCTGTGTCTGAACGAGACGGCCGGAGCGGACGCCGTCGGCCAGCTTCTGGCGCTCGACGCGCGCGGGCGTCAGCCCATGGAGGCCATGGAGTTCCTCGCGCAGGGGGCCCTGCGGCCGGGCGAGACGCTCCAGACCTGGTACTGCCGGACGGCCACCGAGGCGAGCCGCCGCGGCCGCCGGCCCAGCGGTACGGTCAGCACCGCGGAACGCTTCACGACGCTGACCAGTGTCCCGATGGTCGCCCCCGGCGATCATGACTACCGCGGCAACCAGCAACCGCTCGAGGATGTCCCGGGGAAGCTCGAGGCCCTGCAGCGGGACCCGGCGGCGCTGGCGGAACTGCAGCGCCAGTTGTTTGAGCTGATCAAGGATGCGCCGGTCCTGGTGCAGCTCCCGGTGAGCCGGTATGCGGAGGCCTGCCGCGAAGCGGCCGCCGAGAGCCAGCGCGCGGCGCGGAATGCCCTGCGCAAGGCACGCCGCGATGTCGAGGCCGCGCTGGACCGCCAGAATCGCCTGGTGGAGTACCTGGACGCCCAGGAACGGCGCTACGTGCCGGCCGAGCGCCGCCTGGCGCTGCCCCTGGAGGTCGTGCAACGCTACGCCCGCAGCAACCACGACCTCGTCCCGGACCTGGGGCGCTACCTGGACCGTGTCTCCAGGTGACCCGGCCGCGCCCCCACCGGCAGGGAAACCCCTTGACAGGAGGCTATACTACTCCACTGTCCATCGGTGCGCCGGTCGCCCGCACGGTGCGGGTGTGCGTAGGGGCCCGGGGCCGCTGAGACGAGTGATGGAGCCGGGGAATGCTGCAGATCGCCATTCCGAACAAGGGAACGCTCTCCGACGATGCCGTGGCATTGGTCCGAGAGGCCGGCTACCGCTGCCGGCGCAGTGACCGCGAGCTGCGGCTGGCGGACCCGGAGAACGGGGTCGAGTTCTACTTCCTCAGGCCGCGTGACATCGCGGTCTACGTGGGCGATGGCGTCCTGGACCTGGGCATCACCGGACGCGACTTGGTCCGGGATAGTGGAGCCAGCGTGGCCGAGCTGATGTCCTTGGGGTTCGGCAGGGCCTCCTTCCGCTATGCGGTGCCGCGGGACTCGGGTCTGACGCCGGAACGCTTCGGCGGCCTGCGTGTGGCGACATCCTACCCGACCCTCGTGGCGGCAGACCTCGCCGCCCGCGGGCTCGAGGTCACGATCGTCCGCCTCGATGGGGCTGTCGAGATTGCCATCCAACTGGGGGTTGCTGACGTGGTCGCCGACGTGGTGGAGAGCGGTCAGACCCTGGCGCAGGCCGGCCTGCACATCGTGGGGGAGCCCATTCTGGTGTCCGAGGCCGTCCTGGTCGGCCGCTGCGGGTCGGACACGGCCCGACCCGAGGTCATGACCTTCCGCAAGCGGCTCGAGGGCATCATCGTCGCGCGCGACTATATAATGGTAGAATACGACGTGGAAGAGTGCCGTCTGCCGGACGCCTGCCGCATCACCCCCGGCATCGAGTCGCCCACGGTGGCGCCGCTGAGCAAGCACGGCTGGGTGGCGGTGAAGGCGATGACGCGCCGGGCCGAGGTGAACCGGATCATGGACGACCTGCATGCCCTCGGCGCGCGCGGCATCATCGTCACCGACATCCGCACCTGCCGGCTCTGAGGGAGACCCCCACACGCCGGCCACCGGGCTGTTTCGAGATTGCGGCCTGCGGGGCGGCGGATCTGTGCCTGCATCTGTAGGTCCCAGCTCCGACTGGGACCCCTGGGCCGAACGGACTTCGGTCCCGCGGCCGCGGGACCGGCGACGGCTTCGCGAAACTGCCCTGCACCGGCCAGGGCTTGGCTTAGACAACCCCTGTGCCTGCGGCTATGGTACGCGGCCCGCAGCAGAGCGTCCCGGATCCAGGGCGCCCCCGCGGTGTGATGCCAGTCCCGCGATCCAAGGTGACGCGCCCCATGAAGTTCGGCTGTATACGAGACCTGGAAGCCCACCTGTCGACGACATTCGGCACGACCGTGGCGGGCCTGCCCGTGACCCTCTGTCCGCCGGAGTTCACGGGCGACATCACCCTCAGCGGCTTCATTCTGGCCCGGTCCCTGCGGCGCAACCCCGTGCAGATTGCCGAGGCCATTGCCGGCTTCCTGGCGAACCACCCGGATGTGCAGCAGGCCCAGGTGGCCAAGGCCTTCGTCAACATCACCCTGCGGCCGGCGGCCCTGATGCGGGATACGGTCTCGCGCCCGGGGGACATCCTCGCGGCGGCGGCTCTGCCCGAGGCCCAGCGCCGGCGCATCGTCATCGAGTTCTCTGCACCCAATACCAACAAGCCCCAGCACCTCGGCCACGTGCGCAACAACAGCGTCGGCATGGCGACGGCTGCCTTGCTCGCCCGCGTCGGCCATGACGTGGTGCGGGTCAACCTGGTCAACGACCGTGGCATCCACATCTGCAAGAGCATGATCGCCTACCAGCGCTACGGCGGTGGACAGACCCCCGCCCGTACCGGTGCCAAGGGCGACCACTTCGTCGGCGACTACTATGTGAAATTCGATGGTGAGTTCCGGCGCCAACTGGCGGCCCTGCGGGAGGCCCGCCCCGGGACTGCGGCGCAGTCCGAGGACGAGCTCTTCCTGGAGACGGAGATTGGCCGCGCCGCCCAGGACATGCTGTTGGCCTGGGAAGCCGGCGACGCCGGGGTGCGGGCGGTGTGGGAGACCATGAACCGTTGGGTGCTGGGGGGGTTTGATGAGACGTACCGGCGCATGGGCGTACGGTTCGACCGCACCTACCTCGAGAGTCAGACCTATACCCTCGGGCGCGACCTGATCCGCGACGGCCTCTCCCGCGGCGTCTTCCGCCAGCGCGAGGACGGGGCTGTCATCATCGAGTTCGAGGACAAGAGCCTGGGCACCAAGGTCGTGCTGCGCAGCGACGGCACCAGCGTCTATGTCACCCAGGACATCGGCACGACCCTCCTCAAGCAGCATGACTTCAACCCCGACCAGCAGATCTGGGTGGTCGGCGATGAGCAGATGCATCATTTCCGCGTCCTTTTCGCCATCCTGAAGGCCCTTGGGTACCCGTGGGCTGACCGACTGGTTCACATGGCTTACGGGATGGTGAACCTGCCCAGCGGCCGGATGAAGAGCCGCGAAGGCACCGTGGTGGACGCCGATGACCTCTTCGACGAGATGGAGAGCCTGGCCCGCGCCGCCACCCTGGAACGCGCGACGGAAGGCGCCCCCGAGAACCTGGAGGAACGCGTCCGGGTCATCGCCATGGCGGCCATCAAGTTCATGCTGCTCAAGGTCAGCCCGCGGACCACGATCCTGTTCGACCCCCAGGCCAGTATCACCTTCGAGGGGGATACCGGGCCTTACGTGCTCTACGCCTACGCCCGGATCTGCTCCATGTTCCGGAAGGCTGGCTCGCCTGCGGCAGGGGAGGTTGACTGGAGCGTACTGGGGGCGCCTGAGGAGCGCTCGCTGGCCCTGCGCTGCGCCCTCTATCCGGAGACGGTCCGCAAGGCCGCGGCGGAACTGGACACGTCCATCCTGGCCTGCTACCTGCTGGACCTGGCCAAGGACTTCAGCCGCTTCTGGCGGAGTTGCCCGGTGCTGGCAGCTCCGAGCCCGGCAGAACGGCAGGCCAGGCTGGGCCTCAGTCGGGTCGTCCGAGACATCCTCCGCGACGGCCTGGACACGCTGACCGTCGGGACCCTCGAGAGCATGTAGGGTGGAACCATAGGGCAGGGGATGGAACGACCCAGCCAGAGCCCCAACACGGCCGTGGGAAGCGAGGATGGCTCCGCCGAGGGCGCCGACCTCAGCCGGCTGGCAGGCTGGGTCCCAGTCGCCGTCACGGCCGGTGGTGCCGTCCTCTCCGGGGTGTTGCTGTCCCTGGCGTTCCCGCCCCTGGAATGGGACTGGCTGGCGTGGCTAGCCCTGGTTCCCCTGTGTTTCGCCCCGATCCCCTCGTCCGCTTCCCGGCGGGCGGTGGCAGGCTACCTGCTGGGCCTGGCGCATTTCGTCAGCAACCTCTGGTGGCTCAACGAGATCGGGTTTGGCGCCGGCGCCCTGTTGGGGGCCTACTGTGCGCTCTATCCTGCCGCCTGGTACGCAGCCACCGCCCAGGTGGCGCTGGCGCTCGGGGCCGCCAGGCGCCGCGGCATCGTGCGCCTCGGTGACGTGCCGCCGGGATGGCGCCAGGGAGCGCTGATGCTCTGCGCCAGCGTCCTGTGGGTCGCCCTGGAGTGGGTCCGGGGCGGCCTGTTCACGGGCTTCCCCTGGAACGAGCTCGGGGTGAGCCAGTGGCGACGGCCGCTGCTGCTGTCGCTGACCTGTTCCACGGGCGTGGCGGGAATCAGCTTCCTGCTGGTGACCGCCAACCTGGCAGTGGCCCTGGCCGCGGCCTGTGGCTGGCAGGGGGTCACGCGAGGAGTCCCGCGCCGCGCTGGACGAGCCCCGGTGCTGACCCTGGCCGTGGTCGCCGGCTTGGCGATCGCTGCGGCCCTCTGTGCGCCCCGCGTGGGAATCCCGACCGGGACGTACCGTATCCTGGCCGTTCAGGGCAATATCCCCCAGTGCCGCGAATGGACAGAGCCGCAGTTCAACGAAGCCCTCAGCGTCTACACGGACCTCACGCAGTGGGTGGTACCGGCGACGCAGCCCGACCTCGTCGTCTGGCCTGAGAGCGCCGTTCCTGCGCCGCTGGGGTACCCGCCCTTCCGGCGCCGGTTGGAGGAGGTGCTGGCGGCGGTGCGCCGACCCATGCTGATCGGCGCCCTCGACAGCCGCCCTCTGCCGGGCGCGCGCTACACCGGCAGCGACTGGGCCCCCCCTCTCCAGGACTTCAACTCGGCCCTTCTCATGGCCCCGGACGGCCAGGTGACCGAGTCCTATGACAAGATCCACCGAGTCCCCTTTGGCGAGTATGTGCCGTTCGGCCGCTGGTTGCCCTGGCTGGTCCTCTGGATCGGCATGGGCCGCGACCTGGTCCCCGGCTCCGAGTTCACCCTTTTCGACCTGGGCCCCGGCCGGCGCGGCGGCGTCAACCTCTGCTTCGAGGACGCCTTCCCTGAGATCAGTCGCCAGTTCGTGCTGCGCGGCGCCACGCTGCTGCTGACGCTCACCAACGATGCCTGGTACGCCGAGAGCGCCGGTTCCCGCCAGCACCTCCTGCATGCGGTCTTCCGGGCCGCCGAGAACCGCAGGCCGCTGCTGCGCAGTGGCAACAACAGCGACACGTGCCTGATCCTGCCCGATGGGCGTGTGTCAGGCCTGCTCTACGACGCCGAGACGGGCGACCGTTTCGTGCGTGGCACCCGGGTCTACGACGTGCCGGTCTACGACGATGTGCCGGTGACCCTCTACGCCCGTTGGGGGGACTGGTTCCAGCACGCCTGCGCCCTGGTGGCGGGAGCCGTCCTCGTGGCGTTGCTGATGCGCACGGTACGCGGCTGCCGGCGCCGCCGGGAAGCCATCGAGCGGCCGGCCACGGCCTGATCGCGTAGCGCTCGCGGAAGCCAGGTTGGCCAGCGCCGCCAGCGAGCGCCGTTTGGCCTCGCCCCCTTTTTTCCGCGCACTCGTCTTGCGGCGGCGGGGGCCCCGTGCCACTATAGTGAGTCTGGACAACGCCCCGTGTGGAGACCCTCGGTTCTGGGTCTGCGGTGGAGCCTGAGACGAAAGGAGAATCTGCCATGGCGCGCCCGGTCACGATGTTCACGGGTCAGTGGGCTGACCTGCCCCTGGAAGAACTCGCCAGACTGATGTCGGGGATCGGCTACGAGGGCCTCGAACTCGCCTGCTGGGGCGACCACTTCGACGTGGTCCAGGGGGCCAGGAGCAAGGCCTACTGTGACGACAAACGGGCCCTCCTCGCCCGCCACAACCTGAAGTGCTGGTGCATCTCCAACCACCTGGCGGGACAACTGGTCTGCGACGTGATCGACGAGCGCCACTATGGCTTCGCTCCGCCCGCCGTGAAGGGTGACCCCACCGCCGCCCGCGCCTGGGCCATCGACATCATGAAGAAGAGCGCCAAGGCCGCCGCCAACCTTGGCGTCAAGGTCGTGGCCGGCTTCACCGGCTCCCCGATCTGGCACCTCCTGTACTCGTTTCCCCCCTGCCTCCCGGGGCAGCTCGCCCAAGGCTACAAGACGTTCGCGGACACCTGGAAGCCGATCCTCGATGTCTTCGCGGACAACGGGGTCAGGTTCGCCCTCGAGGTACACCCCACCGAGATCGCTTTCGACATCGCCTCCGCGGAGCGCGCGGTCGACGCCCTCGGCGGTCATCCCGCTTTCGGCTTCAACTTCGACCCGTCCCATATGGGCTACCAGGGCGTCGACTACGTGCGCTTTATCCGCACCTTCGGCCCCCGCATCTTCCATACCCACATGAAGGACGTGTGGTGGGGCCACGGCGATGGCACAGTCGGGGTGTTCGGCGGACACACGGAGTTCGGTGACCCACGCCGCTACTGGGATTTCCGCTCGCCCGGGCACGGCGACATCAACTTCGAAGAGATCATCGTCGCCCTCAACGACATCCGCTACGATGGGCCGTTGTCGGTGGAGTGGGAAGATTCCCGCATGGACCGTGTCCACGGCGCAACGGAAGCCTGTGCCTTCGTCCGCAAGGTGAACTTCAAGCCCAGCGCCATCGCGTTCGACGGGCAGTTCGCCAAGAAGTAGCCCCCACGTGCAATGCACCGCGCCCGACGGGCGTCGGGCGCGGTGTTCTCCTCATCCGTCGCAGGCCTCGCGCCGGCTCAGGGCCTCGTAGCCTTTGCGCTGGCTGCTTCCCGGGCTCGCCGAATGGCTGTCGCGAGCGCCCTGGAGACGACCTCACCGTCGAGGGAGTTGGGCTCGACGAAGTCCCCGGCAACGTAGTTGTTCCAGCTTGATACGCAGATGGTCCCGGCCTGGACGGCATAGGCAGCCTGGAGCTCGCGCTCCAGCGCCTGGCCTCGGTCGCGTGGCAACTCCCACACGGGACGCCCCTTGCTGTCCACCGCCGACGCGTCGCCGCGCCACCCTGCGTAGACGAGAACCTGACGATCGGCCCCGGCGGGCTGCAGCCGCCGCGCATCCGCGGGCGCTCCCCAGGTCCAGGCAGCCCCGGGCGTCCCGGCCGGCACGAACGCTACGGCCGGATGGGGCGGGCCTGACAGAGTCAGCCCAGGTGCCAAGACAACCATGACGCGGCCATCCAGCCTACGGACTGCTGGTGAGAGATGTAACCTAGTCGTTATAAGCCACTTACCTACATCGTCGCTGGCCACGGAGCGGGCCCTGCCGGGAGAAGCGTACAGCATCAGCACCAGGGTCCGTAGAGAGCCATTCCTCTCGCTGAGCATGGCCGCAAACCGGCCGATGCGTTCCGAAGGCGTCGCGTCCGCGATGACCTCGGGATAGAGGCCCAGGATGAGTCCATCGGCGCCAACGGCCTCGAGGCGAGACAGATCCCGCCCCATGTGCTGGTCGGTCCAGCCCTCCGTGCGGGGGCTGCTGCGAGCCAGAGGCGTGCCGTCTGGAAGGTAGGGGAGGTAGAGCACCAGGAACTGGGGTCGCTGACCCGGCGCGTAGGGCCAGCCAGGCGCGGTCGACTCCCGGGCAGGAGCGCCGCGACAGCCGTGCAGCGCCAGCGCCACCAGGATGGCACCCCCAAGCCGCATGCCAAGGCCTAGGAAGCCGAGGTTATCGGCGGGGTGGCTGCGGACCAGAGCTGGAGCCGGTCGGGGCCTCGCCAGAGTCGGGGGGTCTCGGGGTGAAGTCGGCGCAGTCATCCATGGGCTCCACGGGCTTCTCGTGCAGGAGACAACGGCTGTAGAACGGGTGCTTGAAGTAGTGCTTGCAGTCCTTGCAGAAATGCCCCTTGCGCTTGTCCCGGAACTCGGGAGCGGCCACCGGCGCAGTCCCAAGGAAGCTGGCCAGCCGATCGCGGGCTGCCGTGGTGTCGGCCGCTGGCTTGGCGGCCGCGTCGCCAGCCGGCACGGGGGGGGCTACCGGCGCCTTGCAGAAGGCGCAGACCACGGATTCGCCCAGGCACCGCCAGCCATCCATGATCTTCTGGGCCTTGGCGATGCTATCGCGCCCGCAGGCCTCGCAACGAAACGTCTCGCCAGGCTTCGGCGTCGGTTTGTCGTGCGCCATGGACGTTGATCCCAGCCAAACCACACTCGGTGACGCGGCCAAAGCATAGCCAGAGCAGGGGCCCGACGCAAGCGCTCTGGTTGGCCTCAGCAGACTCCAGGGGACGCCTGCAAACAGATGGACATAGGGTCGCATAATATATATTATGTTGACTTAAGGGGGCTTGTCGATCCTGCGGAGTCGGGCGGTCTCTTGGGCCCGACGCTGCCTGGCCAGACCCCTTGCGCCGGGTCAGGCCGGGTTGTAGGGTTGTGGCGGACCCAGGACCCGGCGGGGTTTGCCGACGTGGGAGTATCCTGATGACGGGCCGAGAGCGTTGTCTGGCGGCGATTCGTGGTGAAGAGGCGGACCGTGTCCCGGTGTTCCCCCTGTTGATGTTCTTCGCCCAGAAACGACTGGGCGTCAGCTACCGCGAGTTCGCGACGGACGGCGAGGTGACCGCCGAGGCCCAGTTGGCGATGGCGGCGCGTTTCGATATCGACGCCATCACGGCCTGCACGGACGCTTTCAGGTTGGTGGCGGACCTGGGGGCGCGGATGGTGTTTCCGGAAGACAAACCGCCGTTCGCGGCAGAGCCCATGGTACGGGGTTCGTCGGACCTGGGGCGTCTGCCGAAGCCAGACCCCACGGCGCGCGGCAGCCGCATGGCCGACCGTTGCCTGGCGTGCGCGGAGATGGTTCGCCACAGCGCGGGTGAGACGCTGGTCCTGGGCTGGGTGGATATGCCGTTTGCCGAGGCCTGCTCGTTGTGCGGGCTCTCCGAGTTCATGGTGATGCTCTACGACTCGCCGACGCTGGCCCACCGGATCCTGGGCTTCCTCACGGAACGCGTCATCGAGTTTGCCCTTGCCCAACTGGCCACCGGGATTGACGGGGTGGGTGCCGGTGACGCCGCGGCAAGCCTGGTCTCGCGGCAGCACTACCGCGAGTTCGCCCAGCCCTACGAACGGCGTGTCGTGGAGGCGGTCCACGCGGCCGGGAAACTGCTCAAACTCCACATCTGTGGCAACACGACCGCACTGCTGGACGATATGGCTGCCGTGCGGGCAGACCTCTACAACGTGGACCACCTGGTGGACCTCGGTGTGGCCCGGGCCGCCTATGGTCGCCACGGGCTCTGCTTCAAGGGCAACCTCGACCCTGTCGCGGACCTGCTGCAGGCCACCCCGCAGCGGTGCCTCGATCGCTGTCGGCAGTGCCTGGAGACCACACGCGGCAGCCGCTACATGCTCAGCCCGGGCTGCGAGATCCCGGCAGACACCCACGACGAGGTCTTCGGGGTCTTCTGCGACGCGCCCCTCTTGGGCTGACTCGGCGACCATGGCCCAAGCCCGAGGTCGTCGACGGCGGGCACCGGCATGCCAGCGGCTGCGACAACTGCTGACATACCGACCGCACTCCGCCTTGCATTCTGCGCCTGGATCGATACATTCTGTCAGGTTTTGTCGCTTCCAATCTTGCCGACGAGGGTGCGACGATGGGGCCCTGTGCGGGCCGGGAGTCGATGACCGTGGAACTGGGTGTCAGGGATTTGGTGGCCTTGTTCGGGGTGCCGGAGCGGACGATCGAGCGCTGGCTGCGCGACACCGACATGCCCCGGTACCAGGTGCAGGACCAATGCCGCTTCAACCGTGTGCAGCTTCTGGAATGGGCCACGGCCCGCGGCATCGCGGTGCACCCGGAGGCCTTTCAGGTAGCGGGGCCGACAGCGGCCCTGCAGCTGGCAGACCTGATCGAGGCAGGCGGGATCCAGTATGGCGTGGCTGGCGACAGCAAGGAAGCCGTGTTGGCAGCCGTGGTGCGGCAGATGCGTTTGCCCGATGGCATGGACGTTGAGTTCCTGCTGGATGTGCTGCTGGCGCGGGAGGCCCTGGGCTCCACGGGCATCGGGGATGGCATCGCGGTACCGCACGCGCGCAACCCCATCATCGTCCATGCCAGCGCGCCCGTGATCGCCCTGGCTTTCCTGTTGCGGCCCATCGACTTCGGCGCGCTGGACGGCAAGGGGGTGTCTTGCCTGTTCACCATGGTGACGCCGACCGTGCGGGTGCACCTCGATCTCCTCTCCCGGCTGTCTTTTTCACTGCGCGATGCGGGTGTCAAGGCGTCCTTGGCGCGTCAGGCTTCGGCGGCCGAGATCCTGGCAGAGCTGAGGCGGGTGGAGGCTGCCCTGCCCCCGCCGGCGCCCCTGGGGGCTGAGTGACATGGCGCTCTTCGTGCTTTCCCTGCTGGTCCTAGGGCTCTCGGCGCTCCTGGCCCTGATCGTCCGCCGGCACGACCGACTGGCCATGCTCGCGGGCAGTGCCGGAGCGATCGTCGGCGGCCTGCTGGGCTTGGGGCCAGCGATGGTCGCGGCGCTAGGCTATCCGGTCGCGCCGTTCGCTATGGGCTGGCCGTTGCCCGGGGCCGCGATCCACCTGGAGTTCGACGCGCTGTCGGGGCTTTTCCTGTTGCCGACGCTGCTTCTGTCGGTCCTCGCTGCGCTCTACGGGGCGGAGTACCTGCGGTCGTACCAAGGCAGTGGCCGGCTGGGGCCTGCCTGGTGCTGTTTCAACGTGCTCGTGCTGAGCATGGCCCTCGTCCTCACGGCCCGGAACGCGGTGCTGTTCCTGGTGGCGTGGGAGACCATGGCCCTGGTCTCTTTCGGCCTGGTGGTCCTGGACCACGAGCGACCCGAGTCACGCGAGGCGGGCTGGCTCTACATGGTCGCGACCCACCTTGGGACCGCGTTCCTCCTGGTGATGTTCGCCATCATGGGCGAACGCGCGGGCTCCTATGATTTCGGGGCTATTCAGGCCCTTGGTCACCAGGCTGGGACCGTGGTCGGCGTGCCGGTCCTCGGCCATGCCCATGGCGCCGCGCTGCCGGCCAGCCTGCTTTTCATCCTGGCCCTGGTCGGCTTCGGCGCCAAGGCGGGCATCATGCCGCTCCATGTCTGGCTTCCCGAGGCCCACCCCGCGGCCCCAAGCCACGTGTCGGCCCTGATGTCGGGGGTGATGATCAAGACCGGTGTCTATGGCCTGCTACGCACGCTGACACTCCTTGACGGCGCGCAGGCCTGGTGGGGCTGGCTCCTGGTGGCGATCGGCGTGGCCAGCGGCATCATGGGCGTGCTCTACGCCCTGGCCCAGCACGACATAAAGCGGCTTCTGGCCTACCACAGTGTCGAGAACATCGGCATCATTACCCTCGGCCTAGGCCTTGGCGTGCTTGGCCTGGCCCATGGCGCCGACAGACTCGCGACGCTGGGCTTTGCCGGGGCTCTGCTTCATGTGATCAACCATGCGCTGTTCAAGGGGTTGCTCTTTCTTGGGGCCGGCAGCGTTGCGCATGCCAGCGGCACGCGCGACCTCGAACACCTCGGCGGCCTCCTGAGGCGGATGCCGTGGACCGGTGGCACGTTCCTGGTGGGCGCCGCGGCCATCTCCGGGTTGCCGCCGCTGAACGGGTTCATCAGCGAGATGCTCATCTACCTGGGGGCCTTCGGCAGCCTTGCGGAGCCAGGCCCAGTGGGCATGTCCGTGGCGGCCCTGGCGACCCTGGCGGGCCTGGCGTTGATCGGCGGCCTGGCCTTGGCCTGCTTTGCCAAGGCCTTCGGCATCGTCTTTCTGGGCGAACCCCGCAGCGAGCACGCGGCCCACGCGCACGAGTCAGGCTGGCCCATGCGCCTGCCGATGGTCGTGCTGGCGGTTTTCTGTGCCTTGATCGGCCTGCTCCCGTTGCAGGTGGTACCGCGGCTGGCCCCCGCCGTGACCGTGGCCAGCGGCCTGCACGCAGACGCGGTTGCCGGGGCCCTCGGAGGGACCCTGGGTACCCTCCGCGGCGTCACCCTCATCGCCGGTCTCGCCATGCTCCTGACCGCCCTGCTGGCGGGCCTGCGCCGCGGGCTGCTGTCAGGACGTCAGGTCGGAACCTCGCCCACCTGGGACTGCGGTTACCTCAGGCCGACTCCCCGGATGCAGTACACGGCCTCCGGTTTCGCCCAGCCCTTCACCCGCTTTTTCCGCGGCTTCCTGTGCACGCGCCTCGAGGTGCTTCGGCCGGCGGGCCTGTTCCCGGCGCAGGCCCGCTTGGCCACCGCGACTCCGGACCCGTTCCAGGAAAGGCTCTTCGGCCCCCTGTTCCGCGCTTCGGCCCAGACCCTCTCGCACCTGCGCGGCCTGCAGCATGGGCGCATCCAGACGTACCTATGCTACATCGTGCTGGCCCTTCTCGTGCTTATCCTCTGGAAGCTCAGGTAAGGCCATGCTCTGCGACCGCCCACTACCCCTGCTCGCGGCCCTCCTTCTGGCACCCCTGCTCCTCGGTGTCATCAACCGCACCAAGGCCATCTTCGCCGGGCGCCGGGGACAACCGCTGTTGCAGGCCTACTTCGACCTTATCAAGCTGCTGCGCAAGAGCGCCACCTACAGCCACACCACCACCTGGGTGTTCCGGGCCGGTCCTGTCATCGGCTTGGCCGCCGTGGTCAGCGCCCTGGCTCTCATGCCCCTCGGTGGGATGCCGGCCACGGTCGCCTTCCCCGGCGACCTGCTGCTCTTCGCCTACCTGCTGGCGTTGCAGCGGTTCCTGACCGTGGCGGCTGCCCTGGATACCGGTTCCAGCTTCGAGGGCATGGGCGCCAGCCGGGAAGTGCTCTTCTCTGCTCTAGCGGAACCTGCTCTATTCCTGTCACTTGCGGCACTCGTGAGGGAGACCGGATGCCTCTCGCTCACGGCGTTGGTCGAGGCGGTGGCGGTGCGCACCTGGTTGGTGCAGGGACCGGCCCTCGGCCTGGTCACGGTGGCGCTCTTCGTGGTCCTGCTGGCGGAGAACGCCCGCATCCCCGTGGACGACCCCAACACCCACCTGGAGTTGACCATGATCCACGAGGTGATGGTCCTGGATCACAGTGGCCCCGACTTTGCCTTCATCCTCTATGCTGCCGCGCTGAAGTTGTGGCTCTTTGCGGCGCTGACCGCCAGCCTGGTTTTCCCGGTCCGCACGGGCAATGCCTGGGCGGACGGTGCGGCCACGGTTGCGGCGATCGGTGTCGCGGGCGTGGCGGTGGGCATGGTCGAGTCGGTCCTGGCCCGCCTGCGACTGGTGCGGGTGCCCGAGATGCTGGTGGGTGCGACGGCACTGGCCGGCGTGGCCGTGGTGCTGGTACTGAGGTGAGCCGATGGGCGAGAGTAGCCTGATCGAGACCGTGCTGGTGCTGTTGCTGGTCAGCAACCTGCTGCTCCTGGGTTCGACCAGCCTGCCGACCTGCATCCGCATGGTGGGCCTGCAGGGCCTCGTGGTCGGGCTCCTGGCGCCGGCCATGCATGGCGGCGATAGCCTGTGGCGCGCCCTGGGACTGGCGGCAGGCAGCATGCTCCTGAAGGGGATCATCTTCCCGTCCATGCTCATGCGCATCCTGCGGCAGACCGGCATCCGGCGCGAGGTGGAGCCCTTTGTCGGCTCCTCGCTCTCCATCCTCACCGGCGTCGCCGCGCTGGCGTTCTCCTTCTGGATCGACGCCCGGCTGGCATTGCCCGCACGGGCTGTCGCCGGGGCCTCACTGGTCCTGCCGACCGGCCTGGCGACCCTGCTCATCGGCCTGTTCCTCATTGTCAGCCGCCGTACCGCCGTCAGCCAGGTGCTCGGCTACATCGTCATCGAGAACGGCATCTTCATCTGCGGCCTTGAACTCGCCGGCCAGGTGCCCATGCTGGTGGAACTGGGGGTCCTCCTGGACCTCTTTGTCGCGGTCTTCATCATGGGCATTGCGGCCTGCCACATCAGCCGCGAGTTCGACCATATGGACGTGGACCAGTTGGACCAGTTGCGGGGGTGATTGCGGTGAGTGGACACGGGTGGCCAATGTGGGTCCTGCTTCTGGCGCCGGCGAGCGCTGCGGGCCTATGCCTGGTGCAGCCCTCGCCGCGCCGGGCCCTGAGAGTGGTCGCCGTGGGCGGGCCGCTCTTCGGCCTGCTTGCGGTCGGCACCTTCGCCACGGTGCTGCAGGGCGGCCCTCTGGAGAGCGCCCAGGCCTGGCTGCGGGTGGACGCGCTCTCCGCCTGGCATCTGCTGGTCCTCGGCGGTGTCTTTGGGGCGGCCTCGTTCTTCTCCTGGGGCTACTTCCAAGATGGGGGCACCGGCAGTGTCCACCTGACCCTGCGGAGCGCGCGCCACTTCGGCGGGCTCTGGTTCGGTGCGGCGCTGGCGATGACCCTGGTGCTGGTCTCCAACAACCTGGGGCTGATGTGGGTCGGCATTGAGGCCACCACGCTGCTCACGGCCTTCCTCATCAGCATCCATGTCAGTCCCCTGTCCCTGGAGGCCATGTGGAAGTACCTGCTGGTCTGTTCCGTGGGGGTTGCCTTCGCCTTCCTCGGGACGTTGCTGCTCTGCGCCGCGGCCCTGCCCCTGGGGCTGAGCGCCGGTGAGACTCTCCTGTGGACCCGGCTTCTGGCGGGTGCCTCGGGCCTGTCGCCGGCCCTGGCCAAGTCGGCCTTCATCTTCATGGTGGTCGGCTACGGCACCAAGGCTGGCCTGGCCCCCATGCACAACTGGCTCCCCGATGCCCATAGCCAGGCGCCGGCGCCCGTGTCGGCCCTGTTCTCCGGCTTCATGCTGAGCGCCGCCCTCTACTGCATCATGCGGGTACTACCCCTGGTGGAGGCAGTCACCGGCCAGCAGGGCTGGGGTCGCCAGATCCTGGTGGCCCTCGGATTGCTCTCCATGCTGGTGGCGGCGGCCTTCATCGTGTTCCAGCAGGACTGCAAACGCCTCCTGGCCTACTCCAGCGTCGAGCACCTGGGCATTGTCGCTCTCGGCCTGGGCCTCGGCGGCCTGGGGACCTTCGCGGCCCTGTGGCACACCCTCAACCACGGCATCGCCAAGAGCCTGGCCTTCCTCGCCGCGGGCCGCCTGGGCCAGCAGTACGGCAGCCACGACATGGCCCGGCTGGCCGGCTGCATGCGGCGCTCGCCGACGTGGGGAATCGCCCTCCTCGCCGGTATCCTCGCCCTCATCGGCGCGGCCCCGTTCGCCATCT
>Ga0172371_10002871_pt1 | contig 27052 bp, 26 predicted proteins | sample Lak12m_FD_114543 | JGI IMG/M metagenome (GOLD analysis project Ga0172371, IMG submission 114543) | Freshwater microbial communities from Kabuno Bay, South-Kivu, Congo - kab_022012_12m | ecosystem: Environmental > Aquatic > Freshwater > Lake | place: Democratic Republic of the Congo: South-Kivu... | reverse complement strand
CAGCCTGAGGAAGCGAACGTCCGCCGCTCTCCTCTCTGCCCTCAAATCTTCACTCCAGAGGAACAGACAAAGCGGACAATTCATGTGCTACAAAACCGGACATCTCTATGTGCTCTTGACAGATATTTTTTAGAGACACCTCTCCGCCAGCCCGGGAGAGCGTTTCCTTGCCGCAGAAATCATCCTCTCAGATCTTTCCGTGGAGGATCTCCCGCAGGGCCTCGGACAGGAGGGTGACGTTTTCCCGCCGGCTGGAGAAGCCCATCAGCCCCACTCGCCAGATCTTCCCTTTGAGGGGTCCGAAACCGCCGGCGATGTCGATGTTGTAAGCCTCCCGGAGGCGGTTACGGACGGCTGCGTCATCCACGCCGTCAGGCACGCAGACCGTGGTTAGGGACGGCAGGCGGTGCTCCCGCTTCACAAAGAGCTTCAGGCCGAGGTTGTCCATCTTATCCCAGAGATACTCGGCAATGGCCTGGTGACGGAACCAGCGGTCTTCCAGCCCCTCTTCCAAAACGAGCCGGAGCCCTTCGCGGAATCCGTAATGAAGGGTCGTCGAGGGGGTATGGTGGTAGACCCGTTCCTTGTTCCAGTATTTTTCGATCATGGTCAGGTCCAGATACCAGTTGGGAACCCTGTTTTTCCGGCTGTGCAGGACCTTGTAAGCCTGATCGCTGACGGTAAAAGGGGAAAGGCCGGGAGGGCAACCCAGGCACTTTTGGGAGGCGCTGAATGCAATATCGATCCCCCAGGCATCGATATTCAGGGGGCAGCCGCTCAGGGAGGTGACGCAGTCGATCAGAAACAGGGCGCCGTGGCGATGGACAGCCTCTCCGATGCCCTGCAAGGGTTGAAGGGCGCCGGTGGAGGTTTCGGCGTGGATCAGGGCCAGGAGTTTGACCGGTTTGTTCTCGACAAGAGCGGTCTCGATCTCCTCCCGGGTAAAAGCACCGCCCCAGGGTTTCTCGATCCGTTTCACATTGGCGCCATAGAGCCTCGCCATCTCGCACATCCGCTCGCTGAAATAGCCGTTGCAGCCGATGACGACCGTATCGCCGGGTTCCACGAAATTGCAGAAAGCCGTTTCCATACCCGTACTGCCCGTCCCGGACATGGGAAAGGTCAGTGTGTTCTTGGTCTGGAAGACGGCCCTCAAGAGGGCCTGTTCTTCATCCATCAGGGCAAGCCATTCCGGGTCGAGGTATCCGACAAGCGCGGTGCTCATCGTGCGAAGCACGCGGGGATGAACGGCGCTGGGACCCGGGCCGAGAAGGAGGCGATGCGGTACGTTCAGATCGTTGATTGCAAGTGCCATGGCAATGACCTCAGTTGTGTTGAGTTATGACGAAAACCTCTTTGGATATCCGTCGAATCGGACGGTATGATGCCCCATTCAGGTCCAACGGGAAAGCGGGTGTCGCATACAATGGGAAGGCGGAAATTGTCAAGAAAAATTGCTCCGCTCACGTGGCCGGAGAACATCCTCCTTGACAAAACCCCCTTTTCTTTTTACTGATATACCGGCAATCGTCACCCAGACTTCAATCGACAGGAGGAGCGAAGATGAGCAAAACGGTAAAGATCTATACGCTTAGCACTTGCAGCCACTGTAAGGCCGCCAAAAAATTCCTGACCGATCACAGCGTGGCTTACTCATACCAGGATGTGGATCTCCTCAGCGGCGACGAAAGGAAAGGCATCATAGAAGAAGTCAAAAAATACAACCCTGCCTGCAGCTTCCCCACCATTCTGATCGGCGGGACGGTCATCGTCGGATTCAACGAACTCGCTATCCGGGAGGCGCTGGGGATATGAGTGCGGTCGAAGATCTCTACACAAATCTCAAACGGATTCAGGAGCCCAAAGGATATCTCTTCAACCGGGACCGGGAGAGGGTGATGGATATCCTGGCGGGACTGATCGCCAACCGCGATCGATACGGCTATATGTGCTGCCCCTGCCGGCTTGCGTCCGGAGACCGGGAGCAGGATCGGGATATCATTTGTCCCTGCGCTTACAGGGAAGCGGATGTACGCGAGTATGGCAGCTGTTACTGCAATCTCTATGTCTCCGCTGACTGGAACGAAGGGAAGCTCCCTGCCGTCTATGTCCCGGAGCGGAGATCCCCGGATAAATTCAATTTCTAACATTCCCCGTGAGATGAGGTGATACGCAATGCCCCTTGACTGGACATTTCCCTATCCATCGCAGAGGATGCCTGTTTTTGCCCGTAATATGGTGGCGACATCACAGCCGCTTGCCGCCCAGGCGGGTTTGCAGATGCTGGTTCGGGGCGGCAACGCGGTCGATGCGGCCCTTGCGGCCGCCATCGCCCTGGCCGTTGTCGAACCGACAAGCAACGGGATCGGCAGCGACGCCTTCGCCATTGTCTGGGACGGAAAGGAGCTCCACGGACTGAATGGCTCCGGGCGTTCGCCCCGCGGCTGGTCCCCTGGCCGTTTCACCGGAAGAAACTCCATGCCGGAACTCGGTTGGGACACGGTGACGGTTCCCGGGGCGGTGGATGCCTGGGCATCCCTCTCCCGCAGATTCGGAAAACTCCCTTTTGCCGATCTTTTCGAGCCGGCCATCCGTTACGCCGCCGACGGCTTCATCGTTTCCCCGATCACAGCGGCAAAGTGGGCCGCTGCGCCCAGGCTCTACGCCGACTTTCCCGATTTTGCCCCCGCCTTTCTCCCCGACAGTCGCGCCCCGCTTGCCGGTGAGCATTTTCGTCCTCAAGGGATGGCCGGCACACTGACCGGCATTGCAGAAACCGCAGGAGAATCCTTCTACCGCGGAGCGCTTGCCGACAAGATCGCCGCCCAATCCATCGCAGCCAGCGGGGCCATGACCCGAGAGGATCTGGCCGAACACCGGTCGGAATGGGTGAAGCCCCTTTCCCTGGACTGGCAGGGGGTCACCCTGCATGAACTCCCTCCGAACGGACAGGGTCTCAACGTCCTTGCAGCCCTGGGCATCCTGGAGCATCTCCCTTTCACCCAATACCCTGTCGATTCGGTAGAGAGCCTCCATCTCCAGATTGAAGCCATGAAAATGGCCTTTGCCGCCGCCCGGCACCAAATCGCCGATCCTGCCTGGATGAAGGTGCCGCCCGCATCGCTTCTCGCTGGATCATTCCTTAAGGAACTGGCCCGCGCCGTCCGGATCGACCGTGCGCAATTCCCTGCTCAGTCGATTCCTTCCGACGGAGGGACCGTCTATCTGACGGCAGCCGACCGGAAGGGAATGATGGTCTCCTACATCCAGTCCAATTATCACGGTTTCGGATCGGGTATCGTCATTCCCGGCACAGGAATCAGCCTCCAAAACCGCGGCCTGGCCTTCGTCCTGGAGGAAGGTCACCCGAATTGCGTCGCGGGAGCAAAGCGCCCCTATCACACGATCATCCCCGGATTCGTGATGAAAGACGGCTCACCGCTCATGAGCTTCGGAGTCATGGGCGCCCATATGCAGGCCCAGGGCCACGTGCAGATGATGGTCAGGATCATCGCCGGCAATCAGAATCCGCAGGCCGCCGCCGATGCGCCCCGCTGGTATCTCACCGAGGATTCCCTTTTGGCCCTGGAGAAGGGCTTCAGCCCGTCCGTCCGAAAGGCGCTTCAGGGCCTGGGCCATCGCCTGGCACCCGAGACGCCCACGTCCGTGTTCGGCGGCGCCCAGCTCATCTACCGCTTGCCGTCCGGTTACTGCGGGGCATCCGACCCGCGCAAGGACGGTCAGGCCGTCGGTTTCTAGACCCTTTTTCGCTGTTGCAGCCATTGCCCTTTTGTTCGGCCTCCGGGAAGTGCGATGATACCTGATTTTTCCAAACCAAACCAAGAATGGAACGCTGCCGTAAGACAGGGACTTTCCGCGGCCTGGCCCATCTGCCTGGGCTATATCGCCATCGGCCTGGCCTTTGGCGTGATCGCCCGCAAGACAGGGCTCAGTCCTCTGGAAATCGGCCTGATGTCCCTCATCGTTTACGCGGGAAGCTCGCAGTTCATCGCCGCCGCCATGATCGGCGCCGGCGCGGGTTTTTTCCCGATCATCCTGACGACCTTCTCCGTCAACCTCCGCCATCTGCTGATGAGCTCTTCCCTGTCTGTCTATCTGAAAGACCTCTCCAAAGGCCGTCTTTGTCTGTTTGCATACGGCGTGACGGACGAGAGCTTTGCCTTGAATATGAGCCGCTTTCAGGGCAATGCCTGGGGATGGCGCCAGGCCCTTGTCGTCAACCATGCAACCAATCTCACGTGGTTTGCAAGCACCGTGACGGGCGGCATCGGGGGGCAATTCATCCCGGCAGGCGCCTTCGGGATCGATTTTGCCCTGACGGCAATGTTCATCTGCCTGCTCGTCTTCCAGTTTCGCGGGATCGACCATGTACTGGTAGCCCTCTTGGCAGGCGGGATCGCCGTGATCTTCTCCCTTTTGATACCCGGAAACAGCTATGTCCTGATCGCCGCATTTCTCGCCGCAAGCGCCGGGCTACTGCTGCGGAAAAGACGCAGGCAAAAAGAAGGGAGGGAGGGTGCGTGAAGAACGGAATCGTTCCGATCCTCATCGGCATGGGGGTGGTGACCTATCTCCCCCGGTGGCTGCCCCTGTTTTTTCTTACCCGTCGTCGTCTCCCCCCCTGGCTGATCGACTGGCTGGATTTTATCCCGGCGGCTATCCTCAGCGCCCTCATCCTTCCGGCCCTGGTCACGACAGGCGAACCCCGAGAGCTCAGCTGGGTAAAACCCGATCTCTGGATAGCGATCCCGACATTGATATTCGCATGGAAAACAAAATCGCTAGCGGGCACGGTCGTCATCGGCATGGCGCTCTACTGGCTGGCAACCCATGTTCCATGACGGCCGGTAGCGATGGACCAAGGCAATTTTCCGGGTTGACGATGTACAAATATAGTGATAACGGCCTGTTAAAGAAATCATCTGCGGCAGGGATTGTTTTTCGTTCATTCGAAATACGTGTCCGTTTTCTCATTGACAAATCAAGGAGGTGTTCCTATCTTAGGCCACGATGAAACGACAAAGGAGACGGGGGCTTTGAAGACACTCTACAAATGTAAAAAGAAAAACAATTTTGTCACTGAAGCCTGTCAGGATACCACGTGCGAGTGGCGCCTGAAGAATGAAACTTTTTTCAATTGCACATGGGTCGCCTGTAATTTTGGTCCCTTCACCCTTGAAGAAGTGGGTGAAATGATGGGCGTCACCAGGGAAAGAATCAGACAGATTGAGGCAAAGGCCCTCAAGAAACTGCAGCATAAAAAGAGAAGGGATCAGCTCCGGGATTTTGCCTCTCCGGACAATGAATGGGACATGATCTGATTCGGGCGCCCTTCCCGTGACCGACGCATCGGCGGACAGGGGCCCAATCTATTTACCCTTCCGGCTCCTCAGGGCCTTCATGAATTCATCCATATGCCCCTGCCTTTTGGCGATGGTAAAAAGGAGCTCTTCCACATCCAGTTCAAGATCCAGTGCGGAAGCCTTGTCCAGGCGCGGAGCGATATCGGAAATCCTCTTGACCGCCTCTATGGCTTCAGGCAGCCTGCTGGCAAGCTCCTTCGCCATCGATTCGGCCTCGGTCATCAATTTCTCCGGCGGAGCAACCTTGTTCACCAGGCCGATCCGCAATGCCTCTTTGGCCCCTATCGGCTGACCCAGCATGATGATCTCCTTGGCCTTTGCCGTCCCGACAATCAGCTGAAGGGGGTTAAACAGGGGATTGAGCCCGAATTTCAGCTCGGGATGACTGAATATGGCGCTCTCCGAGGCGATGATGAGATCACAAAATGTCGCGAGATTGAATCCGCCCCCCAGGGCGATTCCACCCACGGCCGCTATCACAGGTTTCTTGCAGGTGTATATTTTCTTCTGATAGATCACCAGCTTTCGGAAGAAATCGTCAATCTCCGATTCGGGAAGGATCGACAATTCCTTGAGGTCCAGACCGGCGCAGAAAACATAATCCCCGCCGGTCAGGATGATGACGCGGACATCCCTATCATCCTCCAGGCTGGTAAAGCCGTCCTGGAGTTCAGAGCGCATCTCATAAGAAAGGGCATTCATCTCCCCGGGACGGTGCATCTTGACGATGGCATATCCTTCCTTCTTTTCGACGAGGATTGTGCGGTATGTCGTCATGAACGGTACGCTTCCCCTTCAATGCCTGTCGTTATTGGAAGAGATATTGCGCCCCCCGGGATTCCATCGTGTTTTTCCTGATTTCTCCGGAGAGGGCAGAGGCGGCACTCTCTATAAGATATCGCCAGAGGCCGGTTTTCTTCTTCTCTGTAAAGACCACCGCGGGTTTACCTTCAATACCCGCCATACGGCCCGCAATAAGTACCGCGTCCTGCAGTCCTCCCAGCTCATCCACCAGCTTCAGCTGGAGTGCCTGTCTGCCGGAAAAGATACGTCCGTCGGCAAGGCCGAGAATTTTCTCCATGGGGATTTTTCTGTCTTCGGAAATCGTTCGTACGAACTGATCGTAGATGTCATCCACGATGTCTTGAATCAGCCGCTTTTCCTCTGCCGTCATCTCCCGCACAGGAGAGCCGATATCCTTGAACTTGCCGCTTTTGATGACCGATGAGCGGACGCCGACCTTTCTCATCAGCTCCTGTACGTCCGCGAAGTGCATCACCGCCGATATGCTGCCCGTGATGGTCCCGGGATTTGCCACAATCCGATCCGCGGCAACGGCGATCAGGTATCCGCCCGATGCGGCGACGGATCCCATAGAGACGACGACTTTTTTCTTTGCCTGCAACCTTCGGACGGCTTGGTAGATCTCCTGCGAGGCAGCCACACCGCCTCCGGGCGAATCGATCCTCAAGACAACGGCCTTGATGTCGTCATCCTCGGACAATTCCTCTATCTGCTCGATGACGTCCCTGTTGTCGGCGATGATTCCCTCAATGCGGGCCACTCCGACCTTTTCCTGGAAGCTCAAGGAGCTACCGCCCTTTTTCGACAGGCTCAGGAAATAGATCAGAGTGAAAAAAACAATCCCGATGAAAGCCAGGATAAAGATCCCTAAAATAACGGGGTGCTTTTTCATAGGGTGATCTCAGAGGGCCTATTCATCCGTATCCGGGATCTTGATATCGGCCAGGGCCTTGCTCAGGCTGGATCCGACGTTTTCCCTGTTGTTGAGGTATTGGTTGGCGGTATGCCCCTCTGTACCTGCCTCGTAATCCTTGATGCTCAGGCGGATTTTCCTGCTCTTGGGATCGACATTTTTGACCACGGCGGTGACGTTGTCCCCCACGGAAAACAGTTCCGAGGATGTCTTGACCCGCCTTGAACTCAATTCCGAGATGTGCACGAGCCCTTCGATGCCTTCTTCGATTTCCACGAAGATTCCGAAGTCCGTGATATTGGTCACCTTCCCAGCCACGGTCGAGCCGGGAGGATACTTGGCGTTCAACTCCTCCCAAGGATTCTTTTCGATCTGCTTGAGCCCCAGGGAAAACTTCTCATGCTCCACATCGATGTTGAGCACCATCGCTTCGATTTCCTGCCCCTTCTTGAACATCTCGGACGGATGCTTCACCCGCTGCTTCCAGGAGATGTCCGACATGTGAATCAGGCCGTCGATTCCCTCTTCCACGCCGACGAAGATGCCGAAATTGGTGATATTGCGAATGACCCCCGTGATGACGCTGCCTTCCGGATACTTCTGTTTCAAGGTTTCCCATGGATTCGGGGTCGTCTGCTTCAGGCCGAGAGAAATCCTTTTGGTTTCGATATTGATGTCGAGTATCATGACGTTAATAATCTGTCCGATGGACAACACCTTGGAAGGGTGTCGAATTTCCCGCGTCCAAAACATCTCGGAGACGTGGATCAGGCCTTCCACACCCGGCTCCAACTCCACAAAGACGCCGTAGTCGGTCAGATTGACGACCTTGCCTTCCACCATGGTACTGACCGGATATTTGTCCTTGATCGTCTCCCAGGGGTTGGGCGTCAGTTGCTTGAGGCCCAGCGCCACCCGCTCCTTTTCCCGGTCGAACGACAGGACCTTGACACGGATCTTTTCGCCTTTGGAGAAATGATCGGAAGGCCGGGTGATCCTCCCCCAGGAGATGTCCGTGACGTGAAGCAGGCCGTCTATGCCCCCCAGGTCGATGAAGAGGCCGTAGTCGGTGATATTCTTGATGATGCCTTCAATAATCTTCCCCTCTTCGATATTCTGGAGGGTAATGTGTTTTTCTGCCTCGTGCTCCTTCTCCAATATGGACCGTCTGGACAAGACGACATTGTTTCTCTTCCGGTCATACTTGAGGACGTTGAACTGAAAGGATTGGCCTACATAACGATCCAGATCCCGCACCGGACGGATGTCCACCTGGGAACCGGGTAAGAAGGCGGGAATGCCGATATCCACGGACAGTCCTCCCTTCACCCTTTCGATCACGGTCCCGGTAACAGGGGTATTCTGTTCGCAAGCCAGTTTCACATCATCCCAAATCTTGATCTTCGCGGCTTTGTCTCTCGACAGGACGAGATTACCATCCTGATCCCGGCGATCCACGAGGACTTCGATTTCGTCACCGACATTGATGGTGATATTCCCCTGATCGTCACGCAATTCCTTGGCCGGAATATACCCTTCCGTTTTCCATCCCACATCCACCATGACGGAATCCGCGTTGATTTGAATCACCTTGCCGGTCAGAACACCGCCCATTTGAACGGACTGCAGGCTCTGTTCGTACAGTTCTTTGAATCCTACGCCCTCATCTTTTCCCTGCGTTCGATTGTCGGAAGGGGTTTCCACCGCCTTCTCCTCCTGATTGCCAGCATCCTGATTTGAGATTAAGTGATCATTGTTAACCATTAAACCAACACCCCCTGAAATTTTGATGTTATATTGCGATGTTCATAGTGACTAACATACCGATTTTCAAATATCAAGCACTTTCAGGCAAAAAAACATTGAAGTTATGGACATTTTTCACTATAGCCCTTAGGAGTTCCGTTTTCCGTCAATAACACCCATCATGATATTGACCACTTGCAGCAGGGTTTTGTCCGTGGAATCAATGTGCACGGCATCCGGAGCGGCAATGAGAGGGGAAACGGGGCGTTCACGATCCTGCCGGTCCCTGAGGAGAATATCTTCCTCGACATTTTGCAGGCTGGCATTCTCTCCTTTCTCACTCAGTTCGCGGTATCGCCTTTTTGCCCTTTCGCGCACCGAGGCATCGAGGAAGAACTTGATCTCGGCATCGGGAAAAACCACGGATCCCATGTCCCTGCCTTCTGCCACCACCCCTCCGGCCGCCGCCGCAGAGCGCTGAATGGCTAGGAGCGTCGCACGAACCACGGGCACGGCGGAAATCCGTGAGGCGAGAAGTCCGATCTCCTCGGTCCGGATCTTCAGAGTGACGTCCTCACCGTTGACAAAGACATGGAGTCGTCCGGCCAGGTCCTTCAATTCCACGCGGATGCTGCGGCAGAAGCCGGCGAGCCGTTCCGTATCGCCGGAGCAACCCTTTTCCAGCAGATGATAGGCCACTGCCCTGTACAGGGCGCCGGTGTCAAGATAGATGAAGGAAAGCCGTTCCGCCAACAGCCGGCTGATCGTGCTTTTTCCGGCACCTGCCGGCCCGTCGATGGTGATGATGGGGCTTTTTCTCATCGGTTTTGGCCTCACGCAAGGATCTTCAATAGAGAAACCCGCCTGACGATACCGGGATAAGAGGCGGCCGCTGTCACGACAGCCGCGGCGTCGATCGCTGTGTCCCAGAAGGACGCGTCCCGCCCGGGGACGAAAGACTGGTGCCATTCATCGCTTATCCCATAAAGAGTACCGATCAGGATTGTAAACAATACGGCGTATTGGTTTGCAGTCCTGGATTTCTCGGCCAGAAGCCACCGGCAGAGCAAACATCCAAGCAGGTAATACTCGCCGAAATGGGCAAGCTTATCGAAGCCCGTGAATGCCGGAAACATGTCCGGAAACCTGGAGACAGAGGAGAGCCAAAAGATCAGACCGGCATACGCCAGGACCGGCGTCCCGTAAACAAGCTCGATATACAGACGGGTCCGGTTCATCTTTTCTTTGCCTGGTCCATTCTGTGTCTGCGGATCATTTCGATGAACGGACCGTCCTTCCTCCACATATGACAGCTGTCGATGAGGATCGAATCGTCCGTTTCCGGAAGAGAAGGACGGGCCCCTTCCCTCACGCGGCTGTAATAGGACCACAATCCCTGGACGGCGGCCGAGCTCATCGCCAGGACCAGATTCGTCAGATGCAGGCATCCTTGTGCCTTGGCGAAGAGCCTCCTCACCTCACCGGTGAATCCGGGCTGGATGCACCGTCCCTCGAGCTTCCGGACGTTGTCCTGGATATTGCGGCATCCCGGATCAGGAACGACCGGCATTTCCACCGTGAGAGAAACGATTTTCAGCTCAGGGATGGTCAGCTCCATGGTCAGCGCGACATGATGGATCAGACCGGGTTCGCGTCTTGTGCGGAGCACCTGGATCACGAAAGGAAACCGCCTGTCGTCCTTCAGAAAGCCTTCAACGATGAGACGGCCCGCCTCTGTTTCATAACAGTTCACTTCGATCTTTCTTGTGTGAATCAGCTCTTTTTTCGCCATTATCACTCCTTTGGCGCGGCTATACCACATGGCAGCGTTCCACACAATATGTTGATTGATTTCGATATCCGGCATACTGAGCCCTGATAACACCTTGCCCGTTGAGGAGAAAAAAGGTAAAATGCTTCATTCATCATCGACACATGGGACAAGCGCCCGGAAGGGCGATATCGTTTATGAGGGTTATGATGCATTCAAATCGCTCACAGAAATATCTGCCGATGCTCCTTCTGGCCTGCGCCCTGCTCTGGGCCGCTTCTTTTCCCGGGAAGGCGATGGGGTCTTTTACTATCGACGATGAGAATAAACTGGGAAAGGAATTCTACGAAAAACTCGAAAAAGGAAATGCCCTTTCCAAAAATGAGAAGGCCAATGCCTATCTCATCGCTCTGGGTGAGCGCATACTCTCCCACAGCGACAAGGCCCCTTTTGAATTCAAGTTCTCCATCGTCCGGAGCAGTGCGATCAACGCCTTTGCCACCCCTGGAGGCTATGTCTATATTAATCAAGGCTTGATCAATCTTGTGGAAAACGAGGCACAGCTGGCGGGGGTCCTTGCCCATGAAATCGCCCATGTCAATGGGAGGCACATCGCCGAGATCGTCGACAAATCCACGATGATCAACATCGCTTCACTGGCGGCCATCCTTGCCGGCGCCTTTCTCGGGGGAAGCGGTGACGCCGCAGCGGCTGTCACCAGCTTTTCAATAGCCGCTGCAACGACCCTCACCTTGAAATACAGCCGTGATCACGAGGAAGCAGCAGACAGGACAGGGATGTCCTATCTCGTCGACGCCGGTTACGACGGCTCCGCCATGCTCGATTTCCTGAAGATCATGAAACGCTATGAATTTTATTCCAACACCGTTCCCTCGTATTTTCTGACCCATCCCGGCACCGATGAAAGAACCAGATACATCGATGCCCTTCTGCAGACCACCTATACCCGCAAAGGCTCGGAGAGCCTCATCGGAAATCTGAAGCGAACCCAAACCCTGCTGCTCCTCGATAACAAAAACGCGGACTCAGCCAATCTCCAGCATTTCCAAAACAGCCTGAAGGTGAACCCCCGGGATGTGGATGCCCTTTACGGCCTGGCCGTCACGCAGGAGAGACTGGGGATGCTCAGAGAGTCCCTTGAGAGCTTCCGGAAGGCCCTGGTTCTGGCGCCTCAGGATACGGATATCCTGCGGGATATGGGAATCGCCTACTATAAAAACGGCCAGTTCAATGACGCATCCACATACCTCGGACGAGCCCTCGCCACCAAGAAGGATGATCCAGTCGCCCTTCTTTATATGGGAAGAACCGAGGAAGCCCTGGGGGATGTGGACAAGGCGCTTCGTTTATACAGGGATCTTGAGAAAAGGCAGCTTGACGATCCGGAAGTCTTATACAGCCTGGCCATGGCCTATGGGAAGACCGACCGGCAAGGGGATTCGCATTACTATTTCGGCCTGTATTTCAAGAAAAGAGAAAAGACGGAAAGCGCGATATTTCATTTCAAGGCCGCCATGAAATATTTCCCGCCGGATGCGGCCCGGTCCCAAGCGATCGCCAAGGAAATCGAATCGCTGAATAAAAAAGGCGCGGCCCCTACCCACAACGAACGACGACCCTGACACCTTTTCGCTCCAGGATATCGCGGATGGAAGAGAGTTCGTCCAGTGTATAGGAGGCTTCGGAATGAAAGGCGTCGTCCAGCGTCCTTTTTCCGACAAAGGGCTGCAGCACGTATAAGCGGCCCCCCTTGATCCGTTCGGCGATCAACGGAAAATCGTCAATCGCAAGCTGCGAGCGCACCACCGTGGTCCTGAATTCATGCGCGATCCCCGAGTCGATGATGAGCCCGATGCTTTGATTGATTCGGGATCCGTCGACCTTTACCGAAACGATGGCGTCGTATCTTTCGAGCGGCCCTTTAACGTCCATGGCGATGTAGTCGATCAGCTTCCCCGCAATCAATGCATAAAGGGCCTCCGGGTCGGATCCGTTGGTGTCCAGCTTGACGAGGTACTTCATTTCCTTGACCGCTGTCAGAAATCCCCCAAGGCCTTTCTGCAGCGTCGGCTCCCCGCCGGTCACGGTCACTGCTTCGAGCCTTCCGCGTCTTTTATCCAGGAAGGAAAGGACTTCTTCTTCAGGGATCAAGGGCCCGTATCGATCCGGATCGACCAGCTCCGGATTGTGGCAGTAGGGGCAGCGGAAATTGCAGCCCTGGATAAAAACGGTGGCGCAGATCCTGCCCGGATAGTCATTCAGTGAAATCCGCTGCAGGCCGCCGATCTTCACACTCACACGTGAAAGGCCCTTCTGAGATTGAACTCTTCCTTCTTTCCGTTGTTCCATTGTTTGACCGGCCGCAGATACCCGACCACGCGGGAATAGACCTCGCAGGATTCCCGGCAGGTGGGACAGACCTCTGTCTCGCCCCTCAGATAACCGTGAGACGGGCAGACGCTGAAGGTCGGTGAAAAGGTGATATAAGGGAGGTGATAATTCTCGCAGACCTTCTTTACCAGGGTCTTGACGGCGCGCGGATCCGAGGCGCTTTCCCCCGCATAGATATGGAAAACAGTGCCGCCGGTATATTGGGACTGGATGTCGTCCTGCAGATCGATGGCATCGAAAATGTCGTCGGTGAAATTGACCGGGAGCTGAGAGGAATTGGTGTAGAAAGGCTCCGCCTTTCTCTTCCGGACATTTTCTTCATTGGCGCAGACGATCTCCGGATATCTCTTCTTGTCCATCTGGGCCAGGCGGTAGGAGGTCCCTTCGGCAGGCGTAGATTCAAGATTGTAATTGTTTCCCGTTTCCTTTTGAAACAGGATCAGCCGGCTCCGCATAAAGCCAAGGACCTTTTTGGCAAATATCTGCCCCTCGGCCGAGGCGATGTCCTTTCCCAGGAGGTTGAGGCAGGCCTCGTTCATCCCCACCAGGCCGATCGTGGAGAAGTGATTTTTCCAGTACTCGCCGAACCTCTCCTTGACGCTCCGAAGATAGTAGCGTGTGTAGGGATAGAGGTTTCCGTCCGTGTATTTCTCCAGCACCTTTCTTTTGATCTCAAGGCTCTCTTTTGCCGTCATCATCAGCTTTTCGAGGCGGTCCATGAACCCCTCTTCCGTATCGGCCAGATAGCCGATCCTGGGCATATTGATCGTGATGACCCCGATCGATCCCGTCAGGGGGTTGGAACCGAACAGGCCCCCGCCCCGCTTCTGGAGATCGCGGTTGTCGATCCGCAGACGACAGCACATGCTTCTGGCGTCTTCAGGATTCATGTCCGAATTGATGAAATTGGAGAAATAGGGAACCCCGTATTTGGCCGTCATATCCCACAGCCCTTGAAGCTTTGGATCGTCCCAGTTGAAATCCTTGGTGATGCTGTAAGTCGGAATGGGAAAGGTAAAGACGCGTCCCCTTGCATCCCCCTCGGCCATAACCTCAAGAAACGCCTTGTTGAAGAGGTTCATCTCCTCCTGGAAATCCCCATAGGTCTCGGTCTGCGGCCGGCCGCCGATGATGACGTTCCGGTCGGCATAATAGCCGGGAACCTTGATGTCGAGCGTCACATTGGTAAAGGGCGTCTGAAAACCGACCCGGGTGGGGACGTTGATGTTGAAGATGAACTCCTGCAGGGCCTGCCGGACCTCAGGATAGGTCAGCTTGTCGTAACGGATGAAGGGGGCGAGCAGGGTGTCGAAATTGGAAAAGGCCTGGGCCCCGGCAGCCTCGCCCTGAAGCGTATAGAAGAAATTCACCACCTGGCCCAGGGCGCTGCGCAGATGCCTTGCCGGCTTGCTTTCCACCTTTCCGGAAACCCCTCGGAATCCTTCCATGAGAAGATCGTAAAGGTCCCACCCGACGCAGTAGACCGAAAGGAGGCAGAGGTCATGGATATGGAAATCCCCTTCCGTATGGGCTCTGCGGATCTCGGGGGAATAGATCTCGTTCAGCCAGTAGACCTTGCTCACCTCGGAGGAGATATAGTTGTTCAGCCCCTGCAGGGAATAATCCATGTTGCTGTTCTCGTGGATCTTCCAATCCAGCTTCTTTAGGTACTGGTCGACCAGATCGACCTCCATCCGGTTGGTGATCTCCCTCAGGCGGGCATGCTGGTCGCGATAGATGATGTAGGCCTTTGCGGTCTTCCTGTAAGGGGAAGAGAGGAGAACCTCTTCCACGATGTCCTGGATCTCCTCGACGGTCATGATCCGGCCGTCAAAGACATTCTCGGCCAGGTTCAGGACCCGGATGGTAAGTATCTTCGCTACGGTATGATCGAATTCGCCGATCGCCGCACCGGCTTTGGCAATGGCATTGGTGATCTTCTCCGCGTTGAATTTGACCAGGCGGCCGTCCCTCTTCTTGATCTTTGCGTGCATGGAATGGTCCTTTTTCTTGGCAAGGTGAATGGAATCCGAGTCAGATGACAAACCCAACATGTTGTGCCTTAGTTCATTCATACTACCACATATTGAGCCGGTCAAGGGGTATTTACGTTTTTTTTCGGGCTCGATGCATTTCCCTGATGGCGCTTGCCTTTTGCGGGGATGAACTATATAGTTTCGCAGGCTTGAACGATCCTGAACGCTGATTGCAAACGGTATCCTGGAAATGAGTATCGACGCTTTATCGAAGATGGCCTTTAAAGGATTCATGGCCGATGAAGAGGCGAGACGCCTCTATGAGCTGGCAAAGGAGGCGGCGCGCTTCGGCCCCTGCCTGGAGATCGGCAGCTACTGCGGCCGGTCCGCCGCCTATCTGGGGATGGGGTGCCGGGAGGCGGGAGGGGTCCTTTTTTCCATCGATCACCATCAGGGCTCCGAAGAGCAGCAGCCCGGCCAGGAGTACTACGATCCTGACCTTCTGGACCCGGCAACCGGACGGATCAATACCTTCCCTCTTTTTTCCAAAACCTTGCGGGAGCTTTCACTGGAGGAGACCGTCATCCCCATCGTCGCCCGCTCCGCAGTCGTGGCCCGCTTTTGGCAGACCCCCCTGAGCCTCATCTTCATCGACGGCGGACACACCTTTGAAGCGGTTTTCAACGATTATAACGCCTGGGTGTCGCATCTTCTGCCCGGCGGCTACCTCGTCATCCATGATATCTTCCCGGACCCCGCAAGGGGGGGACAGGCCCCCTACTGCATCTACAATCTGGCCCTCGCCTCCGGTCTTTTTATCGAGCTCCCCATGGTTCAGAGCCTCGGGGTGCTCAAGAGGGCGCCGGCCGGATCCCTGACGGACGAATCAAGACGGCGCTGGGACAGCCTGCAGACCTGATCCCGTTCTGATCGGCATCCGGTCGAGATTGCGGTTGTGGGTCCAGTGCCACTTCAGCTCCCCACCCTCGTGACCTGCTTTGATGTAGCCGAGATCCACAAAGCTCTGGAGGGTCTTGCGGATGAGAGATTCATCCACGCCTGTTGCCTCCAGGATCCTTCTACAGAGCTCATCAAGAGAGCCGTTGAGGCTTCCGCCTGCCCTTCCGGAATCGGGGAATGCGCCCCATGTCTCGATCAGATCCTCGGAGAGCAGCCGATAGACGAGCTTCATCCGAAAATGACCCTCCACCTGGAAATCGATCCCCGGCGGATTGGTCTTTTCGTGGTAAGCGCGGACCATCTCCTGCCAGGTCGAATCGATTTGTGATTCGAACTCGGCGACAAAACGTTCTATTTCTTCGGGCGCCAGTCGGGAGGTCCTCACAATGGCGCTGTTGGCGTCGTACCGGGTCCAGTCGTCCGTCAGGATCTCCAGGTCGTATCTGTCCACCTCCTCGCGTACCGTGGTGCCGGGAAAGGGGGCCAGGAAGTGATAGCCGTAGAGCGATCCGAGGCTGGCGGCAAACTCCCCTGTCTCTTTCAGGGTCTCTGGAGTCTCCCCTGGAAGACCGACGATGAAGGAAGTATGGGCAATGATCCCTGTCTCCCGGCAGAGGGAAACCGCCTCTCTCACCTGCTCACGTCTAATCCCCTTCCGGATCCGCTTGAGCATCTCCTCGTTTCCCGTCTCCACGCCGAAACTGACGCTGTCGCATCCCGCTTCCCGCATCAGCCTCAGGGTTTCGCGGTCCACCGTATTGACCCTGGCAAAGGCGCTCCAGTCGAACCGCAGATTCCGCCTCAGGATCTCGTCGCAGACCTCCTTTACCCTGCCGCTCCGGGAGACGAAAAGATCGTCCGCCACGTTGATCCGGCCTATCCCATAGGCGAGGATCTGCTCGATCTCATCGACGACCTGAAGAGTCGATCGTAGCCGGACACGGTTTCCGACCATCCGCCGACCCTGGCAGAAGATACAGGAATAGGGACAGCCGCGGCTTGTGATGATGCTGATCGAATAGCCGAGGGCCTGATACCGCGAAAGCGGGAGGAGATGCCGCGCCGGAAGAGGCAGTGTGTCCAGATCTTCGATGAACGGCTGGGGCTCGGTCATGACGATTCCGCCGCTTCTGCGGAATGCCAGCCCCATGATCCTCTCCCAGACCGAAGGATCCATCCCCTCAGCCATGAGCTCGGCAATGGTCCTCTCCCCCTCCCCTCTTACGATGAGGTCGATCCCAGGATAGGCTTTGAGGCTTTCCTCCGCCGTAAAGGAGACATGGGGCCCCCCCATCATGGTGATCAGCGAGGGGCGATGGCGCTTGGCCGCGCAGACGATCTCGGCGGCTCCTGGAAAATTGAGCGTGACCGAGGTGGAACCGAGCACATCCGGCTCGAATTCGTCCAGCTGGGCCCTTAGCTTCTCCTTTGTATAGCCGCTGACGATATAATCGAAAATCCGCACCTCGGCGCCGGCGTTTTCAAAGGCGGCCGCGACATAAGTCACGCCGAGCGGCGGGGCGGGCGCTTCCTCCAGAGGATAGGGCGGCGCGACGATCGCGACTCTCACAGCCATCCCTCCGATGAGTCTCTTTGATTCATCCTACGTCTCACCGCTTTTCTCATCATGGTCAATCTCCCTCACGGGGCCGGATGAGCGAACGGATCCACCCCATCCAGGTGTTGCCTTTCATCAGGTGACGGTCGATCAGATCGAACTGAACGGCAAGTTCCCGGGGATTGGCCAGCCATTCGGCGCGCGTCTTCACGGGCCTGTCAGGATCCAGATATTTCAGGACAACAGCCGGATTCCCTGCTGCCACGGCATTGGCAGGGATATCTCTTACGACAACGGAGCCGGCGCCGATGATGCTGTTCTCCCCGATGCGGACCCCTTTGCAGACGATGGCGCTGTCGCCGATCCAGGAGTTCTTCTCGATCGTGACCGGGGCGGTGTTGCCGATGGCCAGGCCCCTGTCGTAGACGCCGTGCCAGTCCGAATCGGTGACAAACACCCCCTGGGCCAGCATGCAGCTCTCTCCGATTGCGATCCGGGTCGCGGCGCTGATCCGCACCCCGGGGCAGATCAGGGCATAGCCGCCGATCTCTATCTTCCCCTGCCCTTCCAGATCGGACCAGACGGTCAGGCGGACCTTCTTGTCCGGCGTCGCGATCACGGTCGAGTAGTCACCCAGCGAAACCGGTCCGCCGAAGATCTCCACATGCCAGGGCTTCATAAAGTGGCACCCCTGGCCAAGACGCTCGAACTGCGGCCGGAGGAAGTAGTTCGCGTACCATTTCTGAAACTTCAGGTCGAGGCGCTTGAGGAGGTAGGGGCGATGGTCTTTTCTCATGGCAACGCCCTCAACCGACCCTGGAGCCGGATCTTTCCCGGGAACCGGTGAGACGCCGAGAAAGGCGCGCTGATCTTTTGGATGCGCTTCTGTTTCGGTCCCAGAACCTATGGCTAAAAATTCGGCTCGCAGGTGTGATCTCATGAAGCGCGTCATGGGCCAGCAGGACCGCAGCCGCGGTCCAGGAGGTCCTCTCCTCCGGCCAGATGACCCCGTCCGGGAACGTCACCCCCATCCAGTAGGAGCCGTCGTCATAGCGTTTGTCGACGATCCAGTTGTAGACAATGGTCGCCCTGTCACGATCTCCCATGGCCATGAGCGCCAGAACCAGCTCCGAGGCCTCGGCCGTGGTGACCCACGGCTGATCGCTGACGCAGCGGATCCCCCAACCCGGCACGACAAACTTGTCCCAGGACCGGTCGATCCTCTTGTGGGCCTCATCACCCGTTACCGCCCCGCAGAGGACAGGGTAATACCAATCCATGGAAAAGCGGGCCTTCATCATGTTGAACAGGTTGGGGCGGTGACGGATCGCCTCGCCGAGCTTCTCCAGGGCCACGGCCCAATCGGTTCGCCGTTTCCCGAGGATCTCTGCAATGGCGATCGCGCATTTGAGGCTCATGAAGACCGAGCTGGAACCGGTCAGAAGCGCCATGGGATCGACGATCCCCTCGCTGTTTTTTGCCCATTGGATCTCGCCGGTCGCTGCCTGAAGTCCGACGGCATAATCCACGCCCGCCTCGAACGTCGGCCAGAGGCGCCTTAAAAAACCGGCATCTCCTGTAATCAGGTAGTGGTGGTAAACACCCACGGCGATATAGGAGGAGACGTTGCTGTCCTTGGTCTTGTCTTCCGGCACGCCGTCCCTTGTCGCCGACCACCAGCTCCCGTCCGGAAACTGTGTGGCGGCCATCCATTCATATGCCCGCTCCGCCTCCCGGAAGCGCCCTGCGACGCTCAGGCCCATGGCGCTCTCCACATGATCCCAGGGATCGGTCTTGCCACCCCTGGACCAGGGGATTTCGCCGTTTGGCTTCTGCAGGCCGGCGATGAAGTCCGCCATGGCCGGAACATCGATGGTAGAAGTGGTCGCTCTTTGCGGCAGGATGAGTTCCATCAGCGGTATCCTTTTTTCAGGTAAACGACGATGCTCTTGCCGATCAGGGGATTCAGCAGGCTCTCCAATAGCGCCGTGATCGAAGGGTGCTCCATGATATCCCACTCCAGGAATTTCCTGTACGCCCGGACCAGCCAAAAGCCCTCATTCTTGTGGCCGACAAGACACTTCAGCCACCAGTAGGGCGCGTGCAGGCCGTGCCGGTAGGTGATCCGCCGGCACCGGGCACCCGCCCCTTCCAGGAGCCCCATCAGCTCCGCCTTCCGGTAGATCCGGATGTGGCCGCCCGGCTCTTCATGATAGGCCCGGGAAAGGGCCCAGCAGATCCTCTCCGGCCCGTAACGGGGGACCGTGACGACCAGGTCCCCGCCCGGCTTTAGCACCCGCACCAGCTCACCGACGGCGGCCCGGTTGTCCCCGATGTGCTCCAGGACCTCCGAGCAGACCACGATGTCGAAGCTCCGGTCGGCAAAGGGCAGCTTCGTGACATCGGCTTTGGCCACCACCCATCGCCCCGAGGTCTCCCCGGCCATGAGGTTGAGATAGCCCCGCGTCTTGCAGAGGTCGTCCCATTTCAGATCTACCCCGGCGACGTCGACGCCCGCTGTCCGAAAAGACTCGTACAGATGCCTTCCGCTCCCGCATCCTGCGTCAAGGACCCGCATACCGGTCTTGAGCGGCAGCCGGCTAAAGTCGACCGTGAGCATCCATCGCCTCCCGGTAGACCTCGACCGTCTTTTGCGCCGCGTGCCGCCAGGTGAGCGAGCCCTTCACCCTGGCAAGACCTGCCTCTCCAAGCCGCCGCCTTTTTGGGGGATCGTTCAGGAGCCCGACGATCGCCTGCCGGAGCGCTTCCGCATCCGCAGGCGGCACGAGGACCCCCGCATCCCCCACGACTTCGGGAAGCGCGCCTCCGGTCGTGCTGATGACCGGCACCCCGCAGGCCATGGCCTCCCCTGCCGGCATGCCGAATCCCTCATACAGCGACGGGATGACGGCCATCGTCGCCTCCGCATAGTAGCCGGCGAATTCTTCGTGCGAGATCCTGCCTGTGAACCGTACCGTGTCCCTGAGAGACAGCTCTGCCACCAGCCGTTCGATCGCCCCGTTTTCCTTGGGCTGACCGATCACCACAACGCGGATGGCATGTTCAGCGCGGATCTTTGCCACCGCCTCCAGCAGGTAACGCAGCCCCTTGAGTGGGGTATCGGCGCTGTTCGTGACCAGGATCATGTCATCCGCCCGCTTCACCCCTTCCAGCGGATAAAAAAAGTCTGTATTGATCCCGTTCGGGACAACTCCAAAGCGCTCGGCAGGAAGCCGGAACTCCCGGCCGATATCCCGCTTCGAGCATTCGGAGACCGTGATGATCTTCCGTAGTCTCCGGGAGACGCGCTTCTGCATGGCGATGAAGGAGTACCAGCGCCTGACCTTCATCCTGCGCAGCCAGCTTCCCGCTGCGCGGACCTCGGTATCCCGATCCACGGTGATCGGGTGATGGATCGTGGCCACCGTGGGATAGCCCTTTGCTGCGATAGCCAAAAGCCCATAGGAGAGGCTCTGGTTGTCATGGACGACATCGTATCCATTCTGGCCCCTTGCCAGGTAACGGCGAGCGCGGAGCCCAAAAGTAAAGGGCTCAGGAAATCCGCCGGAGCACATGCTGAGGAATTCGAACTGATTGACCAGAGAGGAAAGGTCGCGGATGTCCTGGATCTTGAACAGATGGTCTGGGTTGTAAAGGTCCAGACCCGGAAGCTTGTGCAGGGTGATCCCTTCATCCAGATCCGGATAGGGGGGACCGGAAAGGACATCGACCTCATGGCCGAGCTCTCTGAGAGCCCGGCTCAGGTATTTGATGTACACCCCCTGCCCCCCGCAGGTCGGATTGCCGCGGTAGGTGAGAAGGCAGATCCGCAGGGAGGATTTCCCCGGGTCTTGCCGACCGTTTTTGAGAGCCGCGCTGCCCAATCCGATGGACTCCCCTTTCCTTTGCTGTGCATCGTTCTGACTGCCGAATGACCGCAAGGCCCCGCAGGCCCTGCCCTGAGATATCAACAGCATGACCCTTACATCCTGCTGATGAAATTAGCAAGCGTATTTCCTTATGTCCCTTGGATAGTCATTGACAGCAAACCCTTTGATGGAATAGAGAAGCAGACATGAAACTTCCAAAACTGATCGTCTTCGATATGGACGGCGTGCTGATCGACGTCTCCGGCTCTTACCGTGAAACCGTCCGAAAGGCGGCGCGTCTCTTTTTCACTGGTGCCAAAGGCTATGAGAGCCTGCCCGATCCCCTCTTTCCTTTGGCGGACCTCGCCTCGCTCAAGCAGACCGGTGGTCTGAACAACGATTGGGACCTTACTGCCCTCGCCCTCCATCTGCTCTTTGCGCGGGTCAAGACAGATGCCGTCCCTTCATCAGCACTGGATGGTTCATTTTATAAAGAGACGATCCGCCATTGTGATGTCTCTGACCTCGCCCTTTTCCTGAACACCTCCAGCCGTCCACTTATGGAGCTCCTCGAACAGCACGGCAGGCGAAGCGAACCCTTCGTGGCCCGCTGCTACCAGGGCGACGTGGGCACCGGTAACGTGATCAAGCAGATCTTTCAGGAGATCTATCTTGGCCCGTCCCTCTTTAGGACACATTATGGTCAGGAGTCCCGCTTCTGGACCAAGGAGGGTCTTATCCATCAAGAGAACCTGCTGATCGACCCGGCCCTTCTTGCCGCTCTCAGCCGGGATCATATCCTGGCCATCGCGACTGGCCGACCCAAGGTGGAAGCGGATTTTCCCCTGGATCGTTTCGACTTAAGGAAATACTTTCAAACCGTGATCACGCTGGATGATTCCCTAATGGAAGAGGAAAGGATATTCCGTGAGAGCGGCATACGGGTTTCTCTGACAAAACCCGATCCCTACATGCTCGATCGGATCGCGAGCCTGATCGCTAAGCCGTTCGATGCGTGTTATTATCTTGGGGACATGCCCGATGACATGCAGGCCGCCCGGGCCTCAAAGACCGGCTACAAAGGCGTGGGCGTCACCGTCTCTTCCGCCGAGCCGGAAACCCTTCGCCGGGATCTGCTGCAAGCCGGCGCTGACCACATCATCATGGATTACTCTGCTTTGCCTGGTATTTTTGTTTGAGCGCGCAGTTACGATACTTAAAAGACTATTCCCTCACTTACAAAATATCCACCAGTCGTCCCGATCTCGATACATGTTTTCCTCTTATACTACCGGCACGACGATTTCTTCCGGTGGTATCCAGACAGCCTTTCCATTCCGCCAGACAGCAATGGGATTCCCCCGTCTCTTATGCTCGGCCAAGGCCTCGGCAACTGCCTCTTTCAACGCCATTTCAGCTTTTACCTTCAAAGGAAGATCGCGTACATCCTCCCTGCTCTTGCGTGTCTGTTTTTTCATTATCCGGAACTCCTTTCAATCATTGAAAACAGTTTATCATCAATAACGGTTAAATTGCCACTTTCTTCATCTGCAATCAGGCGGGGCAAATCCGCAGAATTATCGAATAGCATCCATGAATCGAGCAACGGTTTGTAAAGATGAAAGAAATTATACACACTTCTGACAAACCTGCGCCTTACCACCTCCGGCGGCACATCGTGTCCCCCCGCTCTGACGCGCTCCGCAATGCGCTTCAGCGCAAGATCCGGTTTATGGAGCCATAGATAAAACAGATGGATTTTATAGCCCTGTTTCTTTAGATCCTTGAGCAGTCTCACGTACGATCTACCCGCCAATGTTGTCTCGATAGCAAAATCATGGCCTGCTTTGACGTGTTCTTGTATCTGATCCAGCATGATCATTCCCGCTTTGATCGCGGCTATGTCCGGTAAAAATGGAGAAAGACCGGCGGCAATCAAATCGGCGTTCACAAAATTAATACAGTCCGCATAATAGGGAAGAAACCGCTGAACAAAGGTGGTCTTTCCCGAACCATTGGGACCGGCAACAATGTAAAGATGCTTGTTCTTTTCCGTCACCATTAGAACAACTCCCTCTATATATTCAGCAGAAAATCAGTATTGTGTCCCGGGGTTTTAAATTCTTTATAGTGGATTTAATTGATAATATCAAGAAAACGTCTATTTAGGCATCTAATTATGTTTTTATTGAAGTCAATGACAAGGCTAAATAAGTCCATGTGGTGGGTTTCAATCCATACTCAGACAATGATCCGCAACGTTACCCCTTCTCATGCAGTAATTCCCGTGCTCTGCATCATCCTATCAACTGCCGCCACCATGTCATGGAGCTCCAAGTCTCGAAATATTTTCTTGCTCTTTTCGAAATACAGACGAGCCTCTTCTTTCTGGTTAAGGCGAGCATAGGTTAGGCCCATATTTCCGAGAACCGTCGCTTCGCCTTGCACGTAGCCGATACACTGGAATATTACCAGAGCTTGCTTATGGTGTTCAATCGCCTTCCCAAATTCGCCAAGATTGGTGTAATCCGTTCCTATGTTTTCGAGAGCGTTTCCTTCGCCCTGCACGTCTCCAATGCGGTGTGCTATCTCTCCGCTCCTCTGGTAACACGCGATTGCCTTGCCATATTCTCTGAGACCAGCATAGGCACAGCCCAAGTTCCCAAGATCGCTTATTTCACCCTGCACATCTCCGATACGACGGGTGATTTCTAATGCCCGCTCATGGTATTCAAGCGCCTTCTGATACTCTCCCATATTGCTAAAAACTGTCCCGATATTCCCAAGGCTATTTTCTTCACCCTGCACGTCTCCGATACGGCGGGCGATTTCCAATGCCAGTTCATGGTATTCAAGCGCCTTGTGATAGTTTCCGAAATTGAGATAAACCGTACCCATGTTCCCAAGGGCATGTTCTTCGCCCAGCATATTTCCGATACGGCGGGCGATTTCCAATGCCCGCTGATGGTGTTCAAGCGCCTTGTGAAAGTCCCCGAGCTTGAGATAAACCGTCCCCATGTTCCCAAGGTTATTTCCTTCACCCTGCACGTCTCCGATGCGGTGGGCCATCTCCAGTGACCGTTCATTGTATTGGAGCGCCTTGTGGTAGTCTCCGCGACAGTCATAGACGCATGCCATATTGCTCAGGATGCTTGCCTCTCCCCGTACATCTCCGGTGCTGTGGGCAATTTCCAATGCCTGCTCGTGGTATTCGATTGCCGTTTTGTACTCACCGAGATTACGATATGCTGAGCCTAGACGATCTAACTCGATTGCCTCATCGGCCGTATTCTCCGTTTGGCGGGCTATCTTGAGAGCCTGCTCACAGAGCTTGATCGCCTCACGGTACTCACTGCGCAACAGACATATCGAACCTATGTTTCCGAGGGCAATACCTTCGCTCCGAACAGCTCCGATGCGGTGTGATATCACTATTTGTTGCTTGTAGTACTCAGTCGCCCTTATGTACTCTCCCAGAGAGGCATAAGCCATACCGATGTTTCCGAGGGTATTACTTTCGCACATCACGTCTCCGATGCGACAGGATATATCCAAGGCTTGTTCGCAGAACTCGATCGCTTTACGGTTCTCGCTAAGTCTCATATAGACCAATGCAATATTCCCCCGGAGTTTTGCCTCGTTCCAGACATCCCCGATGCGGCGAGCATCTGCCAGAGCTTGTTCGTTCAAATCTATAGCCTTGTGGGATTCGCCAAGGGCAGCAAAAGCCATTCCCATGTTTCCCAGTGACGCGGTCTTGCCGCGGACATCCCCGGTATTAACCGCAATCTCCAGCGCCCTTTTGTGGAATTCAATTGCACGGTGGTATTCTCCGAGCGCGACATAAGCCGTACCCATTCTATCTAGGACGACTATCTGCCCCTCCACATCCTCAATGCGGCGGGCTAACTCCAAGGCATGCTCATAATACTCGATTGCCTTTCGATGATTGCCCAATTGCCCGTAGGCATAGCCTATGTTGCCGCGAGTAGTCCCTTCCCCCCGGATATCAACAATGTCACAGGCGATATCTAACGCGCGCTCATTGACATTGATTGCCTTTCGAAACTCACCAAGGGCGGCATAGGCGCTGCCCATATTTGCGAGCGCAGCCGCCTCGACTCGTTTATTATTACTCTTCTTTGCACTTGCGAAGCTTAGTTCAAAACACCCAATTGCTTCCTGCCAGCTTACAGTAGCAATACAAAATTCGCCGAAAAGGTCATACTTCGCGAATTTACCGCGTTGCGACAGAAATTCGTCATGCCATTTGTCCACATTCTCTTTCCAGTTTATAATATTAAGTTTCTCGATGTAGCCATCCCCTGGAAAGAATGAGTTCCACAGAGCCTTCACTACCTGATCTGTACTCAGATATATTCTTTTTCCATGATCAAATGCCTTGAACGGGTTTTTATCCACCCGACTTCCAATATTCTCAACATAGCGATCACTGGAGTGCTGAACGATTAATACTTTTTTTGCACTCTTACCCAACGATACGATTTGCGGTGATACATCGAATTCATCCGAACAGCTATATCCCAAGATCAAAACTTGCTTATGATCGCCCTCCTCAAAGATGTGCCGAATTATCTTAGCTCTGCACTCAGTTAGGTCTTTTCGCGCTACCCGACGCAACGTTATGGCCATCGCTTTTTTGTCATGGATACTACCATGGAGCTTTATCAAGCGAACGCGATCTCGTGCCCAATCAACCTTCTCGAAATCTTCCTCCTTGTAAAGCAAATCAAAGTCTCTTTCTTCTATCTTCCCCTCACTCTGCAACGCCTTCTCGATCAGTTGATCAAAGTTGGTTGTCACAATTGTCTTGACTTTTCCTCCAGCGACGAGCTTGGCCAAAAACATATGATTGGCATTTGGATTTACAGCAGGCGAATAATGATCTGCATCATAGATATTTAATATCGCGTCAATCTTCCAGTAATCGGCCAATATTTCCATAAAAGCCTCAAACGGAAGATTATCTATTACTTTTTGAATCGTCTGTTCTGATAATCCCCGTAGAGCGTGAGCCTTCTTTATCAACCTGTCGGAAACGCCTTGGGACATCTGGGTCTTTTCTTCTTCTGCCTCAATTATGGAGACTTCTTCTCTTGAGGTATCGAGCGTCAGGAGTATGTACGGAACGAGTTGATTAACGAGGGGTAATCCAGAATTATATGAAATCCCTGCGCCGCAAAAAACGACTGTTTCCCCGATGGTCATGCTTTTGGCGATATCATCAATTGCCTCAGTAAACTCGGCTGGTTGTTCTTGCAAGTCGACTGCCATTACAGGAAATCTCCAACCATATGTTCAGATTGCATAGCTACTTTTTTAATGTCAGGTTTATGCCCCGCGGCTTGACGTGGGTGGAGTTACGCCGCTTTCAGGACGATTGACGATTTGAATTTCATTGATTGACCGCACACCGTTTTTCATACTCCGCAGTAACTGAAAATCCTCGGTCCCACCGTTGCATTCTTTCATCCCGAATTCAGTAATCTGGGCCAATCTGCCAAACCGTTGATTCGTATTTGCTATACGTAACAAAATCTGATTTTCTTATTGATGTTGATCTGTTAAGTAAAGTTTACGTTTTCACTGTTTTACTCTTTCGTCAAGGATTATCTGGGTTGCCAGCCCCCCTTTGCAT
>Ga0172371_10002870_pt1 | contig 27060 bp, 18 predicted proteins | sample Lak12m_FD_114543 | JGI IMG/M metagenome (GOLD analysis project Ga0172371, IMG submission 114543) | Freshwater microbial communities from Kabuno Bay, South-Kivu, Congo - kab_022012_12m | ecosystem: Environmental > Aquatic > Freshwater > Lake | place: Democratic Republic of the Congo: South-Kivu... | reverse complement strand
TGCCGCAGGTCGTCTGCTGATGCTTGCCCCGTTTTCCCATCAGCGGCAGCGCCAGACCATTACGCGTGAACAGTGCCTCGAGTTGAACGCCTGGGCACAAGCGATTGTGGAAACACTGTGACCGTGATCCCGCGCGACAAGCGGGCAGGCAGCATCACGTGAGACGCTTCATGAGCAGACGACGGCCCTTTTCGTATCCGTATGGGCCCTTGGAGTTGCCGCAGGTGTCGCGCCAGGGCGACGTTTCTGGCAGGCCGTCCGGCGGCAGGGCGCAGACTCCGTAACCGCGCGGGATCTTCCGGAAGATGAGGCGAAGCATGTCCCGCGCCTTCATCGTCGCGCCGTAGGTCAGGCCGGCGGCCTGCAGGACGTTGAGGTCCTTCGCTTCGTTGAACAGGCCGCCGGCGCTCAGGGCGCCGATGACGCACGCGTTCCGCGACGCGGCCCGGTAGGGGCAGGGGGCGCACATGTCCCAGTCGGCGCCACGGACGAAGGTGATGGGCAGGTTGATTCCCTTGTTGAAGATCAGATCGATCAGTTCCGGGAGGTTGTCCTCCGGGTAGGGCGGCCGCACTCCGTTCCCGTACTGGCACACGGCGCACATCAGGATGTGAGGACGGATCTTGATGCCCTTGCCACCTTCCATCTTCGCAAGCGAAGCCTGCTTGTCCGCCGTCATCGCCTTTGCGGACTTGGGCGGGATGAACGCCTCGATGCCCGCCCGCACTCCCTTCGCGTAGGTGCGCAGCCGGAATCGCGGACAGCCCCGCCACGGCCTGGCCCGGTTGCCGGGTGCGGCACAGATGCCCGCGTTGGACGGGATGAACTTGAGCACCATCTTGAGGAGCATCCGGGCCGGGATCACCGTGCCCGGCAACAGGTTCAGCCGGCGCAGCATGTCGTAGTCCCGCTTGATGTTAAAGTCGCGCCCCTCGGGTGTGTCGTCATGTGTGCCGGGATCCTGGTAGGCAAACACGTCGCCCGCGTTGCACACCAGGCGAATGGGCTGATCCGGGTCCTTGCGAATGGCCGCCAGCAGCTTCCGCGCCCCGCGCCGGCGCGGGCCGTCCTTCGGTTCACTGACAGAGCCACATAGCAGGCACAAAACCTGGTAAGGCCGGATGGACAGGGGTTCAGTTACGACATGCTTCATGCTTGTGATCCTCCGTGTCAGAACAGCTGGGTGTTGAAAGGAAACGACAGAATCGAACCACAGATCTGTGAAACAGGGCAAGAGCCGTCTCGAGCTCTGTTCCGGTCCGGCGCCGCGGGGTCGCGGCGTCTCCGGTTCCTTTATTGGGAGACGGGGCGACCCCGCCCCGCGAGCCATAGGCTGGAAGAAGATCAGCCCAGCGGCACGATGCATCCCTGGTATGGCCAGTCAGCGGGGTTGGTGACAAGGCCTGCTCGGACCGGGTTCTGTTGTACGTAGTGCCACTTGTCCGTGTAGGTATCTGCCGTCCGCAGGAATCGGTCGAAGTAATCCTCCTGCCAGACGGGTTTCTCTGCGGCGAGATCCCGCGATATCATTCGGGAACTGAGTGACTTCCACCTGCCGATCCACTTTGGCATTGGCTCCGCGGTTTCTGCCGCACGTACGAATACGTGAACATGGTCAGGCATGATCATGTAGTGTCCCACGGCCCAGCCGTTCCTATCCTGCGACTGCTGCCAGATGCCATGGAGAAAGACGTGCACAATGGGGTTGTCCAATACCTTTCTGCGCCTGAAGGTTGTGCAGGAAAGGAAGATAATCGGTCGGTCAACGTATGACTCGGCGTGGGCGAGATGGCGATAAGGCTTATCTTTCATGTGCCGTTCCATAGCTACGGCCCGGGGTTCCGCCTTCGCCCCGTGCGGACACGGGACTACGGCGAGACGGGCGGGCCGTCTCCATTTCCTGCATGCTGCAACGCCGCGGGGTCGCGGCGTCTCCAGTGCCCCTCTTTGGAGACGGGGTGCCTCGCCCCGTTCAGTGCACGCGAATGGTCCGGGCGGAGCGACCCGGGCGGACTTCGGCGCGGCCCGTTACCATGCGACCTTCAATTGTAACACCTCGGACCCTTTCCGGGTTCAGCGTCACCAGGTCCGTGCGGGATCCGATCCGGACTTCCAGTGCCTCGGTGCGGTATCTCTGACCGCCCCCGGTTGTCAGGGCGCGAACCCTCAGTCGGGGCGCTTTGCCAAGGAAGGGTACGAGCACCGTGACCAGCCCGTTGATGTCCCGGGACGTCTGGGACGTCCAGGCCCGGGCTCGCAGAGAGTAGCTGCTTCTCTCACCCGCGTTCTGGGTGCTCCGGTCGAAATCCCACCCGGTATCGAGGCGCCGTATTGTCTCGGGATGGGCCCAGGCCATCACGCAGCCGGGGTTTCCAGTGGTCACGGCCTGCGTTGGACCGAGGGTGCGGCACGGTGTCGCCGAGTGCCACCAGCCGCTCACGGCCCGGACGAAGGGCAGCGATGGGTCCGGGTGCCGGACGGAATCCAGGATGACGAAGTAACCTGGGTCCTTTACGAACAGGATCGTCCGTCGCACAATGAGCTCCTCGGCGGCGACATAGCACCGATGGCCGAGTCCTTCCGGGTCTGTCGCGTTCCGGTAGGCGCGATGGGTGGCGGAGAAGTAGTCGATGTCGCCCGTGGATTTCCACACCACGTCGCCGCAGGCGGGCTGGAAGCGGTTGTCGTAGGGATGGCCGTCCACCAGCATCTGGTTATGGGCTTCCGGCGACCGGAAGATGTGGTCCAGCGGGTGCCCGTAGGATCCGAAGCGGCTGAGTTCGACCAGCAGCGGCGTGGACCCCAGTGAAAGGTTGAAGCTGAGGCTGTCGAAATGCGCATGCCAACCCGCGTACTCGCCGAACGTGACATTGGCGAAGACGGACGTGTTCTGTTTGCCGTTCCGGAAGAACGCAAAGCCACTGGCGGGCTCGAAGCAGGATGTGCCGGTCTGCCGGCAGAGCGACCTGTGGGTACGCGGGAAGAGTTTCAGCGCCGCCTCCAGGATGGGATCGACGGACATCGGCGGATCGTCCCCATAACCGGGCATCATGCCGCCCGGAGCTGCCGTGCGGACAAACCAGGCGTAGCCGCGCCTGAGATTGGCGAGGTAGGACCTGCCATGGCGCCCCAGGCCGCCGGTCTTCATGGCGAAGTGGTACGCGTCGGACAGGCGATGCAGCGTATGCCATCCGTAACCCCAGCAGCGCTCGATGTGGCAGCCGTCGGGATAGAAGCTACGGTCCGTGTGACGTGCCAGGTGTGCCAGTGAAATACGTTCCCATTCCCGGGCGTCATTCAACTCGGGGTAGAAACGGGCCGCCTTGAAGAGCGCCCAGCAGCCCGACGTGTGAATGTTGTGGAGGATAAAGCGCGACACGAAAGGGAAGACCTTGCGGCCGGCACCCAGGACGTACTTCAGCAGGTCCCGCAGGAAGGCGTCCGGCGCGTCGCCCGTGTGGAGCAGGGCCACCAGTGCCCGGCGGAGAACCGTGCTGGCTGCATCGAATCCGAGGGAACCCCATGCGTAGTGTGTGTCGGGCGGGACCTTGTCACGGTCCCGGTAGAAGTCGGCCGTCGTGGACACCAGGAAATCCCGTGCCCCGGGATCATTGGTACGCGCGAAGTGGGAGACCACAGGCGCCATCCACCCCAGGGCCTGGAGCCATAACATTGCATCATGGCCGCTCTGGCGGCTCGAGAAATCGATACGTTCCTTGAACTGGACCTGCATTCCATGGGCCAGGGTGATATCGCGACCGAGGAGCCGTTGAACCAGGCCGGTATCAGGTGATTCGCGCATCGCCGAATATCGCAGCTCAACCCATTCACCCTCCGTCCTGGTCCGGTAGTACGTCTTCAGCAGGGCGAATCCTTCCGTCTCCCGTCCGGAGCGTCCCGCCCGAATTGCCCTTACCAGCAGGTGACGGTGTTCGACGCCGGGTGGTACTCGCAGGGCTCGCCACAACTGGCGGTCGGTGATGTAGTATTGTTCGGGTGGGAACACGGGGCGCGTCTTCATGAGGGCCTTCCATTCAACCGGCGTTGACTGACCCGCATGACCCTACAGTGGATGGGTGTCTCCCGCAATGGCGCAGTGTGATGCTCAAACGGGCGGGGAGCGAAGGTAAACCTGGTAGTCGCGATACAGCTTCATTGCCCGCTCCCCACCCGGTGCCAGATGGGACCCTGGAGCGCACAGGATGCCCGGGGACTGATAGGCGCAGACGAACTCAAACGCGTCGAACCGGTTCAGCTCGTCGCGGATGAGCTCCATGCGGTGTGGAATCAGGGGCGTCTGGACGAACTCCTCGGTGCCGTCGGGCAGCGTCCGCGACACGCTCTCGCGCTGGGGCTCGGCCACACCGGGATGCTCGAAACCGAAGATCTCAAGGTCGATCCAGTGGTGGACGCCAGCGGCGTCACACCAGCCCTGCATACGCCGGATCGCCTCCGGCACGGGAATGCCATCGGCCGCATGGCGCTGGTAACCCTGGATGCAGACAATGTCGCAGTGGTGTAGCAGCTTCTGCCATGTATCCGCGGCATCCCCGTGATGGTGTGAGTCGGGTGCCATCATGAGCAGGGTATGCGGGGCCAGACTGCTAATCGCGTTGTGGAGTGTCTCGAAGAAGGTCAGTACCTCGGACCGGAACTCGTCGATCCGGTCCCAGTAGCGCATCTCGTGGGGCTTGATCCACCCGTTCAATTCTTCGGAGACGTACCAACCGTACAGGGACTGGTGGTGCCCGTAGAGCGACCACAGTTCCTTGAGAACATCGAGGTGCCAGGCGAGAGAACCGGGTGTGTAGTCGAAATGGGCATAGTTGCCCAGGCCGAGGAAGACATGCATGCCTAGAGTGTCTGCCTCGGTGAGAATGATTTCCAGGGGATCGGTGCACGGCAGATCCATCCGGTCGGGCCAGAGTGAAGACGGGTAGAACGCACGGCCTGCGTAGGTGGCCCGGTAGTTCGCCGCGGTCATCTGGTGATAGTGGATCCCGTACCAAACGGGATTACGCCAGGTCTCCTGGATGATCACGGTGTCCATGCCGATGGCGTGCATGCCGCGGATGTGTTCCCGCCAGTCTTCATCCGTGAACCGGGCGAGTTCCGCGTTCCAGTACTTGCCTTCCGCTTCGCTCCAGTGGAGAAGCCCCACCCATGCACCCCCGATGCGGCGCGTGCTCCGGACGGACGAGGGGATGACGGCGATCGTACGGGAGATCGATTGAGGCGACCCACTGGTGGGGGTTGCGGTCAACGTGAGAACATGGGACCCCCTCATCCCGTGAGTCGGTATCCGGGAATGTCGGCTGACTGCCTGTCCTGCAGGCAGGCTGAGTGATTCTGTTCTGCTGACCGGTGAACCGTCCAGAACGAGAGAGACAAGCACCTGGACCCTGGTTCCGGCTGAAACGGTCCACCGGATATCAAGCTCCACCTGATCTGTGACGGGACCCGGCGGTGTGACGGTCAGATGCAGTCTCATCTTCTTAGCGTATGATACGAGGAGGGTCTATGTCATTACCGGTTTTGTTAACCCGCGAACCGGAATGTTTCCGGCTTCACCCTCACGGTTGTGTCGAACGGCTTGAGGTAGGTTCCGTTTATGCAGCAGCCGCTGACCACCCGTCCCCTTGCGTCCTTGCGCAGGTGGACGAGCGAGGAGTCGGTTTCGAAGTCGGGCTGCTTGCCCAGCATCAGGTTGAAGTTGCAGCCCCAGTGGACGATGTCCTGCGTGCCGTCGCCCCACGTGAGGCGGACGAAGCCGAGCTGGCCCTTGGGCGATTTCGCATCGACTGTCACCACTGGAAGGGTGCCGCCCCGGTAGGGAACCAGAATCGATACGTAGTAGTCGTGCTGTGATTGCATGCGGGGTGTGTTCAGGACGAGTTGCGGGGCAGGGTGGTGCTGGCCCTCGCCGGGGGCCCAGCCGCGCAGGGGATCTGTCTCGGCGCAGTGGACCTCGTACCGGGACCCCTCGGGGCGGATAGGGGTGAGCAACAGCAGGCCGGCGTCTTTCCATTGCGCTGTGGCGCGATTCTGTTCCGGCTGCAGGTCGATATCGGCATCCGGCGCGAGTTGCCAGACGCATTCATAACTCGGGCGATCGGCTTCCGGGTCTTCCGGCCGATGGGGCAGCCGAAACATGCTGTCGGCTACGAAAGCGAAGCGGTCCTGTACCCAGAACAGGATCCGGGCGTGCTGGGCCCAGATTCCCTGTGACGCGTGTGTGAAATTCCATTTGAGGTCGGTATCCCAGTAACCGCCTTCGTACATGCTGAACAGTGCGTCGTAGCCGGGCGCGTGATAGGACTGGAGGCGGTTCGGGTTGGTCGAGGACTGGTTCAGCCCGTTCAGGTTGCACGTGCTGTGCGCGCGCGTGCTTCGGCCGTAGACGCCCCACTCGTTGGATTCGTAGCTGAGCCAACCGGGATCGATCACCATGCTCTGGCGGAACGCATGCAGCTGGAGGGCGTTGCGGCTGAGGTGGCAATGTCCGCCGCCCCACTGGGTGGCGTCAAAACTCATCCAGGCGGCATCCTCGTCCCAGCCTGTGCGCAGGAACGCCAGTCCCGCGTCCGGGAATACCTGGCTCGTAGGTGGACGTTCCATCGGGAGCTTGAACTCGCGGCGGAACTCTTCCCATGTCTTGTTGTTGTCCACGCCCTTGTGGGATGTGGTGTGGACGTTGTCCCTGCGGTGGCCCGTGAACTCCGACTGTGAATCGTGGATACCGCACAGGTAACCGTTGGGTTTGACGCATGCCAGCATGAAGTCGTAGGCGGAGATCAGCCGGTCGAGCGTCACGACGAGACCCAGCTCCGGCATGTGACGGCCGAGCTTCAGCAGGTCGCAGAAGGTCCCCGTCATCCCCCCGTGGTAGATGGGATTACGCTCGTAGTGCACGCCGTCGGGCAGGAACTGCCTGAACCAGGCATCGTTGAGGACCCGGACGGCACATTGCCGCCAGTCATCGGCCTGTTCGAGGAACGCCAGGTAGAGCGCGCCCGCCAGCAGGCTGCGTGCTTCGAAGACCCGCCAGTTGATGCCCGGCTTGATGTTCTCGCGCAGGAATTGGAACTGGGCAGCCAGATACGACACGACTTGGCCGACGAACGGGGTGTCAAAGGACTTGCTGGAAATCAGCAGATGCAGGCTGCGGGTCCACATGGCGATACGTCCAGCCAACGTAAGCGTGCTGTCCGCTACCGGATTTCTGCCCACCGTGTCTATTGGCCAGGCTTTCATGTACTCGGCCAGGTAGTCCCGAGCCGCCCCGGCATAGCGCTCGTCCTTGAGGACATGGTACGCGGTCGCCAGGTCACCGATGAACGCCATGCGAAACACATGGTGAATTGTCTGGTCAGCGCCGGTCTCCGGGGTCCATGCGATGTTCTTCCGTCCGAGCTTGACACGTATTTCCCCCTGGTAGTGGATGATCACGACACCATCCACTGCGGCGTTGGCGGATGCGCGAAAGGCGTCGTTCAGGGTGTCCGGCGGCGGGTAGATCGTGTTCAGGTGTTCGGCTGCCTGGCGGATGGATTCGAGAATGTTCGGACTTTTGAGGCCTTCGTTCACGAAATGTGCTCCTTTGCCCTGTCACCGGCATAGCCTGACCCGAAACGGGCGTCGACAAGCGACGCCCATACGGCCGAACCGTTGCCGTACCCAAAAAAACGAATCAGTTTCTATTTCGCCGCCGTGTACAGGAACGGTCGGCGGAACATGCCGCCGAAGTGGTGCTCGCAGTTCGCGCGCAGGGCGATGGTGTTCTTGCCGGCCTTCAACTTGCCGGCCAGGTCCACGTTCCATTCGAATGCGTAGTCGTTGAGCCACCAGAGCTTGCCCTGTTCGCGGTGAGCGACTTCCTGGCCGTTCACGTAGAGCCAGCATTCGTTGAACAGGCCTGGGAACATCAGGTGAACTTTTCCGTTCGCCTGGTCCGCCTTCAGTTCCACGTCCGTGCGATACCACATATCGCCCGTGAAACTCCGGCGGTCGGGGTCACGGATGCCCTGGGCCTGGGCGTACAGGTCACAGCGCAGCATCTCCCACTCGTCCGGGTAGTCTTTCAGCGTCTGGAGCGTGAGCTTGTCCTTGTTGGCGTTCCAGTAGGTGAGGTCCGCGTCCTGTGACGCGAACTTCTTTTCGACGCCCTTGCGCGCCTTGTCGCGGTGGAAAGCCCACTCGAGGGGGAACTTCGCGATGAGCGTGCCGTTGGTCCCGGCCGTGTAGGTGGCCAGCTTGGCATACTGCTGTACTTCGCCCGGCCACCACGGCGTGCCGCCTTCGCCCATCTTGCGGTACGTGGTGAAGATACCGCTCATGTCGGTCATCCGCTCCCGCACGGGAAGCGTCTTCTGGCCGATGGCGGCGGCCTTGGCGAAATCCACCTCCGTCGCCGCGGCCCGCCACATACCGAGGTAGCCATCCATGATCTCGAAGCTCATCCGGGTGAACTTCATACGGTCCAGCACCTGCTTGGCCTGCCGCGTGTTCTGCCCGTTGAGAGGCGCGGCGAGCTTTTCGGCTTCCGCCAGGTTCTTGCGACAGGTTTCGATCAGCTCGGTCGTGTAGATGGCCGGGGCAACGAAATACTCGTGCTCGGTCACGATGGTCTCGTCCCATGCCTTGTAGATGGCGCTCCAGTAGGCCTCCATGGGCGCAGCAGCGGGCCCATAGAACTTCGGGTAGAACTCCTTGAGGAGTGCGTCGATGTCCTCGTTGGGATCCCACATCAATCGCCCGCGGAAGAACAGGTTGAGGAATGTGGTGCCGATTGCGTTGCGGCTCTCGGTGTTGACGCCGAGAATGCCGGCTTTCGCGTAGTGCGCGAAGTCCTGTTTCAGCCCCATGTGGCTGGGATTAGGGATGTCGCGCCACACCAGCATGCCCTGGTCATAATCATAGATGGCGAGCCGGCCGCCCATGATCGTCGACCACTTGTACATCATATCCCGGTATTCCTGGCGAGGCGGCGAGTCTTCGTCATCCATGCCATGGATGGGGTCGATGTCGATCGGGGCCAGTTCGCAGAAGAGGCTCCTCTCCGCCTTCATATCCCGGACCGGCGGGATTGTCATGTTGGCGTAGGCAAGGAACCCGAGCTTGCCGCCGCTGTTGGGGAACTGTTTCTGCAGTATTGAAGCGATATTGTTGTAGAGTTCCAACATTGGATCGGTGACCGACCAGCGTATGAAGTACTTGTCCCACTGGAGCTTCATGAGCTTCACATCGTTCGGATAATCCGAGTCATAGGAACCGTCCTCCATGCCGATGGTGATGCCTTCGCCTTTGCCGAAACGTTCCGCGATCTTCCCTGCCACGTGGGCGGCCGTTTCGGGCGCGGTGATGGGGAAGTTGAACGTGCTCTTGGATCCGGGTGCGTCCTTGGTGTATGCGCCGATGGCATGGCCCGTGGACGGGAAACCGCGCCGTCCGGTAATCATCATGTTTCGCCGCTGGAACTCAACCCTGCCGGTATTGTCGCCTATCCAGGAGAGCCAATACGTGCGGATTTCGAAGGGCGACCCGTAGGTGTAGTCGAGGTCGCCCAGGGTCAGTGTCTTGACCTCCGGAATGCACTCGCCAAAATCGGTGGGGATGTACCAGCGGCAGCCCCAGCGCCACAGCAGTTCAGCGGCGGCGAAGTAGTGGGCCTCGTCGTTGTTGCCGGCCACGTATACCCGATTGCCGTCACGCAACAGACCTATGGCGTCGGCCGTCAGTGTCGGGCTTTTCTTCGCTGCAGCCTGGATCTTGTTCTTGAGATCGGGCTTGGCTTTCAAGGCCTCTTCGCCAACCACGATTACGGGGGTTGAGCCCTTCAAGGCCGCGTCGATCTCCTCGCGCGTGGCGGCAAGCTTTGGCTTCGCGCCGGTCATCAGTTCGATGTATTTGACCAGGTCGGTGGCGGCCATCCATTCGTCGTTCCGCTTGCCGGTCTTGTCCGCACCCCGGCTCACAACACCGTCTTTGGCCGTCGTTTCCGGCAAGCCTGCCTCCGGTGCAACTACGACTATCGCCGTGGTCGCGCCTTTGTCCGCTATGACCAGGTCCGCTGCCATTGCCTGTCCTCCTGCCATCAACAAGACCCATGTTACGATCATGCCGCGCTTTCGTAGCCCAAGTTTCATTGCTCGTTTTCCCTCTCTGGTTTTGATCCAACCACGACTCCTGTAAGCTCACCATGGAGGATAGATGGCTTTCGGGACCATGTCGAATACTTCGGTGTGTTCCTTGCCTGGCACGAGTTTACCCCTTGCTGTAAGTGTCTAATATGTTATACAATAATAGGCATGAAGAGATATGGCGCACTGTTTTCCTCGGCGGCGAGAACTGAGATTCTCAGGGTGCTGGTGTGTCAGCCGTGGGTTGTGGGTTTGAGGCAGGCGGCAAGACTGGCCGAAGTCCATCCTCATTCAGCGGAGCTGGTCGTTGCCGGACTTGTCAGGGAGAGGCTTGTGAAGTATAGACGGACCCCCACGCGTACGTGGTACGAACTGGACCGCGACCATGCCGATGTGCCGGTGCTGGATGCGATGTTCACTGCGGCTGCGCTTGCCCTCATCGGCGTACGCAGCCGGTCTTTGCAGGAACGGGGCAAGCGTATTCTTCCGTTTATCGAACAGGCGGGGCGGATGCTGGCACGCGTACGGGGGGGGCGACATGTCAATTGAAGCGCTTTTCCGGGCTGCCGTTCGTGAACTGCGGGAACGCCGTGTGTTGTTTGCGGTCGCAGGTGGTCTTGCCGCTGATCTGTATCGGCGCGAACCCCGCCTGACGATGGATGTCGACGTTGCCATATTCACTGAATCTCACGCAAAAGAGACAGCGGTCTCAGTGGTCGAGGCGCTTGGACTTCATGCTGGCATCGCACGCAAGGCTGACCTTGCGGGAGGGCCGCTGTTCGCCATACGCCAGCGGCGGACGGAGCCATGTATGATCATCGGTAGGAGGAAGGAGAAGGAAACAGGAGAAGGCGTCGACATCCTCCTGCCGGCAGTTCCGTGGGTGACGGATGCCGTGAATCGCGCGCAGAGCAACCTGGTGGATTTCGGTTTCGGACCAGTCCCTGCGCTTTCGCTGGAGGATGTTGTCCTCTCCAAGTTGTACTCGCTGGGAGCCTCGCAACTGCGGGCAAAGGATCTGGACGATCTGCAGTCCATCTTTGCTGTGGGTCATGAACTCGACGTGCCATATCTTGCGGGGCAAATGCAACGTATCGAGATCACCATTCCGAAAGCGGCCAGGCCCCTGTTGCCGGAAACCCTGCTGAAGCTCTCGCGTGACATCCTGCGTTCCCGGCGGAAGTGAAGAGCGCCTGTAAAGATGCTGTTCCGGATGGTAGGGGCGAGGCGCTGCCTCGCCCTTTAGCAAGAAGGACAACGCAGGCGCGTTGTCCCTGCCTGCCCGGAAAACGAACTCCAGTTCCTGCTTTGGCATCAGCCGGCTTCCGCTGCCAGCCGTGCTGCGCCGCGGAGTGGATCAGCCTGGACTGTTTCAATGGTTCGTCCCGTGGCCTCGGAGAGCAGTCGTGTCATGAGGGGACGCTTTGACCCGCCGCCGGCAGCCAGCAGGCGGGGGGACTGGTGGTCCGGGTCCACCAGGGCGACCATGGCGGCGACCCTGCGAATCTGGCTCTCAACTATCGACCGGGCAAATTCAGGTGCAGCCTGCGTCATGTTCACCGAAGTCCAGCTGCCGCCGCGCACGATCTCGGGATCGAACACAAGTCCCTTTGCGCCGGGCTGCGCCTGTTCCGCGAGCTCAAAAAAGCGGTCATAGCTGCTGCCGGCAAGCAGGCCGGTGCCCCATGTGACTATGTTGCCGCCGCAACTGTCGGCTCCCATCCGGTAGAACCTGTTGCCGGGATAGACACCGCGGATGATTCCATGCGCGGGGCCGGGCAGCTTCGGAGAAAGCGCGTACACAACGTAGGCTGTCCCGAGTGTGACGAGCAGCGCGTCACGACGCTCGATTTCCGCGCCATAGGCGCCCGCCGTCTGGTCATTGCCGGCAAGAAACACGGGTATGCCGGACGGCAAACCGAATTCGGAACCTACTTTTGATGTCACGCCTGCGCTTGCCCCGACGGGCACGATCCGCGGCAATTGCGCTTCCCTCATGTTAAGGGCTTTGAGTCCTTCCTGCCACCAGTGGTTCTGTGGAAGCGAGAACAGGCCGGACATGGCAGCCAGGTTGGCATCCACCACGGCTTCGCCGGTCAGCATGTGCACCAGCCAGGACGGGAGGAGCAGGATGCGGTCCTCCGGACTGATTCGTAGTTCGCCGTTGTCCAGCATGCAGCGCAACATGCAGAGCTGAAGACCGGCCAGCAGGTATCCGAAGCTGGAGTGCTCGGCCAGCTTATTCCACGGCGAAGCACGACCCATACTGTCGCAGATTGGCGTGGCTCGTCCGTCCAGCCAGCTGAACAGCGATGTGCGGGGCTGCATCTTCTGATCGAACACGGCAAAGGTCTGGGCCTGGCTGTCGATGGCAATTGCCTTGATGTCCGAAGGCTTGCAGGCAGCCGAGTCGAGCGCTCCGCGGATAATGGTCCGGAAGCCTGTGCGGACCTCATCGGGCAGCAGCTCAACCTTGCCGGGCGCGGGATACTGGTAGGTCAGGGTGTGGGCACCAGTGCCCTTGACGCCGAGCTTTGCGTCAAAGACGGATGCCTTGAACTGTGTTGAGCCCAGATCAATGGCAAGGTACATGGGGACCCCTTCGGGAGTTACAGGTGAAGGCGGAGTACCGGCATGGCATGACAGGGCACACGGTCGACTTGCAGAAGAGTATGCAGCTGTTCGAACAACTTCCTTCCTGTGACTTGTGACCTGTCACCTGTGACTCCCCATCTACATCCTCGAAATCAGTTCCAGCGCCGCGTTTGTGAGCATCACGCCCGAAATCGGCGCGAAGACGGCGTTGCCAGCTTCGTAGCCCCCCTTGCGGGCAGCTTCTGCGGTGACGACGTAGCCCTGCATCTCGCCGTTCACCAGGCACACGGCCACAGCCTTCCGTTTCGCCATCCGCTTGAGCGTGAGTGCATACTCGACAAAGACTTCGCCGGGCAGACCGGCAAGGCATCTTTCCCCGATGCGGACCACCTGGACATCGATGGGAAGATACGGCTTTAGCCAGTCCTTCAGGTGGCCATCCTGCTGGGCTTTTGCGAGCTGTACGGCTTCCTCGGCACCGAATACCGTACATTCGGCTGTCCGTACCGGCCCGTGACCGGCCTTGTCCCGCTTGAGCTGCTCGAATGTCCCCTGTGCTTTCACAAGGTTGGCCTGCGTTTCGGCCACCGACGGGAAAGAACGTGTAGGGCAGAGCACCTGTGATATCCCGCCCCTTATTTCCGGCTTCGCGTCGAAGGAACCTTTCAGCGCCAGCTGTACCGCATCCGACACGAAAATGCCCAGCCGTCGGCCCAACCGCTCGGCCTCGGCAAATGTCTGGCCCTTGACGTGGTATCGGGGGCTCTGATCGCCTTCCGGCCCGGTGTGATACAGGACCACGACGTCTTTCCCGATCTTTTCCTGGATCTGCAACCGCGTGTAGAAGGGAAAATCTGCGGATATGAGCGTGGAATCCTCATGCATCACGGTGGGATGCATGCTGTAGGTTACAGACAGGGCATGTACGCGCTTCGTGGCAGGGTCTCTTACGACAAGGATCGAAGCTTCCGGGTCACGTGGACCATTCGGATCGTGGCGATTGCAGCCCACGCCGTCGACAACTGCTGATGTCCAGGCCAGCTCCGCATCGCGTGTCTTCTTTGTGGCTGCCGTGGCCGCCTCGATGATGGTCTTCGTGAGGAACTCCATGTAGGACGGATCCACGCGTGGAACAATCGGGTCCTCCTGCCAGCTCAACATCTCCATCGTTACCGGTCCGGAGTGAGTGTGGCTGCAGCCTATGAAGACACACTGCTCGGCGACGCCGGTGTTTTGCGCAATTTCACGCCTCAGCTTCCGTGCGGTTGGAGGGTCGAGGAACAGAATGTCCAGTGCGACAAGCAGAGCGGAGCTCTTGCCCGAGGACAGGTAGAGTGCCGACGCCAGCAACGGGTCATGGACTCCCGTCGACGTTCGTTCCACGTGGGGATAGCCAACGAGGAACATTGGTTTCTGAGGGCTGATGTCGCGGATCGCGGTACCGGCTTTAAGGGGCATGGCGGTCTCCTTGTGACGGCCTATGATGCCACCAGTGGCGCGGAATGCAAGGAAGAGACGGCGGCGATGATCCGTGGCCTCAGCCGCAAACGCAATTCCCCTGTTCCTGTTGCTTGACTGGACCCGTCAAGGCGTGGATCATGGAGCCGTGTGATTCATGCGGGAGGTTTCCGACGTGAGTATTGAGCAGAAGTCTCGGCACCTGATGGAACGGGTTGATCTTGAGCGCCCGGAACTTGACGCGGTACGCCGTGCAGCCAGGCCTGCAGAAGCGTTTGCCCAGTATCTCGCGAAGCGAAATGCCGGCCGGTTCCGGTTCGAGCACGAGCAGAAGGCCACTGTGCTTGATTTCCTGCGCGCCAGCTATGGGCGCTGGCGCGATCTCGATCTGTCCAGGGCAGAAGGGCTGGCCACGCTCCCGATCGATGCCGCGCGGCAACCGCGCGCGCTTGCCGGGATAGCCGCGCTGGGCAAGGCCTGGTGGGCAACAGGCGATCCGAAGTATGGGACGGCGTTCGAGCGGTTCTACGTCGAAACGGACACCGGCGACATGTTCAACTGGGACGCTTTCAACGGGACGCAGGGAGCTGTCGAACTCGACGCGTGGTTCCTGATGCAGGACTGCCCCGGTTTCTCCACAAACGGCCGCATCGCGTTTATGGACCACCTCATTGCCATCACGGAATTCGCGTGGGACGATGCGACATCGCAGTGGAACGAGATCGCCCTGGGCCCGGAAGGGCACAACTGGTGGTTGCACGGCGTTCATGTCCTGCCCTTCATCGGGATATTGTTCCCCGAGTTCAAGCGGTCGACTTTCTTCCATGATACGGGCTGGAGCATTGTCGAGGAACACATGCGGGCTCATTACAGGGCCGACGGCGGGGCGCGGGAGACGACGCCGGGCTACCAGCATGGGTCGCTGCTTGACCTCTGGGACTTCATGCAGCTCTCGCAACGGAACGGCAATGTGCTGTCCGACGGGTTCATTGAGCGGCTCATGACCGCGACGCGGTTCATGCTTTCCCTGGCGACACCGAGCGGCGGAACGCCGAGTTTCGGCGACAGTGCGCATGAACCGGGCGGCCTGACGACGCTGGCTGCTGTTGCCGCGGCGCTCGCAGGTGACCCCGAGTGCAAATGGTACTCCGAACAGTGGCGCGGACTGCGGCAACCGAACCGCAAGGAGGCGGTCGGTCAGATTCCCGAGCGCGCGTTCTGGAGAGTGGGACTGGAGGGCGCGCGTTCCTACGCCAATACGCCGGCCCGCAGCCCTCGTGGCAGGTCCGTGCTTCTCGGGCCCACGGGTTACGTGGCGATGCGGAGTTCGGAAAACCCCGGTGCCGCATATCTCGCGATGGCTGCAGCCGAACGCGGGCCGATCGTGACGAGCCACGGCCACAACGACATTTTTTCCATGGAAGTCCACGCAGGCGGCATAAGGTTCATCGGTGAGATGGGGTGCGCTCCTTACGGGACAAGTCCGGGGCGGCAGTACGACGAAAGCACGGAAGCTCATTCATGCCTGACGGTAAAAGGTGAGGAGCTGGTTCCGATCGTCTCGGAGTGGCGATGGGTTCACCAGTTGAGGCCGGTCATCACCCGCTGGATAAACACGCCCGCGCATGATTTCGTGCAGGGAACCCACGAGGGTTTCTACCGCTGGCCGGATCACCAGGTCCTGCATGCCCGGAAGATCTTCTTCCGCAAACCGAGGCACGAGACGGAGACAGGTTACTGGGTGATCATGGACTGGGTTGAATCTGATCGGGAACACGAATATGCGGTGTACTTCCACGGTTGTGTGCCCGGGGTTGAAGCCGGCGCGCAGGTGGTGCTGGGCGATCCGAAAGGGCTCCACATGCATGTTGTCCCGCCCGAGGGAGATCCGGTCCGGCTGACAAGGGTGGACAACGCCGGCTACCAGGCCTATGTGAGGGAGAAGAACCTGGATCCGGCGCAATACCCCTGCTTCGTCTATGAGCAGACAGCGGCGTCGCACTGTTTTGTCTGGGCATTGCTGCCTGTCCAGAAAGGCGGCAAGGTGGCAAAGCTGAAGCGGGTACCGGTACTGCAGAACGGTGAACCGGCCGGCTCTGCCGATGCCACGGCGATCGAGTTGCGCTGGGATGACTATGCGGAAATCCTGTGCGTTTCCCACAAACCCTACGACACGCACCTTGAGTACGCCGGACGCCGCGCCTGGGGTGTGCTGGCGTGCAATGTCTACGGCCTTGACCGCGTTCACACGGCAGTCGATGGCGTATGCGGATCCTAGGACGGAACGACGCAGTCGTTCCGCTCCGAGGGAGGCCGGAGCGGAACGGGTGACCGTTCCGGAGAACGACGACGATGACCACACTGGAACAGATCCGCAAGCAGGTTGAACAGCTTAACAGGGAGGTCGGACAGCCAACGCGTCTGGACCTCGTAAAGGGGACCACGCTGGCAAACGCCCGAAGGTGGGTGAATGCCATTCGTCAGGGCCGGGTCTTTTTCTATGACAAGGATGCCATAAAGGTCGGGCTTCGCAACATCGACTGGAGCGGCGCACACGTAAAACACCAGGAATGGCCGGCGCAACTGAATCGGTTCTTCTGGCTCAGCCAGTTGGCCGCGTTGTACCGGGTGACTGGAGAGAAGGACCTGCCCGCGCTTGCGCGTCGCACGATCGAAGACTGGATGGACGGTCATGAGCCTTACACTGCCGGGAAGCCGCCGGCGAAAGGCGACAATACGCTGAATATATCCATCCGGCTGGGACAGGCCGGAGGCGGGGGCTGGTGGAATGCCGTGGCATCGTTCTGCGGCACTCCGGATTTTGACGAAACGTTTGTCAGGCGGATGATCGAATCAACACGTGGTCAGGTGGAGTGCCTCAAGGCCCACCTTGCGCCGACGATCAACTGGAGGATCAGCCATCTCAACTGTATCCTCTTCTGCGGGATGGTTCTTCCTGGATTCGATGAGTACCGTGAATATGCCGCGCGCCTGCTCAACGAGACATTCTGGCGGCAGGTTGACCCCGATGGTTCGCACGAGGAGCGCTGTCCCTCCAGTTACCACCAGTGGATGATGCGGCTATTCACAAGCCTGGTCTATCTCGGGCAGGCAAGGCCGAAGCTTGGTCTGCGGATTGACCCTGCGCGCGTAGGCCGGATGTGGGACTACGCCTTGTACTCGACGACGCCGGACGGGGGATCGAGCGGCATGCATGACGGGGGTGTGTGGACTCCGACGAGGCCGTTCAGGACGCTGGCCGAAGAGAGAAAACGGTACCTGAAGGCCGCCGGGCTCAAGGGGGAGCAGTGGGCAGTTGAACGCAAGCCGTCCCGCTTCTTCCCGGATGCCGGCCACCTCTTCCTTCGGGACAGCTGGAAGCCCGGCGCCACGTACGCCAGCGTCGATGCCGTCCGGTATGGCGGCGGGCACTGCCACATGAGCAAGCTGGCGGTGAACCTTTATTCCGGCAAACGGATGCTGCTGTATGATCCAGGCGTGTTTACCTACGAAGACAGTGATCCGTTCATGGCGTACGGGAAATCCACCATGGCGCACAACACTGCTACATTGCGCAATTACAACCAGGCCGAGGCCAATCCCGACGTGTACGAAGTGCACATCCTTAGGAACTACGCCGTCTTTTGCGGGGCCTATGCAGGGTCGTACTTCTCCGGACCGATGTACTGGGGGTTCAAGCATGGGCTGGGAAAGGCGGAATATGGTGCGCACGAGCGCGTTGTCCTGTGGGTAGGCGGGGAGTACCTCGTAGTGTTTGATCTTGTCAAAGCTGACCATATGAAAGAGGTCCCGTACCAGGTGCACTGGCAGTTCCCCGCGGGCAAAGCGGTGCTGGACAGCAGGAAGGGCGCGGCATGGACGACCGGTGCTGATGACAATGTCTATGTTCGGTCAGTTCTTTCCTCCGGGCCTGTTCGTTGTTCGCTGCACAGGGGGGAGAAGAAGCCGATTCTTGGTTGGCTGCCGACGGGCCATGGCGTTGAGTTTACGCCCGCTCCTCACTGTGTCATGGAGGGCGTGGTAGGACGCGGCTATGTAAAGGGCGGGGGATACGCAAAGCACGTCACGCTGGTCGTGCCCTTCAAGGGGAACAGGCCGCCTGTGGTTGGGATTCGTGATCTCGCGCCTGGAAGCGCTCAGCAGGCGTTGGAGTTCAGTTTCAAAGACGGGACTCGTGACATTGTCATTGCCATGCCGACCCTGCACCGGATGATCGGCGATTGCGGGCCGGTTTCGACTGACGGCACACTGGCCGTCATCCGCCTCAAGCACGGCAAGCCTGTGTCCACCCTTCTCAACAGCGGCTCGTGGCTCGAGTACAACGGCAAACCGCTGATTTGCAGTCAGAGTCACGGGACCTATGAAGTGTGAACGGTGGTCCGTGCGTAACACCGCAGCTGATGTCTTGCGAATTCCATCTGTGCGCGAAATCCTGCAATTGACACCGGGACCGCACGGGGTAAAGGTTCTGACAATGACGGGTACGCGTTATGCAGTCACCAGGTTGCGAGGGACATGAAGAAGATACTTTTCAAACTATTGCTGCTTGTCTGGATCGCCTGGTCACTGGGCGCCGGGTGTCGCCTCTGGGGCATGGATGCCACCCAGTCCCTTTCCGTCGCTATCTTTTCCGGTTCGATACTGGCTACTTTGTTCTTCTGGGATTTTCGCCTCGGTTTTGCGTTCATCGGTACGGCAGTTCTGCTCATCACCAAGACCATCGACCTGGAACACGTGATAGAGTTCTCCTCGCTGGAAGTCATCCTTTTCCTGGTCGGAATGATGGTGATTATCGGGCTCCTTAAGGATGCAGGCGTGTTTTCGTTGATCGTGCGCTGGATCCTGCACTTCCGGAACCTGACCGGCAGGCGTTTCGTGCTGCTGATCTCCGTTGTCTCGTTCCTTCTGGCCTGTTCCGTGGACGAAGTGACTTCCATCATCTTCATGGTGGCGGCTATACTTGAGATCTGCGCCTATCTTGAGGTCAGCCCGGTGCCGTTCGTGATCATCTCGGTGCTGGCTACGAACATCGGTTCGGCAGCAACGGTCCTCGGGAATCCCATTGGTATCTTGATCGCCTCAAAATCAGGGCTCACGTTCGAGGATTTCATTACGCGAGCTTTCCCGTTGGCGGTGGTTTGCCTGGCAGTAGCCGTGGCGATTGTCATGGTCTGGTACCGCCGGTCGATCCGGGCCATCGATGTCAAGATCCACGGAGCCTGGCGGAGCGTCCTGGTGTCAGGGCCGGTCCTTGCATCCTCTCCCCGGGAACTGCGGGTGAGCGTGGGCATCTTCCTTGCGACGCTGGTTGGTATCTCGTTGCACCACCGTGTGGAAATTGCCTGTGACCTGGCGCCGAACACCGTGCTTCTGGTTGTGCCGTTGATTGTCGCCGGCTGTGTCATGATCTGGAAACACGGCCATGCGCGCAAGTACATCGAGAAAGATGTCGAGTGGTGGACTCTCCTGTTCTTCCTTCTCCTGTTCGTCAAGGCGGGGACGCTGAAGTATACGGGGGCAACATTGTTCCTGGCCGAGAAGCTCATGGCGGCGACGGCTCACAGCCCTGGGCTCCTGACCTGTGTCATCCTCTGGACGAGCACAATCGGATCGAGCATCCTTGACAATGTCATGCTGGTTGCCGCCCTTATCCCCGTCATCCAGGGGCTGGACGTGCTGAGCGTGAACCTGGGTCCGCTCTGGTGGGCCCTGTTGTTCGGCGGCTGCCTGGGTGGAAACATCACCCTGGTCGGTTCCACGGCAAATATCGTGGCCCTGGGCATCATGGAAAAAGAGAAGAACATCCGTATGACTTTCCTGAGCTGGTTTGGAATCGGCCTCACCGTGGGCGTTGCCACGACGCTGGTCGCCTGGGCCGCCCTGGCGTTTCTTCCCTACTACCAGCACTAGTTCGAACCCAACCCTGTCCGGAATTCACTGTGATATTCGCCATATTTTGTGTAGCATGAATATAATTGGTTTATTTCGCCCAGATACGTGGCAGGTGGCGCGAAACTGCTGTTGGCAGGGGACATAGACCCAAACCGGAGAAGCACGACCGGCAGATTGAAGACTCGGCGTGGGGGTGCTTGAATGCCGTTTGGCTGGCCAGCAGTTCTTCGTGTCAGTCTGGGGGGTGTCTTCCTCGGCCCGGCCGTGTTGTCCGCCGCCATAAACTACTACGTCGCCACGAACGGCAACGATGAGGCCGTGGGGACAAGCTGGGCCGCGGCGCTGAAGACCATAAGCAACGCTGTCAGTCGCGCCGTGAACGGGGACGCGGTGTTTCTCTCCAACGGAACGCACAATATCGCTGCCGAGATCATTCTTACGAAGGGTATCACCCTCCAGGGTTTCTGGGGGCGGTCCAACACGGTTGTCCGGCGCACGGAGGCGTCCTATTACCGGTTGTTCACTGTCTCGAATGCCAACGCCGTGCTTGAAGGTATCGAACTGCGCAACGGGTACGCGAACAACACCCATGGCGGCGGCGTCCGGCTGTATGCCGGAATCATCCGCGACTGCAACCTGGGCAACAACACGGCCTCCGCGAACGGGGTGGGGGGCGGCGTGTACGCACTGGGAGGCGCGGTCCGCGACTGCAGCCTGACCAATAACTACGGAGCCACCAGTGGGGGTGGCCTCTACCTTGCCGGTTCCTGCCTGGTCTCCAACTGCTTCATCGCGAAGAACCGTGCCGAGCATGGCGGTGCGGGACTCACGATATGGTCGGCAGGGGCCGTCGTGACGCGCTGCGTGATCAGGAATAACACCAACACGTACTACACCGGTGGTGGCGGCATCTACATGAATGGCGGTACGGTGCGCAACTGCCTGATCGCCGCGAACCGGCAGACGTTCGACGGGAGTACCTATGGCGGCGGCGGGGTGCGCCAGTCCGGTGGCGCGCTGCTCAACTGTACGGTTGTCGGCAACAAGGTGATGAGCGGCAACAAGGCCGGCGGCATCTGGTGGGCCGCCGGGAGTATCACAAACACCATCGTCTACGGAAATACGCGGGGGACAACTCCCGACAACCTGATGGCGTCGCCGCTTACGACCATCGGCTATTCGTGCGCGCCGGAACTGACCAACGGCGTCGGGAACGTCGCCCAGGATCCTGACTTTGTTGACCTGTCGGGCGGCAACTACCGCCTTGCCGCCGGGTCGCCGTGTGTCGACAGCGGGACGAATGTGCCGGACCTGGTGATTGATGTGGAAGGGGCTGTGCGTCCGCAGGACGGTGACGGAAGCAGCGGACCACAATGGGACATGGGCGCGTACGAGGCCGAGCCATCGACGGGCGGCGTTCTGCGGTGCAGTTTCGCCGGTACGCCGAGGTCCGGACTGTCGCCTCTGGCAGTTGTGTTCCAGGCCACCGTGGCGGGACCAGGTACGAACGGGCTGACATACTACTGGGATGTCAACGGGGATGGCGCCAATGATCGGACAGGGGTCGCCCTGTGGATGGTCACCAATGAGTATACGCCCGGGAGCTACGGTGTGATCCTGACCGCGTCAGTAATGGTCCGGCGATGACCCAGTGCGTGAAGACCGCCTATATAACGGTACAGGCGGAAACGGCGGGGGCGTGTACCTGAATGGTTCCTGCCTTGTATCCAACTGCCTGATCGCGGGTAACCAGGCCGAACACGGTGGGGGCGGCATCACTATGGCATCGGCGAGCGCGCTTGTAACGCACTGCGTCATCAGGAACAACAGGGACACCTATTACACCGGTGGCGGTGGCGTCTACATGAGTGGTGGAGAGGTCCGCAACTGTCTGATCACATACAACCGGGTCACACTGGACGGTGCGGCGCAGGGTGGCGGCGGGGTCCGTCAGACTGGTGGAACGCTTGCAAGTTGTACGGTTGTCAGTAACCAGATACAAGCCGCCAACAAGGGTGGAGGGGTCTGGTGGGTCGCAGGCAACGTCACCAACACGATCATATACTGGAATGTGCGGGGAGTTGTTGCCGACAACCTGCTGGCATCCGCCCCGACGACCATCGGCTATTCCTGTGCGCCGGAACTGACCAACGGTATCGGAAACGTTGTCCTAGACCCGGATTTCATCGACATGCCCGGGGGCAACTACCACCTTGCGCCTGGCTCTTCATGCATGGATACGGGAACCAACATGTCATGGATGGCCGGCGCCGTCGATCTCGATGGTAACAAGCGCGTTATCACCGCACGTCCCGACATGGGCGCGTACGAATTCTGGCCGAGCACGGTCCTGGTGGTCCGGTGAACCGGCACCCGACATGGCGCCGCCATCCATATGGGCCGCACGGGCTTGCCAATCAGCGCCGGTTGCTGTCAAATCCGGATGGAACAGTGGTGGGCATGTGGGCCTCCAACCACGTGTTGCCGAAGATATACCCGTAGCGTATGAGCAGGATGAGGATGGCCACGCAGGCAAAGGCCCACGCCACTCCGAACCGCCCCGGTGTCAGCGGGAACCGATCTGACGGAATCGAATGCGGGTGGGGCGATCAGCAGCATCGCCGAGCAGCCGTCGGCGTTCTTCGTGGTAAGCCTCGTAGTTGCCTTCGAACCATTTGACAACGCTGTTGCCCTCGAAGGCGAGGATGTGAGTGGCCACTCTGTCCAGGAACCACCGGTCGTGGGTGACCACGACGGCGCATCCGCCGAATCCGGTGATTGCCTCTTCCAGTGCCCGGAGCGTTGTCACGTCGAGGTCGTTCGTGGGTTCATCAAGCAACAGGAGATTGCCGCCGCTGCGGAGGAGCTTGGCCAGGTGGACCCGGTTCCGTTCGCCGCCGGACAGCTGGGACGTCTTCTTCTGCTGGTCAGCTCCACGCAGGTTGAACCGGCTGCAGTAAGCGCGGCCGTTCATGGCCTTTCCGCCGAGGTCCACGGTTTCCATCCCACCGGTGATCTCCTCGTAGACGGTCTTTTCCGGATCCAGGGTGTCCCGGCTCTGGTCCACGTATGAGATCTTGACCGTGGGTCCCACGGTGAGGGTTCCAGAAGTAGGTGCCTCCTGGCCCAGGATCATCCGGAACAGCGTGGTTTTGCCGGACCCATTTGCGCCGATCACCCCCACGATCCCGCCCCGCGGCAGGTCGAAGCTGACATGTTCCATGAGCACGCGGTCTCCGAAAGCCTTGGACAGGTCGGCGGCACGTACGACCAGGTCGCCCAGGCGCGGTCCCGCGGGGATCTGGATTTCGACCGAGTCCGGCTGAACGTCGACCTGGCGGCTGGCCAGTTCCTCGTAACGCGACAGGCGCGCCTTGCTGCGTGTTCTCCGGCCGGACGGCGTTGTGCGGATCCAGGCCAGTTCCTGCTCCAGGAGCTTGCGTTGGGACTGGGCCTGGCGCTGTTCATGGGACAGAAGAGCCTGTTTCTGTTCGAGCCATGACTCGTAGTTGCCTTTGTACGGGTACGTGTGGCCGCCGTCCATTTCCAGGATCCATTCCGTGACGTTGTTCAGGAAGTAGCGATCATGAGTGACCACGATCAGCGTGCCGGCGAACTGCTTCAGGTAGGTTTCGATCCATGCCACCGACTCGGTGTCCAGGTGGTTGGTAGGTTCATCGAGCAGCAGGACATCTAGCGGGGAGACGAGCAGGCGGCACAGCGCCACGCGGCGCCGCTCGCCGCCGGACAGGATGTCCACGCGCGCATCACCGGGTGGCAGGCGCAGCGCATCCATGGCCACTTCCACGTGGTGATCGAGGTTCCACAGGTCGAGGGCGTCGATCCTATCCTGCAGGTCGCCAAGTTCCCGGTTGAGGCGATCCGCCTCCGCCTTTGGCGGGCTCTTTCCCATTGCGTCGCAGACAGCGTCGTAGCGGGCCAGCATTGCGCGGGCGGTGGCAACGCCTTCGTTTACCGCATCGGTCACCGTGCTGCCGGGGGTCAGTTGCGGTTCCTGGGGCAGGTACCCGATCCGGACGTTACGTTCGATCCGGGCATCGCCGAGGATGTCCTTGTCGATACCGGCCAGGATCCGCAGGAGCGTAGACTTGCCTGAGCCGTTGCCGCCGATGACGCCGATCTTGGCGCCGCCAAAAAATGCCAGGGTCACGTCTTCCAGCACCTTGGTGCTGTTGTAGATCTTGGTGACCTGCTGGAGATTGAAAACGTATTCGCCCGCCATCGTTCCTCCTCTTCAACCGCGCGTGCACGGTATCCGCGGACATGCCCGGCGTCAAGCCGGCGCGGTGTGTCCAAATCCGCGCGTAAGGATTGTGCGGGCATGGTCCTGATATGGTCTGTGTACCGGCTGTTGGGCTCGCGAGGCCCATGCTTCGTCCCGAGCGCGAAGCGCCTCGGGACTTCGCAGGGCACGCCGCTCGCCCTCCATGTTGAAACCAACACGTTTGATCACGTCATGGAGGGCGAGCCTCTGGCGAGCCTTGCCGCCGCCACCGTAATCACGGCGATGCACTTCCGGTGCATTTTGCACGTGCAACGGCGGAAATCCGGGTGATACAGTGCGCCCTCCACCTGTACCACAGCGGGCCACCGGGGACGAATGTTCGGATGCGGGCGCAACCACACCAGTATGACGAGAGCAAGGTCAAGACCCTCTCATCCCTCGAACACATCAGGCTCAGGCCCGGCATGTACGTCGGCCGGCTCGGAGACGGGTCCCGCTACGAAGACGGAATCTACATCCTGCTCAAGGAAGTGATAGACAACGGCGTCGACGAGTTCATCATGGGCTACGGGTCGGCCGTCGAAGTCGGGATCAAGGACCTTGAAGTGACCGTGCGCGACTACGGGCGGGGAATTCCACTGGGCAAGGTCGTTGAGTGTGTCTCCAAGATCAATACCGGCGCCAAATACAACGATGATGTATTCCAGTTCAGCGTGGGCCTGAACGGGGTGGGGACCAAGGCTGTTAATGCCCTCTCGGAATCATTCACGGTTGCCAGCTACCGCGAAGGCAAGTCGGTCACCGCGGTATTCCGGAAGGGCGTTCTTAAGTCCCGCAAGGACGGCGGCACCCGCCAGCCGGACGGGACGCTGGTCCAGTTCATCCCGGACCCTGAGATCTTCGGGAAGGTGGCGTTCGACCCCGATCACGTAACCAGGCGGTTGCGGCTCTACACGTTCCTGCATGCCGGGCTCACGGTTCGTTTCAACGGGAAAGACTGGGTTTCCCAGGGCGGGCTTGCCGACCTCGTGCGCGAAGAGAGCCGCTTTGAGAAACGATACGTGCCGTTCCATCACCGCGAGAAGCTGCTTGAACTGGCTTTCACCCACACGAACCGGTTCAACGAGCAGTACCTTTCCTTTGTCAACGGTCAACACACGGTCGACGGCGGTACCCACGAGAGCGCCTTCCGCGAGGGGATTCTCAAGGGAGTCAATGCGTTCTTCCGGACGGAATACGAGGGCGACGAGGTGCGGGAGGGACTGGTGGGGGCCGTCGCCATCCGCCTGAGGAATCCCGTGTTCGAATCGCAGACGAAGCACAAGCTCGGGAACACCGAGATCCGTGGCGACCTCGTCGGCCGCGTAAAGGAAATCGTTGTGGCACTGCTTCACCGCAACCCCCAGGCGGCCCAGGCGTTGCATGCTAAAATCGAGGAGACGAGGACACTGCGGCAGGAAATCCAGGCGATGCAGAAGGCCGCCCGCGAGCGCGCGAAGTCAGTCACAATCAGGGTGCCGCAGCTCAAGGACTGCAAGGTGCACCTTGACCGTGCGGCCGGGACGGGCCGCGAATCGTCACTATTCATAGTAGAAGGCCTGTCAGCGGCCGGCTCGTTGACAAGCTGCCGCGATCCGCAGACCCAGGCGGTTTTCACGCTGAAAGGAAAACCGCTCAACGTTTGCGACCTGGGACGGGACGCGCTCTACAAGAATACCGAACTGTATAACCTGATGCGGAGCCTGGATATCGAGGAATCAGTCGAGCGGCTCCGGTACGGGAAGGTCATCCTGGCTACCGATGCCGACGTGGACGGTCTCCATATCCGGAACCTGCTCATAACCTACTTTATCCGTTTCTTCGAGGCGCTGGTCCGTGACGGGTTCCTGTATATCCTTGATACCCCGCTGTTCCGGGTCCGGGACAAGCGTCGTACAGTATACTGCTATACCGACGCGGAGCGTGACGCAGCGGTTGCGGATTTCGGCCGTAACGTTGAGATCACCCGGTTCAAGGGATTGGGTGAGATATCCCCGTCCGAGTTCAAGGCGTTCATAGGTCCCGAGATACGGCTGGCGCCGGTTACCGTCGAAGGCGAGTATTCGATCCCGGAACTGCTGGGCTTCTACATGGGTCGCAACACAACCGAGCGACGGCAGTACATCATGGACCACCTGGTCGCGGAGCAGGAACCGTGAGCGAAACGCCCAGAACACCCGGTTCCGATTTTGACCTGGAGCATCCCATCGGTCCGGGCGGAGGCGGTGACGGTTCCGGCGCCGCCGTGGCCGGGGACGCCGAACTGCCGTTCGTTCCCGGCGGCCATGGCCCGCTCGGAAAGATGATGGACGGGCATTTTCTGCGGTATGCATCCTACGTGATCTGTGAGCGGGCCATTCCGAACCTGGACGACGGTCTGAAGCCCGTCCAGCGCCGTATCCTGCACGCGCTGAATGAGCAGGATGACGGCCGGTTTACCAAGGTGGCCAACATTGTCGGCCAGACAATGCAGTACCACCCGCACGGCGACGCGTCGATCGCGGATGCCCTGGTTGCGCTCGTGACGCGCGGCTACCTGGTAGAAGGGCAGGGGAATTTTGGCAACCTGTTCACGGGCGACGGCGCAGCAGCGGGCCGTTACATCGAATGCCGTCTCACCGAACTGGCGCGCAAGGAACTGTTTCACGATGCGATCACCGATAGTGTTCC
>Ga0172371_10002869_pt1 | contig 27067 bp, 24 predicted proteins | sample Lak12m_FD_114543 | JGI IMG/M metagenome (GOLD analysis project Ga0172371, IMG submission 114543) | Freshwater microbial communities from Kabuno Bay, South-Kivu, Congo - kab_022012_12m | ecosystem: Environmental > Aquatic > Freshwater > Lake | place: Democratic Republic of the Congo: South-Kivu... | reverse complement strand
TTTTTAAGAACTATCGTTCCAGCGCGAAAAAAAAGTTCTGTGGCGCGGAGCGATTCCCGGTAAACCGCGAATTACCTTCACGTTTCCCCACACAGAAAAATCACTCCTCAACGCTGTCCACAATTTGAGCGGCGATGCCCTCCAAACGATTCTCACATCCGGATTCAGCTCGCTGTTTCCCGATCGAAGCCAGTCCGAGAAGGTTCGCAAGCTCCTCGACAAAATCCTCGAGGATCGGAAACCCGTTATCGCCGAAGGATTGATTCAGATCGGGGACAAGAGGCTCTGGAGCCGAATCTACGCTCGCTCAGTGAGGCTCGGCGCGGAGAGGATTCTCCTCGTGCTCATCGAAGACCTCACGCCGGAAAAGAAGGAATCGCTCCTCAACGAAAAATACCGGCGACTCGTCAACGCGGTGCCGATCGGCATTGCAGAGTTCGCGGTTGCGGCGAGTCCGCCGGGCGGTGGTTCCGTGAAGAGCCTCGTTTCCAAGATCGCTGCGGCCAGGCTGGTACTGGGTAACAGTGAATTTTTCCGATTGCACGGCTTCCGCACCCTGGCCGACGTCAAGGGCTCACCCTTGAGCCGGTTCCTCAAATTCGACGCAGAGTCAAAACCGCTGCTCGAGCACTGGATCAGGAACCAATTCACCCTGGCTGCCGGGGAAACGACCGAAAAGGTCGACAGCTCTCTGCGCTACATCGAGAACTCACTCGTCGGGGATTTCAGAAACAACGTGCTTGCAGGATTCTGGCTCCTCAGACGCGACCTCACGGAGCGACGAACGCGGGAAGAAGCGCTTTTGGAGAGCGAGAAGAGATTCCGGGAGATTTACGACAAATCGCCGGTGATGAAGCACTCCATCGACGAGAACGGGATCGTGCGCAACGTCAACCAGCAGTGGTTGCTGGAAATGGGATACCGACGCGAAGACGTTGTGGGAAGCAGAATCGACCGATTCATGACCGAGGAATCGTCTCAGCGGGCCTTTTCTTCGATACTTCCGGATTACTGGCGCACCGGCAGAGTCGTCAACGTGCCCTATCAGTACGTGAAAAAGGACGGCTCCGTCATTGATGTGCTGCTCGATTCCATTGTCATGGAGGACCCCAAATGGGGTCGGGTGAGCCTCTCAACGGTCCGAAACATCACGGACCGCAAGCGGGCGGAAGAAGAGGCGGCCCGCACCAGAACCCTCCTCATGTCCATCGTTCAGACCCTTCCGACCGCGGTCTTTCTCAAGGACGTGGAGAAGCGCCGATTCGTGCTGTGGAACAGGGCGTGCGAAGATCTGGTGGGATTATCCAGTGACGAGGTCATCGGCAAGACCGCCTACCACATCTTTCCGCAAGACCAGGCCGATCTGCTCGAGGGACAGGACAGGGAAACCTTGGAACGAGGATGCCTTGTTGAAATCCCCGAGCACCGGATCGACACGCGGCACAAAGGAATCAGAATCGTCCACATGAAGAAACTGCCCGTCATGGACGAGAAGGGCGCTCCCGAGTATCTGCTCGGAATAGCAGAGGACATTACCGAACAGAAGCGAGCGGAGCAGGCCCTTGTGGAAGCTCGGGAGGCAGCCGCGGCCGAAGCCCTGAAGCTGAGAACCATGATTGAGGCGATGGATGCAGGAATTGTCGTGGTCGATGCGAATGATGTGGTCACTGACGTCAATAGCTGGTTTCTCAGCCGGGTGGGACTGAACAAAGAGGATGTGATCGGGAAGGAGATGTGGGAGTTTCATGATGAGGCCGAGGCTCGTGAAAGACTGAGAACCTTCGTGGACGATTGCCGCGGCGGAAAACAAACCTCCGGAATGGTCGCCAGTCGCGAACTGGCCGGGATGAACGTTTCGCTCCGGGTGCAACCGATCTTCAAGGGCGGGGATTATGAAGGCGCGATTCTCAACGTGACCGACGTGTCGGACCTCATCCAGGCGAGAGTGGCTGCGGAAGCCGCCAGCAAAGCCAAGAGCGACTTTCTCGCCAGCATGAGCCACGAAATTCGCACCCCGATGCACGGGATCATCGGGATGACCGAATTGGCCCTCCAGACCGAGCTTTCCGACGAGCAGAGGGAATTCCTCGAAACGATCAGAATGTCCGGAGATTCACTGCTCCAGCTCATCAACGACATTCTGGATTTCTCGAAGATTGAAGCGGGGAAGTTCGCGCTCGAGCCGGTCGAATTCAGCCTCAAGGATACCCTGGGGTCCGCGGTGCAGACCTTGGCGGTCCAGGCCCAGGCAAAGGGCCTGGAGCTTGCCCTCCGGATCGCTCCTGACGTTCCCGTGACCCTGATCGGCGATTCGGGACGCCTGCGGCAGGTCATCGTCAACCTCGTGGCCAACGCGATCAAGTTTACGGAGTCCGGAGACATCCTCGTCGAGGTGGAGAAACAACACGAAGAGTCCGGATCCGCGATCCTGCATTTCTGCGTCGCGGACAGCGGCATCGGCATTCCCGAGTCGGGACTGGACGAGGTATTCTCGCCCTTCACCCAGGTAGACACGGGACCGAGCAGAAGATATGGCGGCACCGGCCTCGGACTGGCGATAACGAAGAGACTGGTGGGGATGATGCAGGGAGCCGTGTGGGTCGAAAGCCGGGTCGGAGTGGGGAGTAAGTTCCACTTCACGGCACGCTTCCACCTGGGGCATAAGCCATCCGAATCGCCATGGCCCGCGGCCTGTGTAGAGCTCCGTGATCTGCCGGTGCTCGCCATAGACGACAACGCCACCAATCGCAGGATCCTGGAAGAAATGCTGAGAGGTTTCGCCATGAAACCCACCTCGGTGGCGAGCGGTCAGGCCGGAATCGAATCGCTCCTGCATGCAAACGAATCGGGCGAGCCCTTTCCCGTCATTATCGTAGACGCACAGATGCCTGAGATGGACGGTTTCACCTTCGTCCAGACGATCAATGAATACAGAACGGTGCCCAAGGCGACCATCATGATGTTGACTTCCATGGGCAGTCGGGAAGATTTGCAACGATGCAAGGAGCTCGGAATTACCACCTACCTGTGGAAGCCGATCAGGCCGTGGGAGCTCTTGCAGGCGATTCAAGCGACGCTGAGCCTCCGGCAGGAAGGCAAGGCTGAAGAGGTGCTGGTTACTCGAAACGTCCTCAGCGGCATGAAGGGACGTCTGTGCATTCTTCTCGCGGAAGACAACCCCGTGAACCAGAAGCTCGCCATGCGAATCCTGGAAAAAAGAGGCCACACCGTGGCAGCGGCCGGAAACGGCGAGCTGGCGCTGGAAGCTCTGGAAAAGATGAGATTTGACCTCGTGCTCATGGATGTGGAGATGCCGGTGATGAACGGTATCGAGACCACCAGGGCCATCCGGGAGAGAGAGAAGCAGTCCGGGGGACACATTCCGATTATCGCCGTAACCGCCCATGCCATGAAGAGTGACATGGAACGATGTTTGGCCGCGGGAATGGACGCGTACCTCTCGAAGCCCATCAAGGGGGAGGACCTCATCATGACCATCGATCGGTTCGCTCCGAGCCACGTGTGCGAACAGCCTCCCCGTGCTCCGGCGCCCTCGCCGACCGAAACGATTGATCTTCCGGTTCTCATGGATCGTATGGGCGGCGACGGATCACTGCTCAAGGAGATCATCGGCATTTTCCTGGCCGAATGTCCTACCTATCTGGACGAAATCAACTCAGCTTTCACCCGATGGGACCCGGAAGCGCTCGAGAAGGCGGCTCATCGGCTGAAAGGCGCTGTGGCCAATTTCGCCGCGGCCGGGGCCTTTGAAGCCGCGGCGGAGCTGGAAAGGATTGCGAGGAGCCGTGACAGGGACCATGCCACTGCCGCGGTCGAAAACGTTCGGACCGAGATTGAACGGGTATGCCTGAGACTGGAATCGCTGTCACTGGAGATGGAATCGTGAAGATCCTGGTCGCCGACGACGACGCCATATCCCGTAGAATTCTTCAAAACAAGCTCAACGAATGGGGGCATGACGTTGTCGCATGCCCGGACGGAGTCAGTGCGTGGGAAGCCTTGAAACAACAGGACCCGCCGAAACTTCTCATCCTCGACTGGATGATGCCGGGCATGGACGGCATCGACCTCTGCCGCGAGCTCCGCAAGCAGAATGATCATCCGTACAGCTACATCATCCTCCTTACCGGCAAGGGAGCGAAAGAAGACATCGTCGAGGGACTCGAGTCGGGCGCGGACGACTACGTGGTGAAGCCCTTCGATCCCAATGAGCTCAAGGTCCGTCTGAGGGCCGGCGCGCGCATTCTTCAGTTGCAGGAGGATCTCATCGCTGCCCTGAAGATGTCCCAATTCCAGGCCACCCATGATTCTTTGACAGGGTTGTGGAATCGTCGCGCCATCCTCGAAGCCCTTGAAAAAGAGCTGGCCCGTGCTCGTCGCGAAAACCGCCCGCTGGGGATCATCGTTGCGGACGTGGATCATTTCAAGCAAGTCAACGACCGGTACGGCCACGTGGCCGGCGACGCGGTTCTCCGAGAGATCGCAGCGAGGATTCGTGGCAGCTTACGGACGTACGATTCCGCGGGGCGATATGGCGGAGAGGAGTTCGTCGTCGCTCTGCCCGGATGCGATGAAATCAATGCCGTCCAGTCGGCCGAGCGCCTACGCGTGGCGATTGCGGCTCAGCCGATTCAGGTCGAGGGTGCATCGATCTCTTGCACCATGAGTTTCGGGGTGACGTGCGTGCCCGGCCCTTCGGACGCGGATCTGGACACCGCGATCCGCTCAGCCGACGAAGCGCTTTACCTCGCCAAGGATCGGGGACGGAACCGCGTGGAGCTTCGGCCTCTGAGACACGCGGATTGAGCGCAAGTGCTCCGGCGACTTCCCCTCTTGCAAAAAACCGAGGCTTTATCCATTATGCTTCTGTTTACATCGAAAACTCTCCTGACATCGAATTTCCGAAAACCTTCATGCCTGCCAACTGTTGCAACGAGGCATGAAACCCTGGGCTTCGGTCAACGATCTCCGTGGCTTCGCCTCGGAGATCGTTACAAAGAGCGCATCGATGCGCCATAATTTGGAGGGGAGCGGTGTTGTGGAAATGCCGAGATGCATCACGGGCCAGGGGCAAGCTTGGACTACCTCTGCTCCGGCACGCTGCGAGTCGTCCCGCACTCTCGGCAACATCACGGCTGCTTCGCCGCCGCCGCCCCCAAACCACCCCATCGTAGCTCGACCAGGGTTCTTGACCTGGAGGGCACTCATGTGACATCCATCAGCAGACCTCGAGGTTGCTATGAAATCTGAACGTTCGGATCCCATCAATCTGGAAGAGCTTTGCAGCGCTATTGACCGCCTGATTCCGGATATTGGCGAAACCGTCGCTGTCCTGGACGAGGGCCTTGTTCAAGAGCCATTCGACAAGAAGGCGTTTCTCGATCGAATGCTCGGAGACACCGAGCTCGCCCGTGAGGTGGCCGGTCTGTTCCTGAGTCACAGCCAGGAGCTCATGGCCGCCATCAAGCAGGCTCTGGCGGGCAAAGACCCAAAATCATTGGCCGATGCAGCTCAGTCGCTCAAAGGTTCGGTGGGGAGCCTCGGAGTCGAGCGCACGCTCGCACGGGTGCGAGAGCTGGAAACCCTCGCCCACGCCAAGGATCTTCGCAGGGCTGCGGCGGTCTTTGACGACCTTGAGAGAGAAATGGGCGATCTCGCCCGGCAACTTGCATCCATCTGGGGAAAGAAAGAGCTCTGGAAGATTCTGATCGCGGATGACGATCCGGTGTCCCGCAAAGTGCTTCAGGCAAACCTCGTGAAGTGGGGGCACGATCCCATTGTTTGCGTTGACGGATCGCAGGCGTTGTTGGCGCTGAATCGGCCCGACGGCCCGAAGATCGCGATCCTTGACTGGATGATGCCGGGACTGGACGGAGTCCAAGTCTGTCGAGAAGTGCGGAAGAAGAAAGACGCACACTACATTTACATTATACTCCTGACCGGCAAGGACCGGACTGACGAAATTATTGAAGGGCTCGATGCCGGGGCTGACGACTACCTTATCAAACCGTTCAAGCCCGATGAGCTCAAGAATCGGATTCGAGAGGGATTCCGACTACTGAACTTCCACGCGAATTTCGTGCCCGAGGACGAGACGGAGAAGGTAGAGGTCACCCGCGACCCCGCCACCGGCCTTTTGACCCGTAACTCCATTCTCGTTGCGCTCAAACGACACATCGGTCTTGCCGAGAAGCACAAGGAGTCCCTGGGAGTCATGCTCGTCCAGATCTCTGATTTCCGGCAAACCCGGGAAAGGGGCGGCATTCCGGTTGAATCCACGTTGCGGGAGTTTGCCGGAGCGCTGCAATCCTCCATCGGCTCGCCGGACCTCGTCGGCAGGTTTGGAGACGGCAAGATTCTCCTGCTCTTGCCGGGCAGTGAGAAGGATCAGGTGATGAAAACCGCGCAGGCGCTCGTAGCGCTCAAAGGTACGGTGGGCGCCACCGTTGTTTCCGGGCTGCACCGCATCCCGGTGGAATCGGTGATCCTGGCGGTTGAATCCGCACTCCAGGATGCCATGAGCCAGCACGGCGGGCGAGTCGCGTTCGCTACCCTCAAGCCGCGCGTGCCAAGCGGTCCCCCAACTCGGCCTCGCTCGTCCTCGCCGACGTCCAAGTTGGATCTGGAGCTCTTCGTGGCCGCGCGTGTCGGGAACCTCAAGCGGGTAAAGGGATTGATCGAGAGCGGCGCAAATGTCAATACCCGCGACAATAAGGGAAACACCCCGCTCATTGAAGCGGCCTTCTTCAAGTATCCCGACCTCGTTGAGCTCCTCCTGCAAAAAGGGGCGGACGTCACCATCGCGAACAGCTCCGGGGACACCGCTTTGACAGAGGCTGTTCGCGCGGGGCACACGCAAGTGGTGAAGGCGCTTCTCCCGAGGTTGACCGCCCGCGAGCTGCAGGAAGGCTCCTCAGCCCTCTACCGGGCGCTTTACGAGGCATCCTCCTTCGGCAATACCGAGGTGGTCGGCACGGTAAAGAGCTATTTGTCGCGGTACGGGGCCCCGGACCAATGACAGGATTCGGCGTGGAAGGCGGCCGGGGACAATCGTCGGGGGAGACTCCGCGCGATTCCTATCAATGCGCTTTCAAACAAGTGAAATAGGGCGGGCCGGCAGGGAGAAACTGTCTCAAGACTAGCGACTGATACCACTTCGCGAATCAACGAGTAACATAGGTCGTCTGCGGGACGGCTTGGCCCCTGGAGCGAAGTCCAGTCTTGACTGCCGTAGCGGAAGGGACCAGGCCGGCACTTGGCCTTCCATGGTTACATTTTGAAATGCGAACTGGTATGAATAGTAATCGTGCTACGAAAAACGCCCAACCCGGCTTTGGGTGGCCCGGGCGTTACACGTCCGGGCCACCCCGGAGCTCGATCATTCTGGATCGTGCTGCAATCCTTGCTGAAAAATGATTTCTGGGACAGTCTCGGGACGCCGGCCCGTCCATAAATGGTGGCGGGGGCCTCCGTGCCCCCCATGCACACCTAATGATACCGCACTGATGTTACAGTTCGGAACGCGCATTGGTATCACACGTTCACCGCCCGGCAGTCCTCGATGAAGTTTTGCAGGTGAGTCTGCACGGATTGCCTCATCTGGCTCGCCAGATTATCCGCCATCACAAAGCCGATGGACCCGAGCTCCCAGGTCGGCGCACTCGTTATGAGCGCGGGGCGTCCCGGTAAAGTCACCTCTTGCCTCAACTGGACGTCAATGGCGAAAAAATAACCACCCAGATGACGCAGCGTGTTCACACTGACGTAGAGCCACGGACGGCCGGGAGTTTCGCGCCACTCCTCGACCTCGAGGACCCGAATTCCTGCAGACGAGAGGCCTCTCTCGGCATCCGTTTGCAGGTCCGTCGCGTCGAGCCCCGACGACTGGGCGTCTTCTTTTACGTCCTCAATCACTACCATCACGCCGGGCAAGCCGCGCAGGGTTTCTCGGGTGAATTCGGTCAGGTTCATTATCCGTGCCTCTCGTGGGAAAACCTCAACACTGGGACGCGTGGGTGTACTGACCGAAAACCTCTCGCAACACTCCGCAGATTTCTCCCAGGGTGACTCTCTTCTTGACGGCATCGAGCATGGGAGGCATGAGGTTGTCCGTGCCCTGAGCCGCTTGCCTGAGCAGGGCCAAGGCTGACTCGACCGCTGAGGAATCCCGCCGGCTGCGAAGTTCACCCAGCCGCTTGATCTGCACTTCGCGAACAGCGGGGTCCACCCGGAGTAGATTGGACGGGGCAACTATCTCGGTCTGAAAACGGTTCATGCCGACGATCACTTGATCACCTCGCTCAACGGCCCTCTGGAAGTTGTACGCGGAATCCTGGATCTCCTGCTCGACGTAACCGCATTCCACGGCCCTGACCGCACCGCCCATCTCGTCGATTTTCCCGATGTACTCCAATGCCCGGCGCTCGATCTCATTGGTGAGAGCCTCAACGAAGTACGATCCGGCCAGGGGATCGACGGTGTCAGCGGCCCCGGTCTCGTGTGCAATGAGCTGCTGAGTTCGGAGGGCGATCTGTACCGATTCCTGCGACGGCAAGGCGAACGCCTCATCACGGGAATTGGTGTGCAGGGACTGCGTTCCTCCCAACACCGCGGACAGCGCCTGGAAAGCAACCCGGACCACGTTGTTATCCGGCTGCTGGGCCGTGAGGGTGCAACCCGCGGTCTGCGTGTGGAACCTGAGCATCATGGCACGCGGATTGGTGGCGCCAAACCTCTCCTTCATGATTTTCGCCCACATGCGCCGCGCGGCCCTGAACTTCGCGATCTCCTCGAGGAAGTCCTGATGGGCGTTGAAGAAGAAGCTCAGCCGTTCCCCGAAGCTGTCGACGTCCAATCCCGCGTCGATTGCCGCCTGAACGTAAGCGATGCCGTTGGCCAGGGTGAACGCCACTTCCTGAACCGCCGTGGAGCCGGCCTCCCGAATATGGTAACCGCTGATGCTGATGGTGTTCCACTGGGTGACGTGCTGATTGCAAAAGGCGAAAATATCCGTAATGATCCGCATCGAAGGCTTCGGCGGAAAGATGTAGGTCCCTCTCGCCGGGTATTCCTTGAGGATGTCGTTCTGTATGGTCCCCCGCAGTTTCGAGGCAGCGGCCCCCTGTTCCTCGGCTACCGCGATGTACATGGCCAGGAGGATGGCAGCGGGCGAATTGATCGTCATCGATGTGCTCACCGTCCCGAGAGGAATGCCGTCAAACAGGCGCTTGAGATCTTCCACGCTGTCAATGGCCACCCCGACCTTGCCGACTTCGCCGATGGCAAGCTCATGGTCCGAGTCGTACCCTATCTGGGTGGGAAGGTCAAATGCCACGGAGAGCCCGGTCTGCCCCTGTTCGATCAGGTACTTGAACCGCTGGTTGGTCTCGTCCGCGCTCCCGAATCCCGCGTACTGGCGCATGGTCCAGAGGCGGCCTCGATACATGTTGGGCTGGACGCCTCGCGTGAAGGGATAGGACCCCGGAATGCCAAGATCCCGCTCCACGTCGAGCTCATCTCCATCCCAGGGCCAATAGACCCCTTTGATCGGCAACTCAGAGACGGTGGTGAATTCGGCTTTGCGTTCGGGACGCTTGGCGGCCTTTTCCGCAAGCTTTTCCTCCCATTTGTGCACCTTCTCCTGAAACTCATCCAACAAGGCTCACCTCCAAGAACTGCCCGGCGCCGTCAGATCCGGGTTCGGAATTGAGATACCGTCAAGAACGTCGATGCCTGAAATCGGGCACGACGAGCCACGAAGAGGCGAATGCGAAGGGAGACTTTTTTGGATCCCCGCATCCCTCTTCAAAAATTCCCAATGTGTTGGCGGTTTCCGTCGGTCGCCGCCTGGTCTTTTCCACCCGGACGTGCGTGCAATGGAAGGGTTTGCTTCGTTGTTTGCGCCTGATACCGAGCATGAAGGTATGTGGAAGCGTTGTGCGCGGGGCGGACTCCCTCGCATCAGCCCTCTCACGAGACAGCAGCCGTCATGATTCGCCGGCTTCGTTCCCGCCCTTCTGCTCCTTCTCCTTGAGTCGTCGCTCCACCTTGCAGGAAATTCCAAGTCCCTTGAGGCCGGTCTCGAAGCATCCGCCGCAGGAGATGCACTTCGACCGCTCCGTGTCGCCGGATTTCCAGCGTTTGATCAGGTGCGGTTCCCGGATGAAGGGCCTGGACATGGCAACATAGTCCGCCTTGCCTTCAGACAAGACGTCGCCGATCGTCTTCAGGGACCGAATGCCCCCCACGGTCATGATCGGCACGGCCACCGCCTCCTTTATGGAGGCCGCCAGGGAGGCGAAGTAGGCTTCATCCTCCTCCTTCAAAATGTTCGGGCGTCCGGGTCCGAGCCCCTTGGGAGAAGCGAGGCTTCCTCCACTCACCTCAATTGCGTCGATTCCGTCGTCGGCGAGCCGCCTGGCCACCTCGAGTGATTCTTCGGGAACCAAGCCTCCTTCGAGGTAGTCATGGCCGCTGAGCTTGATCATGATGGGGAAATCGTCTCCTACCGCGCCTCGTGTCGCTTCCATGACCTCACCGAGGAAACGGTACCTCGCGGCGATCTTTCCGCCGTACGAGTCTCCCCGCTTGTTCCAGGCCGCGGACAGGAACTGGTTGATTCCGTAGCCGTGAGCCCCGTGAAGCTGCACGCCGTCGAAGCCGGCCCGCTTCGATCTTTCCGCTGCCGCGGCATAGGCTTCCGCGAGCCGATGGATATCCGCTTTCGTTACCTCTTTGGGAATCCTTCCCGTGGTAGGATCGGGGATCGCGGACGGGGCCCAGACCTCGTCACCTTCGCGGAACCGATCCGTATTTCCCCGTGCCCCCGCGTGAACGATCTGGGCCACGACTTTTCCGCCGCCTGCATGAACGGCTTTTGACAGCCTGCTTAGCCCTTCCACCTGGTCATCGGCGTAATTGCCGATCATGGTCGGTAGCTGGATGCCGTTGGTCATGACGTACTGGTACCCGGTCACGATCAATCCGATGCTTCCCTCGCCCAACACCCGGTAAAAGTCCACCGCGCGGTCGGTGACGTACCCGTGCTCGTCCCCCAAACCGGTCCACGTGGCCGACCGTACCGACCGGTTGGAGAGCTCCAACGACTTGATTTCCGTCCGATCAAAAAGCTCCGCCATGAAAACCCCCGTACCCGACCACGTCAGAGCTCGTCGGGGAGCTGCGGCCTGAATCGGCCTCCATTGCTCGGTGTTTCGATAGGTTTGTCCACGTCCCGGATTCATTGGGGAGGGCTCAGGGAAACCTCTCTCGCCATGAGGAGGTTTCCCGGCACACTTTTCGCGGGAACGTCCATGCCTGATGCCAGGCAGGGCGAAGGTTGCAAGTACTCAGCTTCGGCAGGCGCTCCGCAGCTTCGCGTTCGCGGCGTGAGCCGATTTGGCGCTCTTCGGCGTCAACCGGAGACCGGAATCATCAAGAAGGCTGCTGACCGGGCCCGTTTGGAATGAGCTCTCACGCGAGGGGCCCCAGGGCGCCCGGACCGGGTGCGCCTCAAAGTTCTTCCGCTCCTATTCAACAACCACGAGGACGTCACCGACCTGCATAGAGTCCCCGACCTTGGCCTTGATCTCCTTCACCGAGCCGCTTGCAGTTGCGACAACGGGTAATTCCATCTTCATCGCTTCGATGATGACCAACTCATCGTCTTCCTCGACGGTTTGGCCCACCTGAATCTTCACATCGATCACTTTGCCGTTCATTGGCATGGTGACGTCCGCCATATCCATTACCTCCTGGATTTAGTGACTCTAACATCGAGCAGAACCATCCGGCGCAAAACAAAGAAAGACCCTCGCTCGCAGCCGACCGCGAGGGCTCTGCGGGCCGTCCTCTCAACACGACCTTGCCGGTCCGAATGGAGACCTAATGGGACTCGGCCGTGGGCTGACACAGTTCCATGAGAATACCGTGAGTGCCCTTGGGATGCATGAAGGCGATCGTCATGCCGTGAGCGCCCAGCCGAGGGGTCTCATCGATGAGTTTGACACCCTTTTCTTTGAGCTCGGCCACAGCCTGGTGAATGTCGTCCACCTCAAACGCGATGTGGTGAATCCCCTCGCCGTTCTTGTCAAGAAACTTCCTGATCGCAGAGGCCCCCGACACGTCCTGCAAGAGCTCAATCGAGCTGTCACCCACCGGGATGAATCCGATCCTCATCCCCTGGTAATCTTCGGTGTGACTTATTTCCAGAGGCAGTCCCTGAGTAAAGAACTTCACGGCAGCGTCAAGGTCTTTTACGGCTACTCCCAGATGAGCGATCCGCTTTACCTTCATGGAAATCCCCTCATATCGGGGCGCGCAGCATCTCGGGGCGCCCCGCCGCTCTCAAGTGGGCTCCCTGCGGCGTTGGGCCCCGTGCCCCACTCGAAACCGACCGAGCCTCATCCCCGCAAAGGGCAGCCCCTTGTCAGGCGTCCGTGGACGATGAGGCCGTGTCGGATGATTTGCTTTCCGTAGGCGACTCTTTCTTGACCGTGCATGCGGGGCTTGAACTGCCGTCTTTTCTCGCGTAATCGGTGACGTACCAGCCGGTTCCCTTGAGCACGAAGGTTGACTGGGAAATAAGCTTCTCGGCCTTGCCTCCGCAGTCACGGCAACACTCGACAGGGGGGTCCGAAAACTTCTGCCATTCCTCGAATTCTTTACCGCACCTCGAACAGCGATACTCGTAAATCGGCATTGATCAATTTCCTCCGGTCCGCGTTTGTCAGACTCATTGGTCGCATAGCGCTCTTGTCTCGGACTCGTACAGTCCGAGGATATAGTCGATTGCGCTCACCCCGGCGAGAATCTCCCCAGTGATCCCGTGGACCACTCTTTCTTCCCGGTCCCGCTCCTGGACGCCGGCAAAGAAGTCGACATTGCATTTGCGGAAGCGCGTGATGTGGACCAGTTCATGGGTGAGCACGAACAGCCCCAGGGTCCACAGATCATGCAGCGGCGACCTTAGAAGCGCCAGAAGCATGTTCGGGTCCTGGAGCACAATTCCGTACCTCTCGTCACCCTCTGCGTTCCCCGCTCGAGAAGATTTCGGTCGATATCGCACAATAGCTGCGAACGCATCGGGTTCATAGAGTGAGCTGTTGACATCTCTGTGGGTGAAGACGCGGTACGGGCTCCTGAGCCATTCGTCCTCCGCCAGATCGAAATACCTCTGCGTCATTCTTTCGGCCAGCACGGCCGCCTTACCTATGGTGATGCGATCCGAACTCGTGAAAAGACCCGCAGCCATCGCGCCGACCCGTTTATTTGTTCTTGTGTCGCTGCCTTGCTCGAAGCTTCTTGTGTTTGTGCTTGCGCATCTTCTTGCGGCGCTTCTTTATGATGCTCCCCATTCAAACCTCTCTGCCGTTTGTGAAGTTCTTAGGGATAGCACGCCTCGCGCCGCGTGTCAACGTTCTTGAGCAGTTTTCACCGGAGCCCGCGGTTCGAAGCTCCGTCACTAATGGTGTTAATACCTCGTTCACCATTGTCAAGGACCCGCTGCCGGAATCTCCGGAAAGAAGGCCGGCACGGGATCGCTCCCGGACCCGCTCGCACCGGACGGATGAGGCTTCGAGGCTTGTGCCGGTACGGCTGCGTGCCTCTTCAGTAATCCCTCAACGCCCCGAGACTTTTGACGTGGCTTTCAGCGAAGATTTCCCATGTGAGCGGCGTAGCCGGCCAATTTTCTTGACACACTCAGTAAAGTTCCTTATAAGGATACTACGTTATTCTTCACACTTGGATCGTTTTTTCTTGAGGATTTCTTATGCGCATCACCACAACGAGTCGATACGGAGTGCGGGCCCTCTTTGACGTCGCGTATCACGGCGGCGGTCAGCCCACCCAGATCAAGGACATCTCGCGGCGGCAAAAGATTTCTCAGAGGTATCTCGAACAGATCTTCAACAAACTTCTGAAGGCAGGACTGCTCACGAGCCGCCGGGGTCCCCGGGGAGGATATATGCTTGCCAAGGACCCTTCCGAGATCACCGTCGGGGACATCATCCAAGCCGCGCAGGGCCCCATTGTCCCGGTCCTGTGCCTCGACGAGGACGATCGCAAAAAGAAACGGTGCGAGATCCTCGACGGTTGCATCACGAAGCACGTCTGGAGAGAAACCCAGAGAATCCTGGTCGATTATTACAATTCCGTCACACTGGCCGATCTGTGCTCGCTGGCGAGGAAGCAGGGGCTTTCTCGCGACCTTGATCACAAATACATGTATTTCATCTAGGCAGTGAGGATTGATCAGGTTGAGACGGTATGGGACCGGCTGACCATGGATCGGGATTGGACGGGTGGAATTGCCGTGATATTTCAGCAACCTCGCAGGAGGCACGGACGAAAACCCCTTCACCATCCTGAACGGTCTCCCGGTTTCTCCGAGAATTACGGCTGCTCTACAGTCGCTTCTCCAAGCCCTCCCCATATGCGGACCGGACCGGGGTCGCCGCTTGGGGCCGTTTTTCATCGAAACTCAAGAGGTCATGTTGTTCCAATGAGGGGTTACTCTCAATGACAAGCAAGGGATCTCTCGCAATGATCAATCAGAAGAGCCTGTTGTCGTTTGTGGGTGGGACTCCCCTCCTGCGGCTGAGACTGCCCGACGACCGCCGGATGGCCCAAGTCTGGTGCAAGCTGGAGCTCATGAATCCCAGCGGCTCCTGTAAAGACCGCATGTGTCTCTCCATTGTCGAAGACCTGGAAACCAGGAATCTCATCCGTCCCGGCGATTGCCTTGTCGAGGCGTCCTGCGGAAATACCGCTATCAGCCTGGCCATGATTTGCGCGGCCAAGGGGTATTCCCTCGTCCTGGCTATGCCCGAGAACTGCCCGCCGGAACGGATACGGCTCTTTCAGACGTATGGCGCTGAAACCGTCCTCACCCCCGCGTCCGAGGGCATGAAGGGCGCGGTGAATCGCCTCGGCGCAGTTCTGGACTCACTCGAGCGAGCTTTTGAAATCGGGCAGTTCGAGAATCCCGCTAATCCCGAAATCCACCGGCGCACCACAGCAGCGGAGATCATGAACGATCTCGGCCGCGCCCCCGATGTCTTCGTGGCAGGCGTCGGAACCGGCGGAACACTCACCGGCGTGGGGGAGGCATTCAAGGCAGCCAACGGTTCAACCCGTGTCGTGGCAGTGGAGCCCGCCGAATCTCCCGTGCTCTCGGGGGGCAATCCCGGTCCGCACAGCATTCCCGGGATCGGAGCCGGGTTCATACCCAAGATTCTCAATACCGACATAATTGACGACGTCGCTGTGGTTACGTACGAGGAAGCCATGGCCGCGGTCACGATGCTCGCCCGAAGTGAAGGAATCCACTCGGGTCCTTCCTCGGGGGCCAATCTCCATGTGGCGTTCCGTCAGGCCGAGCGTTTGGGACCCGAGAAAATCGTCGCAACCGTCCTGTGCGATTCCGGGGAGCGTTACTCATCTTCTCCCGTCTAAGAACGACGTGCGGCGATCGGCGCCAATACGAGCCCACCCAAATAATCTCAATGGTCATGCCATCCCGCGACGTTCACGTTGCCATCCACTGCGGCGGCGAGTACAATGAAAGGCCGTTTGTGACCGATTCGATTCATCCGAGCGCAAGGTACCCTGAATGATCGTCGTCAAGAGGCTTTTCTTCATACTGTTGCCGGCTCTGCTTCTGCAACTCAACATCTCGTTCCCCTGCCGTACGGAGGCCGCCGGTGGGACGCACCGTTCCCCGGTGTGGGCCTCGGCGTCTCCCGCGGCTCTCTTTCACGTGGCTGCCGCCGGAGGAGCGGAATTCGCCAATGCCGCGAGGGGGATGGAGCCGCGGCCGGCCCCCGGAATGCGGGAGGAGGAATCATCACCCTGGAAAAAGTCCGACCCGATTTCCAGAAAATACGCGGCACGGCAGCGACCCGGCAGTGATGTCCCTCTTACCAGACCGGACCGGCCATGGAAGAGCGAGGAACTGACGACCCTCGGGATCGGGTTGTCGATTGGCGACGTGGACGGCGACGGCAAGAACGAGATCGTGGTCATCGATCCGAGCACGGTGTACGTCTATTCTTTGATCGACGGCAAGCTTGGACTCCTTACGCAGCATTCCGTTCGCCCCCTGGAGCTCAAGAGTGTGGACGTGGCGAGCATCAGGAAACAGGGACCCGATCGGATCTACCTTTCCGCGCAGAACAGAGGCTCCGTGGCGTCGTTGGTTCTCGAGTACCGCAACGGGACTCTCGTTCCCGTCATCCAGGATTCTCCGTACTTTCTGAGGGTTATCCACTACCCCACGCGCGGACCGATCCTTTTGGGCCAGAAGCGCGGATTCAACAACATGTACGAGGGCTATATCTATCGTCTCGTCGACAAGGGGGACGATCTGGAAGCCCAGGACCGTTTCGGGGTGCCCTTGAAGATCCCGATTTTCGGGTTCACCATCGGCGATTTCGTTGGGGATTCCAAACCTCTCATCGCTGTGTACGACAGGGCCGACCATCTGCGCATTTATTCGCCCACGGGCAAGAGGCTGTTTAAATCCTCATCCTACTATGGAGGTTCGGACGTCATCTTACGGCAAGCGGGACCCGAGATTGAGCTCAAGGAATCTTACGGCGAAATGCGCGAAGTCGTTTTCTTTCGGCCGAGAATTATGTCTCTGCGGCTGGGAGAGGACCGAGCGTATCAGATCCTGGCAGTCACCCACGACTCGAAGACCATGCGGGTCATGAGTCGCACCAAAATGCTTCAGGAGGGCCAAGTGGTAGGGCTGGTCTGGACGGGTGACTCAATGGAAGACAAGTGGAGCACTCCGCGGGTTCAGGGCGTGGTCAGCGATTTTGCCGTCGGCACCCTTCCCGGCTTCCCGGGCCGCCGACTCATCACCTTGGAGCGGAAGAATACCGACTGGATGTCGTTCTTGAGGTCACGGAGCCAGATCAGAATCTATGACCTGGATGCGGTGATCAAGGCCGGGCTTCAGGATTCCGGCAAACGCAGTGATGACTGATCGATCGGGTGGCCGGACATCGTGCGCCCGACCCCCCCTCGTCACAGGATCCAATGCCAAGTCTACGATGAACGGCGCATGTGGGCCGGATGGAAGAAACTGTCTCAAAACTAGTGATGGAATGGAAATCGTGCTACGGGAATCGACCAACTTGGCTTTGGGTGGCCCGGACGTTATACGTCCGGGTCGCGAAGCGACAAGAGGTCCGAAAGGCCTTGATGGACCAACCGTGGCCTAATGATTTCATTTCACTGAAGAGAAGACCTCCTGTGCCTGCGGCACCCGGACGTATAACGTCCGGGCCACCCCGCTACTCGTTGGCCCCGGATCGTGCCACGATTTGGAGTGCGGAGTGAATTTTGAGACAGACTCGGAATCCCGGCACATCGACCAGTTGCCAAACAGCGCCTATCGCCAGGGCGAGCCACCCGACGAAATAGGAGATGACACTTGCGGCGAACCAAATCGACGACAAGTAGGGTACTTGGACAGGCAACACTGTGAAGGCCACGGTCAGCAGAAAGAAAAGACCCGAAGCGGTCACCATGCCGAAAGGTCTTTGGTGTAACTCACAGCCGGCCATCTTTCCGAAGAGTGGACCGACGAGGGTGGCAATTGCCGGATAAGCGTTTCATAAACCATCACCATGGTCGTGTATCCTCCGTGAAATCGTAGACTTTCAGACAGAACGTAACCATTTCCCGCCCGTCGTCAAAATAGCAGGCCAGCTTGGCGTGATCCCCAATGCCGGTGACTTAAGACGTCTGCCCTGTCGAAGCAGCAAGCCGCATCGTTCCCGCGGAAGCGGGAACCCAGTCTTTTCAGTATGTTCTGGGCCCCCGCTTTCGCGGGGGCGACGGTACTAAGCGTCGGTGCATCGTTAAGTCACCGGCATTGGGGGGTACCGCGCTCCATCGTTTTAGTGCGCCGCCTCCTCGAGAGGGACCTCGTACCTGGGAAAGTCGGTGTATCCGACCTCGTCGAAGGAATACCAAACCTTGGTACTTGCAGGTGGATTCAAGGGCCAACCGTGCTCGAAACGTTCCACGAGGTCCGGATTGCTAAGGAAAGGTCTGCCAAAGGAGATCAGGTCCGCAACGCGGTTCTCGATGGCAGCTTCCGCTGTTTCTTGGGTGTAACCGCAGTTTCCCATGAGTGGGCCCTCGAACACCCCTCGGAATTCCTCCAGCGTCATCGGCGTCCCGAGTCCGTGAAATCCGAATCCCAGGCCGTCAACCACGTGGAGGTACGCAAGCCCGTACCGGTTGAGTTGCTGGGCAACATACAGAAAAGTCTCTCGAAAATCGGGCGAGCCCATGTCGTTGTAATTGCCGTTCGGGGCAAGGTGAACTCCGAGCCGGACGGACGGCCAGACCGTAAGAATCGCCTTGACCGTCTCGTCCAATAACCGATAGCGATTCTCCGCGCTCCCTCCGTATCGGTCGGTTCGATGGTTGGTCTTGGACTGTAAGAACTGATCGATGAGGTATCCGTTGGCCGCATGTATTTCCACACCGTCGAACCCGGCTATTTTGGCTCGTTGAGCGGCACGTCGATAATCTTCGACAATGGCCGCCACTTCGTCGGTTTCCAATGCTCGCGGCGTTTCGTACGGCTGTTTGCCGATGGGCGTATAAATGTGGTCCCCGTTGATTTTGATGGCCGACGGCGCCACGGGTAGCTCCCCATGCTCGTGGAAACTGCTGTGGGAAGCCCGCCCGCAATGCCAGAGTTGAAGGAATATCGGCGCGGCCGCGCTGTGGACCGCATCGACAACGATCTTCCAAGCCTCGGCCTGTTCGTCCGAATAAATTCCCGGACTGTTCCGCCAACCAATACCCTGGTTCGAAATCACCGTCGCTTCCGTAACGATCAAGCCGGCAGTGGCTCTCTGCGCGTAGTATTCCGCCATCAACACATTCGGCATGCGCTGCTCGCCTGCTCGTGATCGCGTCAACGGAGACATGACGATCCGATTTCGTAGGGGCAGCCCGCGCAAGTCGAAGGAGCGGAACAAGGCGCCGGTATGTTCTGTCTCAACCATAGCTTTGCCTCCTACTTCAGGAGAGCCCTTCGACAGGTAATGGCTCCGACACCGGTTCCGGGCGACCTCGGGAAGCTACGGCCCGGCAATTGCCGATGACGGCTGGGCCTCCGTTTGTATGGTGAGTGTGTGACCTCCCTTTGTCCTTGTCAATGTCGGTCCCGGTCAGGCCGGTTCGTCCGGACAGGGGCGGGAAATTCCGAACCGAAGGACAAGCCGGATTTTGACAACAGAACGCGCGGTACGGTATGCTCCCCGAGGAGCAGCCCATATCCGGCATGGGGCAGTTTTCCGGACAGAAAAATGGCTCGGCGACCGCGAGAGGTTCTCCTGGGGTGACAAGATTGGCGAGATCAGCGTAACGATGATTCCTTTTTACGCGAGGACGAGAGAGCGGCAAGCTGGAGGACAAGTGAAGAGGATTTTCCAATTCGTGTTGGCGCTCGCGCTCGGCGGTCTTCTTATCGCATCCGCGGCTCAGGCTGAAAAACCGGTGGTGGGATGGCTGGAGAAGGTGGTCGTCTTCCCGGGAGGTCTCGCCCTCGAGGCCAAGGTGGACACAGGAGCTGACAACACATCCCTTGATGCCCGCAACATCACGGAGATCAACCGTAATGGCAGGAAATTTCTTCGTTTCGATGTGGACAATCGCCAAGGGCAGAAATTGACCCTGGAACGCGAGCAGGTGGGAATCGAGCTCGTGCCGCATCACAAAGGTGATGATGAAGAACGCCCGGTAATTATCTTGGAGATCTGCCTGGGAAAGGAATGCAGAAACACCCTGGTGAATCTTGTCGACCGATCCAAGCGGAAACACCCACTGCTCATCGGCCGGAGTTTCCTGCTCGATCGCGTTCTGGTAGATCCGGGGGTGCAGCACCTCGCACCGCCCACTGCCCAGGAAAGGAAGAACCGGTAGGCTCAGTCGCGTTGGATCAGGCTGCCGTAACGCTCTCGGAGTCGAAATGAAAAGAGCATTCTATTCAGTGCTTCTCCTGGCTGCGGTCTTGAGCCCGTCTGCCGGAGCGACCGCGGAACCCAAGCAGGTCGTCGGGCTGGTGGAAACTATTCGCGTCCTCCCCGGCGACCTGATCGTCGACGCGAAACTTGACACCGGCGCGGACAATTCGTCCATCCATGCTTCCGATATCGTCGAATTCCTGCGCGACGGGGAACCGTGGGTCCGTTTCCGAGTGGTCAACCGTGAGGGACAGACTCAGGTCCTTGAACGCGAATTGGTCAGAGTGGCAAGGATCAAGGCCGAGAAGGGGCAGCGCCAGAAGAGGCCGGTGGTGATGCTTTCCCTTTGCCTGGGCAAGACGCAAAGGGAAGTCCAGGTTACACTGGTCGATCGCAGCCGATTCAGGTACAGGATGATCCTCGGTCGAAGTTTTCTGAGGGATTTGTTCCTTATCGACCCGTCCCTGAAGCGCACCGTGCAGCCCGAGTGCCCGGACACGAAAGAGGAGTGAAGCGGCCGATATATTTCAAGTTTCTATGAAAAGGCGAGTGCGGGGGGAGACCTTTTTGAAAAAGGGTCCTTCCCCCGCGCCTCCCTTCCAAAAACTTTAAATATATGTAACGGTTCACCGGGGTTGTTCATGAATGAGACGGTGAGCGCCTTACCCTGGGTCCCCATCCCCTAGCGCATTACCCTAAGCCCCCATCCCCTAGCCCCTTCCCCAAGTTTGGGGAAGGGGAACCAGAAGCCCCCTCTCCAAACTTGGAGAGGGGGTTGGGGGGGAGGGCTCGAATTCACGCTGAACGGTTACCTTTTCATAAATACGGTCACGGATTCCGACCCGGCGCCCCCCTCTGATCCCCCCGTCAACGGGGGGATGGGCTCCCTTCCCGTTGACGGGGAGGGTTGGGGTGGGGACTCTTGATTCGTCGCCGTGTTTACGAAATCCTGCGCTAAGCCGGCATTTTCATGGTTCGTTATGATGACAAGGAGCTACCATGCCTTTTGCAGAGATACGCGGCAGAAAGATATATTACGAGATCCACGGTGAAGGCGAAACCGTGGTATTCCTCCATCACGGCTTCTCCAGCCTGAAAATGTGGAAGGCCGTGTACCCGAGTTTTGTCGACGCAGGGTACCGGGTCGTTTTGTATGACAGGAGGGGGTACGGCCAGTCGGAACCGGGGCCGGACTTCGAGGAATTTTATGTCAGCGGGTCTTTTTGCGACGAGAACGCGAGGGACCTGGAAGCGCTGGCTGAGAAACTTCGCCTCCCTCCTTTTCACATGGTCGGCCAATGCGAAGGAGGTGTCATCGGGGTCGAATACGCAGGGAAATTTCCTCATCGCGTTTCTTCGTTGCTGGTTGCGAGCACGATGTGCTTCAGCACGGCCACGATGACCGAATTCAACGCTCTGAAGTTTCCCGGCTCATTTGAAGAGCTGAGCTCCGACATTCGGAACAAGCTCCTCGTGTGGCACGGTGACGGACACGCGAAGAGTCTCTATGAAATGGCTCGAACGCAGGGAGGCGCCTACGGAGTCGGCATCTTCGACCTGAGACCTCGTTTGTCCTTGGTGAAGTGCCCTACCCTCGTCTTGTATCCTGACAGGAGCGCCCTCTTTGAAATAGAGCAGGCGGTGGCATTCTACCGGCGCCTGCCCAACGGGGAACTGGCGGTAATTCCCCGTTGCGGCCACAACACCTATGATCAGAAGCCCGCCGAATATGTGCGGCATGCTTTGAATTTCCTCGACAGGGTCCGTTCCGACACGAAAGCGAGTCAGATCGATTTTTCCATGACCTGCCTGGCGCCCGCTCCGCCCCGCTCGCAGTAGCAGGTGATCGTCAGGAATGTTGTTGACCGTTCATCGTTCACCGCGGAGACGCAGAGGACGCGGAGAATTGAAGCGAGCATTTCCTCTGCGACCTCCGCGTTCTCTGCGGTGAATCCTTCTTTCTGCTGAACGGTTACCATTGACCGAACTACAAACATCGCCGTCTGTCGGACGAACCGGGTTCTGGGGGCTTATTGCAGCCGCGATCCTCACGGTCGTCCTGTGGCAGATTCCCGGAGGAAACTACATCCTCTATCCATGTACCATTCTGGCGACATGGTTTCACGAAATGGCCCACGGATTGGCGGCCGTGCTGATGGGAGGACATTTCGCAAAGCTTCTGATTTTTTCCGATGGTTCCGGTGTGGCTTATTATAGTGGGCCGCTGTTCCTGGAACCCATCGGCAGAGCCATCGTTGCGGCAGCCGGGCCAATGGGGCCGCCCCTGGCGGGCGCGGCCTTAATTTTGGCTTCGCGCAGCCTCAAGGCAGCATCGCTGAGCCTCAAGGTCCTGGGGATCTTTTTACTGATTTCAGCGGTCGTCTGGGTCCGATCTCCGTTCGGATTGGTCGCCGTTGCCATACTCGGCGTCGTGTTGCTCGGCATTGCCTTCAAGACGTCAGCCCGAATAGAGGGGCTTGCCGTCCAGTTTCTCGGCGTGCAGGCCTGCGTCAGCACCTACCGTCAGATCGATTACCTGTTCAGCTACTCCGCCGGGCCCCTCGGGATTTCCGATACCGCTCAAATCCAGCAGATCCTGCTCTTGCCGTACTGGTTCTGGGGCGGATTGATGGCACTGTCGTCATTTGTGATCCTACTACTCAGTCTCCGGATCGCCTATCGATCGTGATCGACCGGCCGATCAAGACCCGGAACGGGCTCATGCTGATCGATTCCCACTGCCATATCTTCACCACGAGGATCGTGGAAAACATGCGGGCCAGACCGGCTCTCGTCGAAGCATTGCAATTGAATGTCCGGGATGCGGAAAAGAGACTCGACCCCGCGGCCTTGCAGGTCTCCGCAGAGGAAAACCATATTGACCTGTGCGTGCTGCTCCCTTCCGCTGGTCCGAACAAAATACGTTCCGAGAACGACCGGTTCGTGGGATTCACCAGGACGAATTCCCGGCTCCGAACTCTGGCCACGCTCCACCCGATGATGAGCGATCCGACCGATGAGATATCGCGCATGGTGGACCTCGGCATCCTCGGGTTTAAGTTCTCCAGTTTTTCTCAGCGGTTTAACGTCTCGACTCCGGAAATGGAGACCATGCTCGCTCAGTTGGAACGATCGGCAGGGCGTGGAAAGGTCAAGCCCACTGCGGTCTTCGACACCTTTGCTCGCGGGGATGTTCATATGGGAGCGAACCCGGATCACCTCACCACACCGTTCAAGGTGTCCCGACTTGTGGATCGCCATCCGGGGATCAATTTCATCGCCGCGCATATGGGAGGACTGCTCGCTCCCTTTGACGAGCTCTGTCGCGATTTGGGGCCTGCTCCGAATCTCTTTCTCGACACCTCCAACGCGGCCCACACCCTCGGGTCGGATCAGTTCATCGATCTGTTGCGCATCCACCGATCTTCCCATATTCTCTTCGGAACCGACTGGCCCTGGTTCGTCCATGGGAATGAATTAGCGAAGATCGGACGGCTCCTCGAGATGGCGGGGTACGATCAATCCGATCGAGACGCGGTTTTCGGGGAGAACGCTCGGAGACTCTTCGGATTCTAGGAACGATTCACCGCGGAGATCGCGGAGGTCGCGGAGGAAATAGTCGCTCCAAGTCTCTGCGTCCTCTGCGGTGAGCCATTCTTTTCGGTTGCTGTCATGGCACACGAAGGTTCTTGCGAACTGCAAGGCGGGTCACCATCCACTATGGAGACGGCGAATTCATCGTCGGGCTTCGAAAGAAAAGGAGGAAGGCGAATGCTGAAGCGCATCATCGTGGCCATTGTCGCGGTCTTTATCACATGGGCCGTTCTGGATTTCATCATTCACGGAATTCTTCTCAAATCCACGTACGAGGCCACGGCCAACCTTTGGCGCCCCATGAATGAAATGAAGATGGGCCTCAGCTATTTTGTCACGCTGGTCTGCGCCATATGTTTCGTGCTGATGTACGGACTGCTGGTGGGGAAGAAATCACTGGCGTCGGGCATCGGATTCGGGGCTCTCTTCGGTCTGGCCTCGGGTTTCTCCATGGGATTCGGCTCGTACTGTTACATGCCCATTCCTTTGACGCTCGCCTTGACCTGGTTCATCGGAACCCTGATCGAAGGAATTGCAGCGGGGGCGATTGTCGGCGCTATCGTGAAATCTTGAGGCCCGGCACAGGGAAGTATCTTGTTCTCAGATCTCACGGTGAGTCTCTGTTCTCGAGCTGCGGAAGCGTTGCGCGTCTCGGGGCGACTGCGTGAGAATCGGCGTGCCCACGAACCGGTATCGAGACCTTTCGTTCTTGATGGACATTGAATATGCACCATTTAGAAATAATCGAGATTCTCGCCATAGGTCTTCTTGCCGCGCTGGTCCTGGGCTTCGTGAGTCATCGGCTCAAACTGTCTCCGATAGTGGGTTATTTGCTTGCGGGAGTTCTTGTGGGACCCTATACTCCGGGGTTCGTCGCCGATCCAAATCTTGCGGCTCAACTGGCCGAGGTAGGGGTCATTTTGCTCATGTTCGGAGTAGGCCTGCACTTCGATCTGACGGACCTTCTTACCGTAAAAGGAATCGCTGTTCCGGGTGCGATTGTGCAAAGCCTGATCGTCACGGTCCTGGGTACGCTCGTAGCCGTGGCTTTCGGCTTATCCATGGCCACCGGGCTGGTGCTTGGTCTGGCGCTTGCCGTCTCTAGCACGGTTGTCCTGGTTCGGCGCCTCTCGGACCATGAAATGCTCGACACCGTCCACGGTCATGTGGCCGTGGGATGGCTCATTGTTCAAGACGTCCTCACCGTGCTCCTTCTGGTTATTCTGCCTGTGATAACGGCATCATTTTCCAGTTCTGAAGGAGGACACGTCCTGACCTCATTAGGCTCGGCGGTGGGCAAACTGGTAGCCTTGGGGATATTGGTTCTTCCTGTCGGTGGAAAGGTCATTCCCTGGATATTATCGCACATCGCCCGATCTCGTTCACGGGAACTTTTCACGCTCACAATTCTCGTGCTGGCTTTCTTGATTGCGGCCGGCTCTGCCATAATCTTTGACGCTTCCGTAGCTCTTGGGGCATTTCTGGCCGGTATGGTCGTTGGCAAAACCAGAGTGAGTCATCAGGCGGCTTCCGATATTCTGCCGATGCGAGATGCTTTCGCTGTCCTGTTCTTCTTGTCCATCGGTATGCTTCTGGATCCAGGCTTTCTTCTGGCGAAACCCGGCTTCATCGCTGCGTGTTTTTCCGTGATTGTGGTGGCAAAAACGCTTGTCTCCTGCCTGTTGGTCCTTGTTCTCGGGTACTCGGTTCGGACGGCCCTCATAGTGGCAATCGGTTTGGCTCAAATCGGGGAATTCTCATTCCTGCTCAGTCGGCAGGCGCAGAACTTAAATCTGATGCCCCAAGAGGGATTCAGCGTCATCGTCACATGCGCTTTGCTTTCAATCACTCTCAATCCATTGCTCTTCAAGGCCATTGATCCCTTGGAAAACTGGCTTCGGGGCAGGAAGAGACTCTGGGGGCTTCTAAACTATCAGGCGGAAATCAAAGCTAGTGCCGCCAAGAAAAAGACCCAGACGAATCTTCTTCTGCGGACCGAACGTCCGAGGGCGCTCGTCATAGGTTTCGGTCCGGTAGGGCAGCGAGTATCGGCCATTCTGAGGGAGTCGAATATCCAGCCCGTGGTCGTGGATTTGAATGTCGATACGATCAGCAATCTGGTATCCGCGGGGCATCCCGCCGTATATGGTGATGGGAGTCATCGTGAAATCCTGAAGGCAGCGGGAATTGAAAAAGCAAGATACTTGCTCGTCACGGTCCCGGACCTCACAAACGCCATCGCCATTGTCACGACCGCGCTCAACCTGAATCCGCGAATCAAGACCTTTGTCAGGGCCAGATATCTCTATGCAAGACCCATCCTTGAAGGTCTGGGGGTATCGGCTATCTCCTTCGAAGAAGAGGAAGTTGCGAGCGCAATGACGGAGGCGCTGGCAAGTGAAATGACTAATGATGATTCCTGACGGTTCAGGAGAAACCGTGGAACCGCTTCGTTCTTCAGTAATCCGGGGGCAACGCGATCAGGGCAATGCCCCCGACGTCCTCCGGATAGACGGGCGCGGCCTGTCGGATTTCAATATGTCGAAAACTCAAGACAACTGCGTTAAGGAGGCATTCTCCGGCTCAAGGAGAGCATTGAAGCGGTCTTCGGCCAAATCCAAGAGGCCGGGGGCGTTCGCGCTTTCGTTTCGAGCGGCCTTGAACAGGTGAGGGGCGAATGGAACTGATTGAACCTACCGGTGTTACATGGGCCCTGGTGATCATCGGCTTGATCATCTACGCGCCTCCGCTCTACATGCAGATACTCGCGGTAAGAGATCCACACAGTCGGAGGGTCAAGGATCTTCTCATAGGAAAGGGGGAAGATTATGGCGACAAAACGCATTTCCTTTTCTGTCGGGGAACGGGCTATGCCGATCTGATCATGCAATTTCCACCGCTGATCGTGGGAAGCATAGGCGTGATACGAGGTCGGCCGTGGGGCTATATGCTATGGGCCGCGGTAGCGGCGATCTCCCTGTATATCAGCATTGTTCTCTGGTTTGTGGATCGTGAATACGTGTACCCCAAGTGTGGCCCGCTTGCATTCTACACGTACTACTGGGGAATTTGGGTGTACTGGTCCATAATCGTGTTCGCGTACAGCCTGGTTCGGATAAATGGGATCGTGCTGTAAGAGCCGCATATTCTCCTCCGATAAACTGCCGGACGTCGACTATGGTGGAAATTCCGGCCCTGTTCTTGCCTTTGCAGATCCGTTTTTCCGCGAGCCGTACGGGCGAATTTTCAAAGGAGTTACCTTCCCTGAACAGGAGCGTTGTCGCGTGCTATTCTCCGTCCAGGAACCCGGATCAATTCCCAGCAGGCTCATAGGAAACCTCTTGCCATCCGAACACGACGAGTTTATGATGGAACCATATGAAGCGCGTGCTGCTGGTTGGCGCAATAGGGGTTGAATTGTGCGATGAATTGCCTCCCTATTGAAAAATTCTTCA
>Ga0172371_10002868_pt1 | contig 27077 bp, 20 predicted proteins | sample Lak12m_FD_114543 | JGI IMG/M metagenome (GOLD analysis project Ga0172371, IMG submission 114543) | Freshwater microbial communities from Kabuno Bay, South-Kivu, Congo - kab_022012_12m | ecosystem: Environmental > Aquatic > Freshwater > Lake | place: Democratic Republic of the Congo: South-Kivu... | reverse complement strand
ATGCCGAGGCGCTGGGCCATGTCCACCAGGGATGCCGGGGTTTCCAGCCCGACGGAGAGGACCACCAGGTCGAAGGTCTCGGTCTGGATGTTGCCTTCTTCGTCCGCATACTGGATGCTCAGGTTGTGGGTCTCGGGGTCCTCGTCGATGGTGTGGATTCGGGAGCGGATGAATCGGACGCCTGCCTCGTCCTTGGCACGGTTGTAGTACCGGTCAAAGTCCTTTCCGTGGGTCCGCATGTCCATGAAAAAGATGGCGGTGTCCAGATCGCTCGATGCGTGCTCCTTGGCGATGACGGCCTCTTTGATGGCGTACATGCAGCACACGGAAGAACAGTAGGCGTGGTCGCACTGGTTGATGTCTCTGGATCCCACGCACTGGAAGAAGGCGATCCTTTTGGGTTCCTTGTGGTCCGACGGTCTGGAAAGATGGCCCTGAAACGGCCCGGTGGCGCTCAGGATCCGCTCAAACTCCATGGAGGTGATCACATTGGGATATTTGGCGTAGTTATAGGTATCAAACCGGGAAGGATCAAAGGGCGAAAAGCCGGGGGCCAGGATCACGGACCCCACCCCGATGGAAACGGTCTCTGTCTGCTGCTGGTGGGTCTCGAAGGTGACGGCGTGGGCCTTGCACGCCTTGACGCACTCGTAGCACTCGCAGCACCCGCCGCAGTTGAGGCAGCGTCCCGCCTCGGCCCGGGCGGTCGCTTCGTCCACCAGGAGGGTGACCTCGTCAAAACCGGTCAGCCGCTGGGCCACCGGAAGGGTGGGGACCTTCATGCGGTGGCGGGTCGGTTCGTCGTCGGGGACTTCCACCCAGTTGGTCCCTATGGGGGGTTCTTCCTGCCACTCCGTGGGGAGGGTTTCCCCCTGGAGGTATTGGGCCATGTACCGGGCCGCACGCTTTCCGGCTTCCACGGCCTCGATCACGGTCGCAGGACCCGTAATCACATCGCCGCCCGCAAAAATTCCGGGGATGTTGGTTTGCAGGGTCTCGGGATTGACCACGAGGAGATTCCATTTGGAGATTTCCAGGCCGGCATCCTCTTTCCGAAGGGCGTCGAGGTCCGGTTCCTGGCCGATGGCGGAAATCACATGATTGGCCTCGATAAAGAACTCGGAGCCCTCGATGGGGATGAATTTGCGTCTGCCGGTGGTATCCGGTTCGGTCAGACGGGTGCGGATGCACTCCACGCCCACAACCTTGTCGTTTTCAACGACAATCCGTTTGGGCGCGACCTGGAAATGAACCTTGGCCCCTTCGGATTCGATATCCTTGGTCTCCTCCACATCATAGGGCATTTGCGCCTGCGAAAAAGGGTCCACCATGTGGACCTTCTTCGCGCCGAGTCTGAGGGCCACGCGGGCCGCATCAATCCCCGAGTGGGCCGCCCCAAACACAATGGCATCGCCCTGGAGTTCGGTCCGCTTCCCCAGTTCCACTTCCCTCACAAACTGGGTCACATGGAGCACATCCCGATGGTCTTCTCCGGGAATGCCCGTTTTCCGCCCCTTCCAGGCCCCCATGCCGATGAAAATGCCCTTGGCGCCATGTTTGCGAAGCTCCTCGATGGTGATGTCTTTGCCGATGGCCGTATTGGTATGGATCTCAATGCCGTACCGCTTTAGGTTCTCGATCTCCGCGTTCAGGATGCGGCGGGGAAGGCGGTGCTTGGGGATGCCGTAGCGCATCATCCCCCCGGCCTCGGGCATGGCCTCGTAGACACTCACCTTGTACCCCTGAAGGGCCAGGAAGTAGGCGGCCGAAAGCCCCGCAGGTCCCGCCCCCACAATGGCCACCCTTTCCTCTTTGGGCTCCACCTGGGGCACCGGGATCTCGCTCAGGTCCGTGTGGTCGGCGGCCACCCGCTTGAGTTCGCGGATGGAGATGGCCTCATCCACTTCCCGCCGGCGGCAGCTCTTTTCACAGGGGTGCGGGCACACACGGCCCAGAACGCCAGGGAACGGCAGGTCCCGCATGATGATCTCCACGGCCTCCCGGTATTTCCCCTCCTTCACCATCTGCACATAGCCCTGCACGTTCAGGTTGGCCGGGCAGGCCATGCGGCAGGGCGCCTTGTCCAGCTTCTCGATGGCAAACGCCCCGGGTATGGCCTGGGCGTACCGCTTGTACGTGGCCTTCCGTTGGGCCAGTTCCATGTCGTATTCATTGGGCCGCACCACCGGACAGGCCGCCGCGCAGTCGCCGCAGGCGGTGCAGGCAGCGGCATCGATAAAGCGGGGGGTCTTCTTCAGCGTGACGGTGAAGTTCCCCTTTTCACCCTCTATGGCTTGCACCTGGGAGCAGGTATGAAGTTCGATATTGATGTGCCGGCCGACCTCGACCAGCTTGGGCGAGATGATTCACATCGCACAGTCGTTCGTGGGAAACGTCTTGTCCAGTTGCGACATGACCCCGCCGATCGCAGGGGTCTTTTCCACCAGGTGTACAAAAAAGCCGGAATCCGCCAGGTCCAGGGACGCCTGCATGCCGGCAATCCCGCCACCCACCACCATCACCGAACCAACCGTGTTGTCTGGCATGCGCCACTCCTTCAAGAATCGGCCCCTATGAGACCGAAATGAGTCATCGTCAACAGTATATCGATCCGCACGAGGCCGGACAAAACCGTTCTTGACAAGCTGCCCACAAAACACTACGCTCCTCAGCACCCGTGACGTTCCGCAAAAGTAGGCGGTTTTGGACCTGATGTCAACGATAAAATGGGTGAAACGTGTGCGGCGGTCCCCTCCTCCATGAATCCAGATTTTGCTTCATCAACAGTCGACCCTTGGGTCGTCAGAGAACCGCTTGAGTCCATTGAATCCGGCCACAATCCTCATCTCGCCCCTGTGCGAATTAACCCCCGAGCTCACCGACCGAATATGCAACGAGGTCGCCAGGGTGTTCGGGCTCTCCACGCAATGTTACCCCATCCTGAACAACGTTGAATTCGCTCTGGACACCGCTCGTATGCAATACCATTCCACACCGGTCATCGAGAGACTGGCAGACGCGGCGCCCCCGCATGCCCTGAAGGTCTTGGCCATTGTGGCCGAGGATCTGTTTATTCCGATCCTCACCCATGTCTATGGCGAGGCCCAGTTGGGGGGAAGGGCATGCGTGGTGTCCACCTATCGGCTAAGAGAAGGGGTTCCGGATACCGCATATCCGGATGAATTCAGTCGGCGGCTGTTGAAGGAGGCGGTCCATGAGCTTGGACACACCTTTTCGCTTCGGCACTGTAAGGACCCCTCCTGCATCATGCACTACTGCCGCAGCGTGAAGGATGTCGACAGGAAGTCCATGGAACTGTGCCGCTATTGCAGGATCCTGCTGGATGATGAGATAAAGAGAAGTTCGGGGATTGAGGGTCGGTTTATGCGGCCCTGAGAAATGTCCGCGTCAGCCTTTCCCATCCAAGGGCCGGCATGTTTCCAAATATATTCGTCCCCAGGTCCCCGCCGTCCGCTGCGAGGGGCCCGGCGGCCTCTTCGATCAATTGATACAGTTGGTTGACCTCCGACTCCATAAAGGCCTCGGTCTCCCGGTGAAGCATCAGCTTCTTGAGGTCGGAGCGAAGGTCCGTCGCATGAACGGTCATCACCCATCCGTCCGAGTAGGGCTGACGACCCGCCAGAGATCCATCCTCCCGGAGCCTCGGATTGACCCCGGTGACCACGCCGGTGACCGGGGACAGCATGTCTGCCCGCAGGGTTCCTCGAAAGGCTGCGATATCCGGCTGGCCCTGGTTCACCTCCCGGCCCAGCAGCGGTGACTGGATGCGATCAAAAGGCCCCAGCAGGCCGAGTGCAAAGGCATCGATGCCGACCCGCACCTGGGCGCCGTCCTCCACCTTGACCCAGGCGTGCCCCGGGTGAAAGTAGTAACCCTGCGGGATCGTGAAGCCTTTCACCTCCATCGGATCGACTGGCTTGACAACGGTATGGACGGCGAACTGATCGTTATAGAACTGGTCGAAGCCGCAGTTCTCGCAGTGATAATCTTGGTGACATGCCCTGAACTCGATGCGTCCCTTCATGTGATGAATGCAGGGACGTTGGGACAGGGGCCTTGCCCTCAGGTTTTCCTTCCATGAGACGATCCGTCCCCGTTTTCCTTTGGGCGACTTTCCCTCCCGCCTGTCTCTTCGATTCTGATCGGCTGCCTTTTCCATGGTCTTGTCGAACTTGCAGGAAACACAGGCGAAGCTGTTCTTGCAGAACTTGCGGGAAACCACCCCGCCCTGCATCCAGATGCAGGGGGCCCGTCCTCCGGTCGATCGTCGTCCTACCCGATGTGGCGACATAAAAAACTCCATGGTGCTGAATGTCTGGGATACTGGATGCCGGATACTCGATTCTGGATTCTGCAAATGGAACCTTCTTTCGAATTGGCGTCTGGTTTACCCAATATGATGTGTTTAAACGGCAACTCAGAAATTCTTTCCCTGCAACTCATGTCCTCAGAAAGGTCTTCGTCAGATTGCTCCAGCCCAGGGCGGGCAAATTTCCATAAATATCGTCGGCCAGATACCCGCCGTCCGCTGCCAGCGGCCCCGCGACCTCTCCCACCATGGCCTCCAGTTTCCCGACCTCCTGGTCCATCCAGGTCAGGGAGTCCGCATCCGCCATGAGGGCATTGGCCGCCTTTTTGACATCGGGCGTTCGTATCATGAAAACCCATCCATCCTCGTACGGCCTCTCATTGGCGAGAGCGGGACGATCTCTCAAGGCGCCGTTCACTTCCATGATCACGCCGTTTACCGGCGACAGGACATTTGCGCCGTTCTCTTTTCGCTTTAGGCCCCAGCCTGGACGGTCCCTGTCCACCTCCTTCCCCATGAGAGGAAGATCCAGCGCATCCGCCTTTCCCAGGAGCTTGAGGGCAAAATCGTCCATCCCCACACGGACATATCCGCCGCTCTCGATCCTGGCCCACGTATGGCCGTTGTGAAAGTAATACCCCATAGGGACCTTGAACCCCTTGACCTCCTGGGTCTCATAAGGGGCGGTCTGGGTCTTGATGTTCCATACATCCTCGAAAAACTGATCGAAATCACATGTGGAACAGGCGTAGTCATAGGCACAGGCGCGATGGGGAATGCGGCCGGTAAGGCTGTGTCGGCATGCGCGGCCGAGGCCGGGCCGTTTCCGCATGGCATCCTGCCAGCTCACCTGTTTCCCCTTTTCCACATTCCCTCGCATCCCCAGATCATATTTGCAGGTGGTGCAATCGTAGAAATTGTTGCAGTTCTTGAATTCCACAGCGCCGGCCTGCATCCAGATGCAGGGATGGCTCGTCACCGCCCGCTTGTCCGGCTTAACCATCCATACCTGCCCGCCCAGTACCGTGGGGATATCCGACCCGGTTGACAGATCCTTCCCGGCCCCCTTCCTGTAAGAAGACCCAAAACCGACCTCGCTTCTCCTACCCTTCTTGATATCTTCGGCCATTGCTCTCTCTCCTTTATTGGATTGGGTTCATTCCCTCGCTTGCTTGCGTTGTGTGTTGCCCTCTGACATAGAGCAAGGGCCGTGCCGTACACCGGGAATGACGAGGAACAAAAATCATAACCTTTCGATATTCATATGGATTTAATATCTTATGGGGCCAGGAAAAACCTATGGAGGATTTATGGAAGAGGTACGAAGCGGGGCTGGGTGAGGCAGATCTCAACACCTCTTCGACCTTGGCATTCTTCTTGGGGCCTATTTATGGAGACAACTGCCGTAAATTCGATGGGTTGCTCGCGTGTGGCAATTTCCAACAGGCCTGTTGCGTTTCTCTACATCGTGTCGAAGAAAAGCGCTGGCCATTTCCTGGACCGATTTGGGGCGAGAGGAATGACGAAGAGTACGCCGTGCACTTTGCCCTGTGGTCCCTGTGGCTTTGTGTGAGCTAATGAAATGGATGCTGCGGCTCAGTCGTTACTGCGGTTCACCAGTCCTTTAGACAAATAGGCATACAGATCGGTGACCGCCACGTCCAGTTCCGATGTGCTCTGGGCACAGGAGAGATGGATGTGACATTTGGGGCAGGCCGTAATCAGCGTGTGGGCGCCGGTCTTCAGGGCCTCTTCCAGCCGTTCGATACGGATCGCCTTGGAGCAATTGGAGCACTCCATCCATGCGCTGGTGCCGCAACAGAGGGCATTCTCCCGGTTGCGGCCCATTTCCATCAGTCGGCTGTCGGGGATCTGCTTCAGCAGGTTCCGAGGCTGTTCATAGAGGCCAGACCCTCTCCCGAGGCGGCAGGGATCATGGTACGTGAGGTCGCCGTTTTGCGATGGCTTGAACGTCAGCCCTGAGCCTGGCAATTCCCGGGCCAGGAAATCGGTCATATGGACCACGTCAAAGGGGAGATCGCCAACGTACCTGGGGTAATATTTTCGAAAGGTGTGGTACCCCTCGGGGCAACTGAAGAGCACGGTCTTCGCCCCGGAGCCCCGAATCACCTCCATGTTGTGTTCGGCCAGTTTTCGGAAGGTCTCCTCATTGCCGCTCCACAGGGCGTCGTGCCCGCAACACCGTTCATCATTGCTGATCACCGGCGTGATCCCCATTTGGTTGAGGATGGAGAGAACACCTCGAGCGCTCTGGATCGGCGAGATGTTCAAATAACTGAAAATCACTTCAAAGTAAGGAAGGCATCCGACAAAATAGAAGTAGTCTCCTCGGTCAGAGAAAACGCCCGCCTCTTTGGCCCAGTCGGTTCTCTGTTGCCTGACCTCGCCGCACTGGAGCTCGGCGATCGATTGCATGATGCCGTGATGACTTTCAAAGGGCATATTCCCCGTCATCCGAGCCTTCCGCCTGAAGGAGCGAATGAATTCGGGAAAATCGATCTCGACCGGGCACCTCTCACTGCAGCGGGCGCAGCTCAGACACGACCAAATGTCGTGGTCCCGGGACAGGTCTCCGTCCGGCTCCTTCATGGCGCGCTTGATCATCTGACGGGGTGAAAACGAGGGAAGCACTCGGCTGACCGGACAGCTCCCGGTGCATACACCGCATTCCATGCAATAATCGATCTGATGTTGGGTAAGATCCATTTCCTGTTCCGCATTATCGATGACGTGGTGTTGGTTCCATGGGGCATCCAGTCAGTTCCGTGCCCGGTTTTTCATCGAATTCCCATACCACGAACATTTTCTCACTGCAAGCGAAAACTGCCAAAGCGTAGCCCCCCTTTCGTCGACAGATGGCTCCGTCTGACCCGAAGGAGGCATCGCGCCGAGGGCTCAACTCAAGGCCTTGGGACGAAGCGATGCCAGGATCCTGCTGTACGCCGTGTTAATCTCGAGGCCCGGCTTTGCCTGAAGGGCCTTGAGGTCTCCCCGGTCCCCTGAGACAACCATTTCCCCATCTATGGGAATCCGTCCCAGGAATGGGACCCCCATCTGGGCGGCCATCAATTCCCCGCCACCGGTGCCGAACAGAGGCACCATCTCCCCGCACCGGGGGCAGACGAGCCCGCTCATGTTTTCGATGACCCCGAGGATCTTCATGTTAACCTGGCGGCAGAAGTTGATGGACTTGCGAACATCGGCCAGGCTGATCTCCTGCGGCGTGGTCACGATCAAGGCCTCCGCATCGGGAATCGTCTGGGCCACGGTCAGCGGTTCATCGCCGGTCCCCGGCGGCGAATCCACGATCAGATAATCCAGGTCCCCCCATTCAATGTCTGAGATGAACTGGCGGATGGCGCTGATCTTCATAGGTCCCCGCCAGATCACCGCTGTGTCCTTGTCACCCAGGATCATCTCCAGGGTGACTATTTGAAGGGTATCGGAAAAGCGATAGGGCCGGACGACCCCTTCCTCCGACATATCAAAACCCCCCTGCACATTCATGAGCCTCGCTACGGTAGGGCCGTGCAGATCCACATCCAGAAGGCCGACCCGGCTTCCACCCTGGCTCAAGAGGAGGGCTATATAGGAGGCCACCGTGCTCTTGCCGACCCCTCCCTTGCCGCTCATGACCAGTATTTTTCGGCCCACCCGTCCCAGGTTGGCCTCAATCATCTTGTCCTGCTGCGACCGCTCAAGGTCGCCAGGGGTATGACATGCACCATGATCCATTTCCATCGTTTCTTGTTTCCTCCCTCGGTTCAACAAAAAAAGAGGCCTCCCCACGCCCCATCCCTGGCACTATGGGAAGGCCTCTTACCGGTTCAATGCGTCAGCGCTACAGTTCAAGCCAGGAGTCGGAATAGAGCGTTTCTCCCAGAATGACCCTCGCTGTCTTATAATAGTCAAGCAATTCCTTCGAAAGGGAACCCGCGTCGACCGCCTCTCCGTCCATAACCTTGTGGATCAGCTCCACGATGTCGGGTCTCTTCCCTCTGGCAATGGCAATCAACTGATCATCGTAGGCATCGGCGATGCAGGAATACATGCCTTTTCGCTCCAGCATCACCATGTAGGTCTGATTGAGGATCCCCCGCAGGTGATCCGGCGGCCCATTGGAGATATTGGAAAGCCCGCAGGTCGACTTGACCCCTGGGAACATATCCTGGAGCATTTCTTGAAAGGCCATCAGACTGAGGGCCTGGGGCTGCTGGATATTGACCGGGGTCACAATTCCGTCCACAAAGATATCCTCGTTTGGCACGCCCGCCTCATTAGCGGCATAGATCAGCTCTGCGGCGAGGGCGCCTCGCTCGTGCTCGTCCCTCGGCAGGCCTTCCGGACCCCACATAAGGGCGATCATATTGGCCTTGTACTTGACCGCCAGCGGGATCATCTTCTCGTACCGTTCCGGCCGGCACATGATGGAATTGATAATGGCCTTCCCCTTGTGAATGGAAAGTCCTGCTTCCATGGCCTCGATGTTCGAGGTATCGAGGCAGAGCGGGGGTGTATCCCCAATGGCCTCCTGAACGGTCTTGACCACAAATTCCATCAACTCGGGGCCACCTTTTCTGGCAGGTCCCAGGTTGATGTCGATCCAGTCCATCCCCTTTTCCTTCTGTCGCTTGGCCTCTGCGGCAATGGGGCCTGGATCCTTTTCCTTGAAGGCCTTGCCGATGACCTTGCTGATGACATTTAGATTTTCACCGATCAATAACATGGACACACTCCCCCTTTTTCTGTTTGTATCGAGACCAAGGTCTCCTGTTGTCAGTTGGGTCGGTGGAGCTTGCGGGGTATCGCCTCGGCAAGCTCCAACACTAAGCCCACAATCTATTTTACCATATCTTTCAAATATTTGGGGATCAGGGATGCATCCCTTGGCCCGATCAGGATCTCCCAGCCGGGCAGTTCTTCTTCCATCTCTCCGCTGATGGAGGCCGCATATCCGGGAATAATGATCTTCCGATGCTTCACCTTGTCCGCAATGCCGCACTTCTTCACGAACATCCCCACCACGTCACCCGAGAACTTGCCTGCGGCCCAGGCGGTCATGACCGACAGGCCTTCCGTATCCAGGATCAGCAGCCAGCTCGGGATGCGGCTTCCCTCGATCTCGCCGCTCACGATAAAGTAGGTCAGCGAGAAGTTGGTGGTCACCAGGACCGGCGAATTCTCGTTCGGCGCGCCGATCTCATAGATCCCTTCCGTAACGGTCATGGGCCGCTGCGGGTCGGTGTAGATATTCAACCGCTCCAGGAGGAGAGGGAAGAGGTTTTGCCCCTTGAAATCCGAAAGGATGACGATCCCTGCATACTTGGCGATCAGCATGGAGGCAATCAGGGTCTCCATGTCGAGATTGCTCGCCATTTCACAGGGGAAAGTGATGGTGGGGAAGCCCACGGACTTGTTGCCGGCCTTCAGCGCGGCCCGGCGAATGGCCACCTGATCCTGAAAAAGCTGCTTGATCTCCCTGGCCCCGGAATCGAGCACCAGGTCCTTCAGCCCCATCCCCGTCAATTTATTCGTAAGGGCCACAAGACCGTCGATGTTATCGGCCTTGACGGCCAGGGGGAGACCTTTTTCCTTTGCCAGGGCGCCCATCGCTTCGACATTGGCCGCTGTAGCCGCATACAAGAGCGGCTTCTTGAACGCACAGGCCTCCACTGCCGCCTTCATGGCATCCACGTTCTCGGTCATGAGGACCAGGTTGAACTCGCTTTCGGCGGCGATCTTCTTTGCCGCCGCCGCGAAGGCGGCCGCGTCCCCGGCGTCTTTCAGGGCCACCAGTTCAGGCCGCAGGTTAAGTCCGACCCGCTCATACTGAAGGGCATTCCATTCCTTCAGCTTCTTGTCCAAGACCGCCGCATCCATATCCGATGCGATTAAGGCGCCCAGGCCTGTGGGGTTATAAAAGGTCTTTTCATGACGGAACATGACCGTCTCGCCGCCAGCCTTAAAGGCCCTGGTCCCTGCCCCTATGGCCACCGGCCGAATGGGTGGCGCAGAGGCCTCTGCCAACTGGGCCCTGGCCTCCTCGGAGACATACGGGCAGCTATCCAACTCGGCCTTGCCCGCGGCCAGATTCATAGCAAAGGCCAGACAGGTCGGGACCCCGCACTCCGCGCAGTTCGTCTTGGGCAGCAACTTAAAAATCTGAATTCCAGTTAATCCCATAATTCGCTCCTAACATATTGAGGACGCAGATACCCACAGATTCGCAACGGGTTCCCTGCTGGTTCGACTGCGTTTATCTGCGCCCTGAAAAATAGGGTTGACTCCGTAATCTTATCCTACGATCGGATCCATCTTGAGGGCCGGATGGTCCTTTTCCTTGAGGAAGGGTAGGATCTCATCTTCCGTAATCCCGACGGTCTCGTCCGCAATCCTGTCATACAAATCGGGGACACCCAGCTCCGCCGCCCGCTTGTTGAGGCGCTCCTTGATCTCCTCCTTCAGAGACTTGGGCATCCAGACCATGCGAAGAAGCCCGCCGTCGCCCAAAATGAACTTGCGCTGGGTAATATTGAACTTGCCGTGCCCCACAAACCCGGGCGAGGACGCACCGCCGCCCATGACGCCGGCGAGGGTGGTGAACTTCATTCCCGAAGGGGTTTCTCCGGTGTAGTCCCGGTGTACGGTCATGACGCCGTTGCACCCCGGCAGCACGGCCGCGATGCATTCGCAGCAGCCGCAGGTGGTCATGGGATCATGGGCAATGCTGTAGAAGTTGTAATGGTCCACTGCCTGTCGCGAGGCCTTGTACACGAACTCGTTGACCCCTTTGAACTGGCCCAGCACCGGATCGAGGACATCTCCCTTCTGCACCGGCTGGTTGGGGCCGGTGGGGTTGATCTCGTAAGAGGCCTTGCAGTCCATCCAGTTGTAGGCCCCGCACAGTCCGGTCCGCTCCGGGCTGACCATGCACACGTGGCTCGGGGCAAATGATTGGCAGAGCGTGCAGGAATAGAAGGTCTCCACGCTCTCGTCGGTCATGCTCTCCACACGTTCGTCCCTGGCCTTGTATTCGGCCCTGGCCTGCTTGGTGAGCTTGTCCACGTCTTCCTTCTTGGTATAGAGGGTCACCTGAACCTTGTCCAGGATCTTGCCGAAGTCCTGGTGCAGTTTCGCATGGAGGATGGTGCCGATATCCTTCAGCGTAAAGCCCTTCTCGATGGCCGGCTGACCCACACGGATCCAGGCAATATCCCGCTGCCCGATGTGCATGACGCCCTGGGCATAGTTGATCAGGTGATGGATCTGCCGTTCCAGGATCGGCTCAAAGTCGGTCTGCATCTCTCGGCCGGCCACCTGAACAAAGATCCCAAGGGGCAGCCGATCACCCTTTTTCACGTCCTTTACATCCGGACCGATGACCTGCACCTTACCGTCTTCAATGGCGTTCATGTCGGCCATCTTGCAGAGCTCGGTCATCTGGGTCTTGCCGCCGCCCATTTCCAGGTACAGATCGTCTTTTCGGACCCGCTCGCCCTCGAACGCCGGGCCGTATGCCAGCGGGATGTCGATCTTGGAGATGGTAACCTTGAGACCGCGGATCTCAATGGATCGCTGCGGCATCTCATCGTGCCCCACATTGGCCACCACATGCTCGTAGGTGCACACACCCGTAGGAAGGATTTCGGGAATATCCGTATCCGCGATGGTGGGGAACCCCCAGTTGACGCATCCGGCCGCGTTGGCCGCCCACTCGGCGTTCACCTCCCCCAGCGCGTTGACAAAGGCGAAAATCCGATCCTTCTGGTATTTCAACTGGCGCTTGTAATCGCCGGGCTGGATCCCACCAAAGGCCATGCCGGCCCGGTTCGCAAAACCGAGGGCGAAGACCGCGGCCGAGATGTCCGGCCCAAAGGGAACCAGACGGGTGTTCCAGCCGATCTGGACCTTCTCCTGCAGGAGTTGTTCCGTGAAAGTCGTCCCGTTCTGATTCGCGGCCATGAACACGTAGATGGTCTTGAGCTGATACTCTTCAGCCATCTTCTTGGCTGTGGCCGAATCCGGGGCCGCGCCCACAATCGCCGCGAACCCGGGCGCCGTGCCGTCCACGAACTCGACGCCGCGCTTCCGCATGATGGCGTCATCGGCCGCACCCAGCCAGATCTTGCCGTTTTCCACATCCGGGTCTTCCACCTCGGGCTGATAGAAACCCGGATCTTCCACATACCGAATGGCCTCAAAGATTTCTTCGGCGAAGATGGCGGCCATGCCTGCATCCAGTAGGGGCCCCAGGTAGGGGAGGTGACAGTCTTTCTTCACGTGGGGCGGCAGGAGGCTTCTCGCAAACTCCAACGGCTTCCTGGCCGAATCCAGATCCGTCACCTTGATCCCGGTCAGAGAATAGATAATCGGTAAAAAATAGGCTGAATTGGGGAATTCCAGCTTCTGGGCGCCCCCGTAGGTTTCCAATGCCCGCTTGTACTTCCCTTCCGCCTTTGAGACGATATTGTAAGCGCCTTGAATGGCAGCAAATGCAACTAACTTAGACATCTTGTGTGTCCTCCCTTCTTAAGAGGTGTATTTCGATTTACGCCGCCTCCAGCTTCTGCCGGTCAGCCATGTCCATGAGGACCCTCTCCCGGGCCTTGTCGATCCCGAGGGCCTTCCGCTTCTTGTCGATATGGGCGATCATCTTGTGGGCATGCTTGATCGGGTCCACTTCCAGATCCCACATGCCGCCATAGATTCCCTCCAGTTTGTGATACAAATAGTCTTCAAACACGGGCGAGCCGCTCACCGGCAGGGTCACCCCAAAGACCGTGTAAACCCCGGCCGTCACGAAATAGTGACCGATGCTGATGGCCTTCTCGCTCATCCACTCGGGAGCGGACCCGGCCGCAGGAAGGTCGCTGATATCCTTTCCCAGGCCTCCGGCCTTCACCACCTCGGTGGCCGCCATGAGGATTCGGCTGTTGTCCACGCATGAACCCATGTGCAGTACCGGCGGAATCCCGACGGTCTCACAGACCTCGGCCAACCCTGGTCCGCAGAAGACCGCGGCTGATTCAGGCGTCAGGAGCCCTGCCTTACCGCAGGCGATGGCGTTGCATCCAGTGGTCAGTACGATGACATCGTGTTTGATCAATTCTTTGACAACCGCTATGTGCCCTGCATCCAGTTCGGTCCTTGCATTGTTGCAGCCTACCACGCCGCCGATACCTCGTATGCGGCCGTTGATGATGTTATCATTCAGGGGGACGTAGGACCCGCGGAAGCTCCCGCCCAGATGGTAGTTGATGGCCTCGTAGCTGAATCCGGCGATCAGATCGTGCCTCTGGTCGGGGATAATGACCGGCTTCTCGCGTCTCGGGAAATTCTCGATGGCTGTCCGGACGATGGTCTTGGCGTCCTCGAAAGCCGTATGCTCGTCGAATTCGATGTGGAGGCAATCTCCAGAGGCAATCCTCGCTCTCGGGTTGGTGGTAATAATCTTGGTATGGAAGCACTGAGCCACGTTGGCAATATTCTCCATGATGCACTGCACGTCCACCACCATGGCGTCCACGGCGCCTGTGACGATGGCCAGTTCCTGCTGCAGGAAGTCGCCGCACAGGGGCACGCCGTGCCTCATGAGAATCTCATTGGCCGTGCAGCAGATGCCGCTCAATTGGATTCCTTTGGCGCCTTTGGACTTAGCCAGCTCGATCATCTCCGGGAGCTCGGCCGCCTGAACGATCATCTCGCTCAAGAGCGGCTCATGGCCATGAATCACGATATTAACGTGGTCGGCCTTCATGACGCCCAGATTGGCCTGGCTTTTCAACGGGTACGGGCAGCCGAACAGGACGTCCTGTAGGTCGGTCGCGATCATGGAGCCGCCCCAGCCGTCCGCGATGCCCGCTCGGGTGCACTGTTCCACGATGTTTTCGTAATGTTGATCCACGCCGATGTGGGTTCGGTGCATGATCTCCACGATTTCCCGGTCGATCCCTCTCGGGACAACCCCTAGCTTTTTCCAGAGTTCATACCGGGGGGCCGGGGCCCTCTTCACCGTACACACCTCGCCCTGCTGCTGACCCCACTGGGCCAGGGCGATTTCCCCGACCTCCACCGCGATCTCGTCGATATCCCGGTCCATGACCTCGCCGTTTTCACCCGTTACGGTGACCTCAACGCCGAAATCCGGCGCGATCTCGAGCAGCTTCTTGGTGTCTTTGATGTGATAATCGTGCGTTTCCTTCCGCGCTGCCGCGAGGAATGTCTCTGCAACGCCTCTCCCATGATCCGAGTGGGCTGCCGCGCCAGCCGCCACCATTCGTGCGAAATTCCGGGCTGCTATCGTCTCGGGCGTGGCGCCGCACAGGCCCTTCCGGGTATCCTTTCCTTCTTCCACCCCCTTGGTCAGCGGGAGTCTGCAGGGCCCCTGGGCGCAGTTCTTACAACAGGTTCCTTGGGCCCCAATATTACAAGGCTTCATGCTCTGGGCCCGATCAAAGATGGTCTCTATCTGCATCTCCCTGGACCTGACGATCATCTGCTGGCTGGCCACATCCAGGGCCAGATCTTCCGGCCTGGGGGGCTCGTCTTTCTTTTTCACCGCAACAACCTTTCCCTTGACTTCTTCTGTCGCCATTATGAGGTTCCTCCTCTTTCCAAATTGCGATTTACGATTTAGATACGTCTATGAATGCGATTGATGGCCGCAATCAGTTTCTCAACCATGTCCAATTGCTGGGCAGCGGCGGTTCTGGCAAGAGCCTCGCCTTCTCCTCCCTTTTTCTCGGCCTCGTGTTTTTCTCTCTCCTGGGCCCTTTTGTATCTCAAGGCCTTCAGGTCTTCGGTCTCTTTCGCCTTCGCATCGGCCTTCGCCTTGGCTTCGGCGGCCGCCTGGGCCTTCGCCTCCGCTTTCGCCTTGGCCTCCGCCTCGGTTTTGGTCTTGGCTTCGGCATCTGCCTTCGCCTTGGCCTCGGCTTCTGCCTGGGCCTTCGCCTCCGCCTCCGCTTTCGCCTTGGCGGCTTCCTCCGCCTTGGCCTTTTCGTCAGCCACTGGCTGGGCCGGGCTCACTTTCGCTGGTGCCGGTTCGGCCTTTTTGGGCTCTGCCTTGGGTGCAGCCTTCTCTTCTTTCTTTGCGGCAGGCGCCGCTTTTGCCTCGGCCTTGGGCTTCGCCGCGGCCTTTTTCTCTTCCTTGGGAGCAGCCGCTGCGGCACCGAACTCCAGATTGGGCTCAGGAGACAATGCTGCCAGATCAGCCTCTTCCAAGGGCAGTGTCTTGGAAATTTCCTTCACATCCTTGGCGCTGCCGCCATTGCTCAGCAGTTCAATAAAGGAGCGAACCATGCGGACCGATTCAGGGTGCCTCAAAATCACGACCGAAGAACCCGCGACGAGATAGCAGACGGCTCCCACGCACTCCATGAGGATCGCCCGGCTTTCCGGGTCTCCCAGGGTGGGCATCTCTGCCAGCGGAAGCCCCGCCTCTTTGCATTTCCAGATCTCATTGCCCAGATTCGTGATCATAGGAATCTGAAGTTTGTCGTCTTCCTGGGTCAGGGCGGCCATCATAATCCGCTCCATGACCGAGTAGGAGTATTCCAGACCGTAACCGAGCCCGCCGGTGGTCGGGTCTATGACGATCTTGTTGGACTGAACACCCAGGTTGCCCAGCAGGATATTGAGCTGCTTGGCCAGGTTCACATCAATGGGAGACGACGCGATCACCGTATGGCCATATCCGAGAGCGCTTGCGCCCACACCCTTGTGATTGGCTTCCTCAACAGGACCCAGCCCCAGGTTCTTGCCCTCGCACACCTGTGCAATCTTCTTAAGGACATCTTCATCTTTCTGGTTATTGGCCGTGCCCCAGAGAACGACCGGCACGTTCACGGCCTCCACCACCTTCTTGGTCACCTGTGCCGCCTCGTCCGCGCCCCTGTCCAATCCGTTTGGGTCGGTGCTTTTCAGTTGAAGGACAATGATGTCGGCCTCATACTCGTCAACGCATTTCTTGGCCCACGCCTCGGGCGAGGAAATAACATCCTTAAAGGGTGCGACGGCCGCTGCGGGCCATTCTTTGGACGGGTCGTAGTCCCAGATCTCCATCGCGATTCTCGGGGGATTTGCCGTGACCCCTTCAAACAGGTGAAACGGGTAGGAAGTTTGCCCCCCCAGCGCTACAGCGCCGCCCCCGGTTCCAACCGTGGTCTCCCCTATCTTTCCAGAATAGGGCTGTTTGGGAATTTCAAAGGCCAATGTCTTTACCTCCTTGCTCCAAGTTGTCGTTAATAATCCGCGGCCGGGTTTACGCTGCCGCGATCCCTCCTCTGACATAAAAGTCTATTTATCCACAAAAATCCTTATGATGCCTCTTTGTGAAAAAAATAACAATAATAGACCAAAAAAATGCCTTTCCTGGCAAGGCTATTGAGGATAAATTAGATGAACGTCCATTCATTGTCAAGATTTTTTTACAGTAATTTAAACCGGTTTTCTCCTTCCCTCATAAACCTATATATGGTGGCCAGCGAGGTCCGAAACCCAACATGTAGCCGATTTATTGCTGTAGGTGGAACATGACCCAAAGGCGGTGGATGCTCAGGTTAAGACGACAGCATCGAAAATCCGCCACGCCGCGGCGACAGCCGGATTCTCCCTGCTCAGCTCACTGGTAGGCCTGCCTGCCAGGTCCAGTTCCTGCAGAGCCCTGTCTTCCGGAACGGTCCCTATAAAATCAATCGGATATTCCTTCAGGGCCTCCTCCAGGCCCTTGGCCTGGTCCTCTCTAAAACGATTCACCATAACCATCTTACGACCGATATTGAGCCGCAGGTCATTGGCCAGCTCCACGATCCTCGAAGCCGCCTGGAGTCCCCTCCGTGTAGGGTCCGAGACGACGAGAAGCGCATCGAAGTTGTTGGTGGTCAGCCGGCTCATATGTTCCATGCCGGCCTCATTATCCATGACCACGGAGGCGTAATTCTTTATGAGTCTCTCCAAAGATTGGGTCAGGAGCGTATTGGCGGCACAATAGCACCCCGCGCCCTCGGGCCTCCCCATGACGATCAGATCAAATCCGTCTGCCTCGACCACCGCCTGTTGGAGCTTCATCTCCATGAAGACGTCCTTTGTCATGCCTTCCGATGCCCCGGTCTTCATCTGTTCCCTGGCATCCCCAAGGGTCTCGTCAACCTTCAATCCGAGCACTTCGTTCAGGTTTGCGTTGGCATCTGCGTCCACGGCGAGGACCGGCGTTCTCCCTTTTTCCACGAGATATTTGACAAGCATCCCTGCTATGGTGGTCTTTCCCGTGCCACCCTTGCCCGCAAGAGCAACTGAATAGGTCATCGTCTCCTCCTCATCGAATCCTTCAGACAAATTTTCATTGATATGCTGACGCTATTTTGTTATTATTCTTTGATGCCCAAAGACCGGCACACACACTATCTAACCATTCATTATGACAATAAAAAATCATATATGGAACCAGATTGTAACAGACTTGAAGAAAGCGGTTCCCTCCTCCCATTTCCACACGTGGCTGTCCCAAGCCACCCTCACGGAAATTACCGCTCACGAGGCCGTCATTGAGGTCCCAAGCAAAACCATCGCCGATTGGCTGCAGGACAACTGCGGCGCCCAACTCCAGATGACCCTTCGAGCAAATCTGAACATGTCTCCAGGGCTCCGCTTCATCTATGGGAATGCCGAGAAAACGGAGGAGACCATCAGAAAAACCATCAACCATGGTCGGCACCGCCAGTTCGATCACGGCATTGATGTGCAGATCACCTTCGCGGATTTTGTTCTGGCCAACAGCAATCGCCTTGCCTATTCTTCCGCTCTGAGTGTGGCGAACAGCCCGGCAACGGCCTATAACCCCCTCTATATTTACAGCTCCTTGAGCCTCGGGAAAACCCACATTTTGAACGGGATTGGCAACTGGGTCCTTGAAAACACCCCCGCGGTCAACATTCAATACCTTTCCGCCGATCAATGTGTGGGTTCCTTTCTAAATGACCGCGAGCTTGAGGCAGGGAGCCGCTTCTGGGAAACTGAAGATAGTCCGGATTTCATACTCTTGGATGATATCCACCAGGTCGCCGCTCAGCGACATCTCCAACCCCAACTCCTCGCCCTGTGTAGTTCGTTCCTCGACTCCGCAAGGCAGTTGGTCCTGGCCTCGGCATACCCACCGGCCAAGATTCGCAACGTTCTGCCTCAATTGCGTTCACGCCTTGAATCGGGTCTTATAGCAGAAATTGAGCCTCCCGGTCAAAGGACGAAGGTAAAAATTATAAAAAAGATGGCCGAGAAGGCGCACCTGCCCCTTCCCGAAGACGTGGCGCTTTTTCTGGCAAACTCCACAGACGATATGCAAACACTCAGACAGCATATCCTTACACTCAAGGCCCGATCCTGTTCCGATTCGAGCCCTGTTGACATTACCACAGCCCAATCCATCGTCAACATGGTTAGCCCTTCAACAGCCATTGACATTCACCATATTCAGGATGTCACAGCCCGCTACTTCAGTATCTCTACGAAGGACATGTTATCGACCAAGAGAGAAAAGACCTTTTCATACCCGAGGCAGATGGCCATGTACCTATGCAAAAAACTAACCCCCTCATCCCTCAAAGAAATAGGAGTGGCATTCGGCAACAAGCACCATTCCACGGTGATTCACGCTCAGAGACGAATTCAACAGGACAAGACTGGAAATCAAGAAGTATCAAATGATATCAAAAAGATACAACACCTTTTACTATGAGCTAATGATGGGGCGGCTTCAATCCCGGCTGTTTAAATCGTGTCGAGATCGTTTCTAAAGCCCGTCAGAAAAGTGGAAACCTAATGCATAGACCCGGGATCAGGGTTGAGAGTGTAAGGATTGTTTTTGGCTTTTTAAAATATTTTCTTTGTAATCCCGATCAAATAGTCCCGTACTTGACAAATAAACACCCTTTACTAAGGCTATTATAGTTTGTATCTACAAAAACATAAAATCAACAACCGGAGGGAGAAATGGAAATAAAGATCGCGAGGAATGAACTCCTCAAATCGGTTTCAAGAGTTCAGAGCATTATCGAAAGGAAAAGCAGCATGGCCGTTCTGTCGACGATTCTTTTTGATGCCTCGGACGCCTCGGTTCGTCTGTCAGCCACCGATCTTGAGCTTGGTTTTCAGGAAACCCTTCCGGCAACGGTTATTCAAGGGGGGAGTCTTACCGTTTCAGGGAGAAAGCTTTTTGAAATACTGAAAGAGAGCAATTCCGAGACATTCGATATCAAGGGCAGGGAGAACAACTGGGTACGACTGTCGGACGGCGTAGCCCGCTTCGATCTCGCATGCATAGCCGCGGAGGAATTTCCGGCTTTTATTGAACCGGAGGGCGTGCCGATGGTTCAGGTGGACGGAGATATGCTGTCCGATATGATCAATAAAACCATCTATGCAATCACCATTGAAGACGCGGGGTTCAAGCTTTCCGGGGTCTATACGGAACGCGTTTCCTACGATGGGAAATCTTACCTTAGAATGGTGGCCACGGACGGCCACAGGCTGTCTCTGATTGACAAAGAGGTTGCCAATGTGGACGGCCTCGACCTCTCCCATGGGGTCATGATACCCAAGAAGGGCATGTCGGAACTGACCAGACTGGCGTCTGAAGGGGGGCCGGTTGAGATCGGCTTTAAACAGAAGGATTGTGTGGCCAAGAAGGAAAATGCCTTATTGGTGATGCGGCTCCTGGAAGCGAAGTTCCCGGATTACCAGGCGGTGATACCCAAGGATGCGGCCTTTTCCATTGCATTGAAGCGGACGTCGCTCCTTGAGGCCATGAGAAAAATGCTGATTTTGAGCAACGAGCGATATCGGGCTGTAAGGCTAACCATCGAAAAGGATGTCCTGGACTTGGTGTCGGCGAATCCTGATCTGGGCGAGGCCCAGGAAAAGATTGAGATTCAATACTCCGGGGACAGGATTGAGGCGGGATTTAATCCTCGGTACTTCATTGATGTGCTCCAGGCCATGCAGAGCGATGTGGTTCGAATGGAATTTATGGACAATTCGAGGCCTTGTGTTATCAAGGGGGATGAGGACGAGGGTTTTATCGGGCTCATTATGCCGATGAGGGTTTAGGAAAATGGAAGACAACACCACGTACCAGGCAGAAGACATCAAGGTCCTGGAAGGCCTGTCCGGGGTTAGAAAACGGCCGGCCATGTACATTGGAAATACCTCCTTTGAAGGCCTTCATCACTTAGTCTACGAGGTGGTTGACAACAGCGTGGACGAGGCCATGGCCGGGCATTGCAGCGAAATCAAGATCAAGCTGCTCAGCGATGGAAGTGTGATTGTGAGAGACAACGGTCGCGGGATTCCCGTGGACATGCACAGGGCCGCCAATATGCCGGCCCTGGAGGTCGTCATGACGAAGCTCCACGCAGGCGGAAAGTTCGACAGGAAATCTTACAGGGTTTCCGGTGGCTTGCATGGTGTGGGCGTGTCGGTGGTAAATGCCCTGTCGGAGTATTTGGAAGTGGAAGTCTATCGGAACCGGCAGATTTACTACCAGAGGTATGAGAGGGGAGAAACGAAGACGCCGCTCGAGATTCGAGGGGAAACCGAGGGGACGGGAACCAGTGTCCATTTCTCGCCTGACCCGACCGTTTTTGAGGTCCTTGAATTCGATTTTGAGACATTGGCTCGGCGTATGAGGGAGCTTGCCTTTTTGACCAAGGGCCTCCGGATCAAGATCGTGGATGAACGGAGCGGAAAGAAAAAGGATTTCCTTTACGAGGGAGGCATCCTCTCCTTTGTGGATTATCTCAATGCGAACAAGGAGGTGCTTCATGAAAAAGCGATCTATGTTGCCGGCGAAAAGAACGGCATTCTCATTGAAGCGGCCTTTCGGTACAACACCTCCTACACGGAAACCCTGCTCACCTTTGCCAATAACATCAGTACCCGCGAAGGCGGCACCCATTTGATCGGCTTCAAGTCCGCCCTGACGCGGAGCATCAATCAGTATCTGCAGAATTCCCCCCTCTCCAAAAATTTCAAGGAAAAGCTGACCGGTGACGATGTCAGAGAAGGCCTGACCGGCATCGTCAGCGTCAAGCTGCCTGAGCCCCAGTTCGAGGGTCAGACCAAGACCAAGCTGGGCAACAGTGACGTGAAGGGTCTGGTGGAAACACTGGTCAATGATGGGTTGAGCACCTTCTTTGAAGAAAATCCAAGTGTTATAAAGGCTATTCTGGGAAAGGTGATTGATGCGGCACGGGCCCGAGAGGCAGCGAGAAAGGCGAGGGACCTGGCCAGGAGAAAAGGCGTGCTGTCGGATCATTCGCTGCCAGGGAAGCTGGCCGACTGTCAGGAAAAAGACCCCGCTAGAAGCGAGATCTTTATCGTGGAGGGCGACTCGGCCGGCGGATCCGCAAAACAGGGACGAGATCGGAGGAATCAGGCTATATTGCCCCTTAAAGGGAAGATTCTCAATGTGGAGAAGGCCCGGTTCGACAAGATGATCTCAAGTGAAGAGATACGAATCATGATTGCGGCGCTCGGAACGGGGATTGGCGAGAAGGATTTTAATCTGGATGCCATACGGTATCATAAGGTGATCATCATGACCGATGCCGATGTGGACGGGGCGCATATTCGAACCCTTCTGTTGACCTTCTTTTTCAGGCAGATGCCGGATCTTATCGAGAAAGGGTACCTCTATGTGGCCCAGCCGCCGCTCTATAGAGTGTTGGACAAAAAGAACGAGGTCTTCATCCGGGACGAAGGCGAGTTCAACGAGTTCCTGTTAAGGCGGATTTCGGAAACCGAGAATGTGGTGCTCGACAGCGGAAAAGAGCTGTACGGAAGTCGGCTCGTGAGCATGCTCAACCGCTTGGTAAAGTTCTTCGAACAAGTGGAGAAATTGTCCAGAAGGGGCGTCAGTCCGCGGTTCATTCAGGCCCTTATGCTAAACGGTATCACCCAGAGAAGTCAGTTTAAGGATCGGGAATTTATGGAAAATCTGTTTGTGAGACTGGGTGAGGAGGGCTTTGCGGTGAACGACGTTCGCGTGGGAGAAGAGGAGGGCTTCTATCTCTTCTCCGTGACAGAGACGAAAAACGGCGGCCAGAGATTCCACATCGACTGGGAGTTCGTCTCTTCTCCGGAGCTGAGGCAGCTCATGAAATTAAGCGAGGATTTCTGCGAGTTGAAAAAGGGAAGTTACCGATATGGGCCGGAGGGAGAGAAGGATCGCATCGAGGATCCGGAGAAATTGCTGAAAGACCTGACGGAGAGAGCCAAAAGGGGCCTTGGCATTCAGAGATACAAGGGGTTGGGGGAAATGAATCCGGAGCAGCTCTGGACCACCACGATGGATCCGGAGAGGCGGAGCCTGGTCAGGGTCACGGTGGAGGACGCCGTGGAGGCCGACAATATCTTTACCATTCTGATGGGCGACAAGGTGGAGCCCAGAAGGGAATTTATTCAGAACAACGCATTGGAAGTCAAGGAGCTGGATATCTAAGTCGGGGCATGCCGGCAGGGGGACCAGTACCTGTGGGTGCGGATAGAGCGGATTGGAGAGCGAAAACGCAATGACGCCAGATACGGGTTATCATGTTGTCAAAATCGAAGATGAGATGAAAAAATCTTATCTCGAGTATTCCATGAGCGTGATCGTGGGAAGGGCCCTTCCGGACATTCGGGACGGGCTGAAGCCGGTTCACCGGCGCGTCCTCTACGCCATGCATGACCTCAAGAATTTTTTTAACCGGCCGTACAAAAAGTCCGCAAGGGTGGTCGGGGATGTCATCGGTAAGTATCATCCCCATGGGGATACCGCCGTGTACGATACCATTGTGAGAATGGCCCAACAGTTCTCCCTGCGGTACCCGCTGGTGGACGGGCAGGGGAATTTCGGTTCGGTAGACGGCGATCCGCCCGCGGCCATGCGATACACGGAAGTGAGGATGGCGCGGGTTGCCCAGGATTTTCTCTCGGATATTGAAAAAGAAACGGTTGATTTCGTGCCCACCTACGATGGCTCGCTGCTGGAGCCGGTGGTTCTCCCTACCCGCATCCCCAATCTCCTGGTGAACGGCTCTGCCGGGATTGCCGTGGGCATGGCCACCAATATTCCCCCCCACAACCTCTCGGAGATCTGCCTCGCCGTGGAACGGGTCATCGATAACCCCGACATCGGCCTGAGAGAACTGATACAGGTGGTTCCAGGCCCTGATTTTCCCACGGCCGGTTTTATCTGCGGGAAAAAGGGGATTCGGGAGGCCTATGAATCGGGCCGGGGCATCATCAAGATGCGGGCGCGGGCCTTTGTGGAAAAGGTGGGGCACAACCGCGAGCGCATTGTCATATCTGAAATCCCATACCAGGTCAACAAAGGAAAACTCTTAGAAAAACTGGCTGAACACGTCCGGGAAAAAAAGATCGAGGGGATAGCGGAGATCCGCGATGAATCCGACCGGGACGGGATGAGGATCGTCATCGAGGTGAAGCGGGACGCCGTGGCCCTGATAATCCTCAACAGGCTGTACAAATTCACGCAGCTCGAGACATCCTTCGGGATCATCTTCCTCGCCATTGTGGGAGGGAGACCCCAGGTTCTCTCGCTGAAGGAAATCATCGAGCACTTCATCCAGTACCGACGGGAGATCGTCATTCGAAGAACCATCTTCGATCTCAAAAAGGCCGAGGCCAGGGCCCATATCCTAGAGGGACTCAAGAAGGCCCTGGAATTCCTGGATGACGTCATCGAGTTGATCCGCTCGTCGTCGGATGCCAAAGAGGCCAAGACCCGCCTCACTTTCGAGTACTCCTTTTCCGAGATCCAGGCACAGGCAATTCTGGACATGAGACTGCAACGCCTCACAGGCCTGGAGAGAGAGAAGATCAACGCCGAATACCAGGATCTGATCAAGGATATCGCCCGGTTCAAGGAGATCCTGGGAAATCCGGGGATGGTCCTTCAGATCATCAAGGAGGAGATCAGGGAGGTCCGGGAGTTGTATGGGGATGAGCGGCGGACGGAGATCCTCGATGATGTGGACGATATCGATATGGAGGATCTGATTGCCGAGGAGGACATGGCGGTTACCATCAGTCACAACGGCTACATCAAGCGGAATCCGATCAGCCTGTACAGGGCCCAGCGTCGCGGGGGCAAGGGGATGACCGGCGCCAGGCCCGAGGGCGAGGACTTTGTGGAGCACCTGTTTGTGGCCTCGTCTCACGATTATTTCCTTTTCTTCAGCAACAAGGGTCGGGTCTACTGGAAGAAGGTCCATGAGATTCCAGAGGCAGGCCGCATGTCCAAAGGAAAGGCCATCGTGAACCTGCTGGATCTGAAGAAAGGGGAGCGGGTAGCGACCATTCTGCCGGTGAGAGACTTCGAAGAGGGAAAATATGTCATCATGGCCACGCGCGAGGGCATTGTCAAAAAGACCGAACTGACCGCCTACAGCCATCCCCGGTCTGTCGGCACCATGGGCGTTAAGATCCGGGAAGGCGATGAACTGATTGCGGTTCGCGTGTCGACCGGGGACCAGGACATCTTCCTGACCACGAAGGAAGGAAAGTCGATTCGGTTCGCAGAATCCCAGGTGAGGAGCATGGGAAGGGTTTCTGAAGGGATCATCGGGATTCGTATGGCGCCGGGAAACGAGGTTGTCGGCATGGAGACCATCGGTGAGGGAGCGACGATCCTGACGGTAACGGAAAACGGCTATGGCAAGCGCACCCGGACGGATGAGTATCCCCGCCAGTCCAGAGGCGGGCTGGGCGTGCTCACCATCAAGACCACCGAGAGGAATGGACAGGTGGTCTACTCCTATGAGGTGAACGATCAGGATCAGCTCATGATCATGACCGGGCATGGCAAGATCATCCGCATTCGAGCCGCCGACATATCTGTCATAGGCAGAAACACCCAGGGAGTGAAGCTGATCGATCTGGGCGAAGGGGAAAAGGTGGTCGGCGTGGCCAAGGTGATGGACGATGAAGAGTGAGGGGGAACAGCGCAGAGGAACCTCAGGCGGGTCTGACTTCGCGCGGATCGCTGTGATCGGGGCCGGAAGCTGGGGAACGGCCTTGGGGAATCTGCTGGCGGAGAAGGGACTGGACGTGGACCTGTGGGTCCGTGAGGAAGAGGTGTTCCGCCAGATTCGAGACCACAGGATCAATGACCTGTTTCTGCCGGGTGTTCGTCTCAGCGAATGGCTGAGGCCGGTCCAGTCGTTTGAAGAGGCCCTTGCCGAAAAGCAAGTGGCCGTTCTGGCCATACCATCCCATGTGTTTCGAGAGGTGCTGGCCGGTGTCAACCCTTTTCTGCACGAGGAGATCTCTATCGTGATTGCCACCAAGGGGATCGAGAACCGCTCCCTTATGGTCATGTCTCAGGTGGCTGAGGAGGTCCTTACGGGAAAGTACATGGGGCGGTTCGCCTGTGTGGCAGGGCCCAGTTTTGCCAGAGAGGTAGCCCAGCGATACCCCACGGCGGTCACAGTGGCCTGCCGGAATATCGAGCATGCAAGGCGGCTCCAGCGCTTGTTTTCCACCGATTATTTCAGGGTGTATGCCGGCGACGATCTGACCGGCACCCAGTTGGGGGGCGCGTTAAAAAACGTCATCGCCATCGCGGCCGGGGCGTCGGACGGACTGCGGTTCGGAGAGAATGCCCGGGCCGCCCTCATCACCAGAGGGCTGGCGGAAATGACCCGCCTCGGGGTTGCCATGGGATCGGATCCGCAGACCTTTGCGGGTCTGGCGGGCCTGGGGGACCTGGTTCTCACCTGTACAGGCGATCTGAGCAGAAACCGGACCGTGGGGCTTAAGGTGGGCATGGGCATGGCGCTGGACGAGATCACGCGGAGCATGAGGATGGTGGCGGAAGGGGTGAAGACCGCGCGATCCGCCTATGAGCTGTCTGATAAAATGGGGGTCACCATGCCGATTACCCGGGAAGTCTACCGGATTCTTTATGAGGGAAAAGACCCGAGGGACGCTGTGCGGGAGCTGATGCTGAGGGACCTGAAGGCGGAACGGGAGTTTTGAGGGAGGCAAAGGGGTAAGGAGGAGATATGGCAACCATTCAGCCCAAGGGGGAAAAGGTCCGTCAGGCGATCAAGTGGATCGCCGAAGTCCGGTTAGAGGACGAAACCTCTCCCCTGAGCTCGTTGATCGAAAAGGCCTCGTGCCAATTCAATTTATCGCCGAAAGAGGAGGCCTTTATCAGGTCTTTTTATGAGGAACAGGCCGGGTAACGGGGCGAAGCAGGCTCCCGGAGGGACAGCCCGTTAAGGTGAGGGATTAGAGGTCCAGGAGGTCATCCCTCCGATTGAGACGGCGGTAGGTGGCCCTGGCACCTCGAATATAAACCCACAGGGACAGCCCGAAGGCGAGGGCCCCGGCCGCCACGGGGACCCAGGAACCGGATCGATCGATGTGCCGTAAGCCCACCCACATGGAAACGAGGGCGATGAAGCAGATAGACCCCGTTACCAGACCGGCAATGAGGATGCAGGCCCAGGCGGCCCATCTTGTGAGCGGCCGAACCTGTTGGCTGGTCATTTTTTCATATCCTCGATGCGGGTGGAGAGGAAATCGATCTGGTGTTTGAGGTTGCGATCGGTCTTCATGCGGCTGGCCACCAGCTCCACCGCATACAGGACCGTGGAATGGCTTCGGTGAATGGTCTTGCCGATCTCCGCCAGGGTCTCGTCCGAGTGGTGGCGGCACAGATAGGCGT
>Ga0172371_10002867_pt1 | contig 27084 bp, 25 predicted proteins | sample Lak12m_FD_114543 | JGI IMG/M metagenome (GOLD analysis project Ga0172371, IMG submission 114543) | Freshwater microbial communities from Kabuno Bay, South-Kivu, Congo - kab_022012_12m | ecosystem: Environmental > Aquatic > Freshwater > Lake | place: Democratic Republic of the Congo: South-Kivu... | reverse complement strand
TTTTTTAACCATCTTTTTTAAAGCTTCCTTAACTCTTTCTCCGCTATCGGTAATACTAGAATCGATCATATTTAGAGCATCACGGGCTTCCGACAAAGAATAGCCCAAAGACATTAAGGCATCGATTTCATCGCTACCTAAGCTGGCTGAATTGACGGCTAAGGTAGAGCCACCACTGCCCCGCATAATTTTATTTTTCAGCTCTAAAACAATTCGTTCGGCTGTCTTTTTGCCAATACCAGCCACCTTGGTTAGCAGGTTGGCGTCACCTCGCATAATCGCCTCCCGAACATCATTACTGGAAGCCATAGCTAGAACACCCAGAGCTGATTTAGGACCCACGCCGGAAACCGTTAATAGTAATTCAAATAATTCTAAATCATCAAAGCTTCTAAAACCATAGAAATCACTGGCTTCTTCGCGAACATGGTGATGGATAAATATTTCTGCTTCACTGCCGATTTTCAAATCATTTAAAAAATTCTCATTACCAAAAACCTGATAGCCAACGTTCTGGACATCTAAAATCAAATAATTCAATGTTTTATTGAGGACTCGGCCCCGTAGAAAAGAAACCATAGGAATTTATTTTGCCAAACGACGCCTAATAACCGCTAGAACTGGAATTTCTCCGGCTGAAGCTAATTCAATTATGGCTTCCTGGCTACCGCCGCCCCCGTGGGCTTCGGATAATTTATTGTCGCTTTTAGCATCAAAAAGTTTTGTTAACTTTGTTTTTATTATATCATAATTTGGCCTAATAATCTCTAGCTGATCACCCACCCTGACAGTGTTATGAACTTTGAAAAATACCTTAGAACCGGCCACTTTCAGCACCTGTCCACAGAATTCCCAGGGGCTGGACTGATGGGAATTGCTGATATTTTGCTCCCCCCACTGGCCCAGTAGAAATCCGGTACTATAACCCCGATGAACTAATTTGGTTTCCAGTTCTTTAAATAGATAATTTAATTCTGATTTTAATTTAGTCGCTGATATTTTTGGGGAAATTAATTGCAAAGCTCGGGAATAGGTGCCACAAACCATCGCCTGATAATAAACGCTTTTAGCTCGTCCTTCAATTTTAAAACTAGTTATTCCAGCCCCTTTCAATTCTTTAAGATACTTTATCAAACATAAATCCTTGGAATTTAACAGATAGCTACCATGTTGTTCCTGAACTAATTCTAATTCTTCTCCATGACCACCGGTGGTTAAATGATATTCCCAGCGACAGGGCTGAGCACAATCGCCCAGGTTACCACTGCGGTTCACTAATAATTTAGACAAAAAACAACGACCTGAATAGGCCATACACATGGCGCCGTGAACAAAATATTCCAATTCCATCTTGGGGACGGCCCGATTAATTTCTTTAATCTCGGCTAGCGTTACTTCCCGTCCTAAAATTATTCTTTCCACTCCCTGCTTGGCCCAAAATTTAACCGCCTCTAAATTAGTACAATTGGCTTGGGTAGATAAATGAATCACCGCTCGAGGCCAAACTTTTTTTATTACCATAATCACCCCCGGATCAGAAACAATCAAAGCATCCACTGACATCTTTTTTAATTCCCGCAAATACGGAATTAGTCTAACCAAATGTTTATTGTGAGCAAAGATATTAACCGTAACATAGACTTTCTTGCCCTGCTGATGAGCATATTTTATCGCCTCTTTTATTTTGGCTAAATTAAAATCATTAATGCGGACCCGCAGAGAAAAATCCGGAATACCTAAATAGACCGCGTCAGCTCCATAGATGAAAGCGGTTTTCATTTTAAGAATATTTCCGGCGGGTGCCAATAATTCCAATTTTTTCATAAAATTAGCCAATTTTCATTACATATAAAGTATAATACAAATTGCCGACAAAATAAATATTGACAATAATAATAAAAAATGAGAAAATCAAACGAACCTTAACAATTAAACATTCACAAAACCCATAACATCATGAAAAAAGTTCTCTTTCTGACCATCATTATAATGATGATAATTTGCTCTATAATGATAATAATTTGCTCTCCAGTCGAAGCTGGCAAACGCAAAATGGAAATTGGTAGAGACAGATTTTCAACCATGACGGTTGATTCTAGTTATATTGATGGCCTCTACCGAACTATTGCCCAGCAAAATGCTGAAATATCAACTCTAAAAGATATCAATCAAAAATTAGAAAACCAAAACAAATTTTTGGAAAAAAATATTACCGGATATATTATCTGGGGTTGGTCTTCAGCGCTTCTTACTGCATTTTTAATCTTCATTTCAATTATGGTTGCCGTCCGAAAAAGTCGAAAACAAAAAAAAGCTATTTTTGAATTAACTAAAAAAATTCAAGATTTAAGACATGAATTTAATATTACAACCAGACCATAACCAAAACCCTCCGAAATCACCGGAGGGCTTTTTATATTCAGCAATTAATTCTTATTTCTTAAATCTCTTTACCCGAATCAAACCGCTGGTGGGCACCACTTTAATACCCTTCTTTTCTATTTCGTCTAAAAACAAATTCATGCCCAGAGAATCCGAAGCCATGTGGCCGGCAATAATAACATTAATATGATATTTTTCGGCTTCCTTGCGATGTTCTTCGCTCATGTGCATGCCAATCACCGTGCCAATACCATAATGAGACATTTTTTCATAGATATCCTTGGAACCGGAAGTGCCCCCAGTGAATTCCAAGGCAATAATTTTGCCACAACTATTCTCCCCATTACCGGCAAAAATCATTGGGCCAGCTTTTCGTTTGGTCGCCTCGGTATATTCGGGAATGGTTTTGAGCAAATCAATGATGTCGCCAACGGTTTCTAAATCTTTTTCTTTCTTTTTTAAAAGCTTAGTTAAAAACATGGCCGATAAATTATCAGCGGCGGTGTGAAGACACATAAAATCTAACCCCAGAAGCTGAGCCATGTCTAGGCTGCGATTATGGTTGGAGGGAGAAGTGGAACGACTGACTTCACTGACTCGGGGTTTAATTAGTGATTCCGCAATATTAATGGGAATTCCGTAATTGGACATAATCTGCGCCTGCATGGTCATCACATCTGATAAATCAGCCAAAGCCGGTCCTTCGGGGTGATGGGCAATTACCAAATCAATGTCACCCATCTGTTTGGCTAATAGTAATTCCGACCCCTCCATATCAATGCCTGTCAAAACTTTCTTAATTTGTTTTCGTCCATTATCCACTAAAATTCTAGAATCCGAATAGGGGTTGCTTAATTTTTCCAAATCAAATTCAGTCTTGGCCTTTTTATCTAAAGATTCATATTTTTTCTTCGTTCGGGCTAGTTGTTTCTTTAGCTTATCAGCACCTCGCAAATCAGCGACCATGCCTAGTTTAATAGCTAAATCATAGATTTGTTGAGTGGTCATATGATTATTCTTTAGTTAGTTTATTCTTAAAGCTGGTAAAGGCTTTCAAAATTTCCACAGGGGTAACAAACACTACCGTATTAGATTGATCACTGGACATATCATTAATTGATTGGAGGGTACGCAGATGAAGAGCACCATCGGAGGCTGCTAAAATTTCAGCGGCTTTGGCAATATTTTCGGCCGCCGCTAATTCTCCCTGTGAATTGATAATAACCGCTCGTTTCTCCCGTTCCGCCTCTGCCTGTTTGGCAATAGTTCTCTCCATAGATTCAGGCAAAGAAACATCTTTTAACTCCACGTTATTAACCTTGAGCCCCCACTCATCAGTTTCCTTGTCAACAATCTCCCGAATTCTCTCAGCAATTTTATCCCGCTGAGCCAATAATTCATCCAAAGTAACCTCGCCTACAATATTCCGCATAGTAGTTTGGGCATATTGAGAGATAGCATAATAAAAGTTTTCTACCTCAATCACTGCCTTTTCGGCATTAGCTACTTTATAATAAATAACCGCATTAACGATTACCGGTACATTATCACGGGTAATCGCTTTTTGATCAGGCACATCCACCGCCTTAACGCGCATATCTACTTTTTTATAGGTTTGAAAAACCGGAACAACAATTTTCCAACCCGGATCCATAATACCACTATAGCGGCCCATGGTAAATTTTACGCCACGCTCATATTGATTAATCTGCTTAAGACTAATTAAAATGAGAAAAATGATAACAATTACTAAGTAAATAAAGAAATCCATATTATTAAAATTAAATTAATTAAATTATTAGTATATATAAATTATTTAGTAAGCCCTAACACTAACTTGATTTCATTAACTCTTACTTCCTTGCTGATTAATACCTCCGGTAAAGTATCAACTGCCGCAACTTCGTTGCTCAGGGTATCTTTCATAATATCTGCTTTCATTCCTACTAGGACTTCTTTAATCTCCTGATTAGCACCTTGAAGAAAAACCTGAGTCTGATCACCCAGACTTAATCCGCTATCTTTACGTAAAGTATTGATTAAACGAATTAATTCCCGCTTAATTCCCTCCTGCTTCAACTGAGGAGTAATTTGGGTATCTAAAGTTACTTCAACTTTATTACCATCAATCTTTTGCCAAATTATTTCTTGGACATTTAATTCATCACTAATCAAATTTTTATAATCATTATCTAGTTCTTTTGAATTAGTAGAAATGCTAACCGATGATAACATCTGCCGAATTTTTATACCCGCTTCATCTCTTTTAGCTAAACCCAGTTCCACGATTTTTCTAACGACCTCCATATTCTCTAAAACTAATTTGTGAGTTTTAGATAAATCTTGGTATTTCACCCACCCCTCCAAATGAACCGACTGATTATCATCTTGAAAATTATAACCATTAATTTGTTGCCAAAGATTTTCCGCCAGAAAAGGCATAAAGGGAGCAATCACCTTAGATAATTCTAATAAAATATATCTAGTAGTGATTAGAGCTTGTTGTTTATCAGCTTTATTTTCGCTTTTGAAACGATCACGGCTGCGACGTAAATACCAGGTGGATAATTCATCAATAAATTCCGTAATGGGACGAACGGCTTTGGGTAAATTATAATTTTCCATGGCCACGGTGACAGTTTGTAGTAATAATTGAAATTTAGCCACAACCCATTGATCTAAAACATTTTGACTATTTATTTTTTCTATCCTAATTTCCTGTTCTTCGGCATACATGGCGTAAAATTTGTAGACGTTGTTAATCAACATGACATTTTTACGAACTGCTTCTTCCACACCCTTTTCGGAAAAATTTAAATTTTCGGCCTGCATAACTGGCGAAGCTAATAAATTCATACGCAAAGCATCAGCTCCATATTTATTCATTACCACCAAAGGATCAGGATAATTTTGTAGTCGCTTAGACATCTTTTTGCCGTCTTCAGCTAAAACAATGCCGTTAACGATAACATTATTAAAAGCTCTGGTATTTTTTACACCGCCGGCAATAACATGAAGATAATAGAACCAGGCCCGAGTCTGATCAGCTCCTTCGGCAATAAATTGAGCCGGAAAATTCTGTTCAAATTTCTTTTTATTTTCAAAGGGGTAATGCATCTGGGCATAGGGCATGGAACCTGATTCAAACCAACAATCCAAAACGTCTGGAACCCGCTTCATAATTCCCGAACACTTGAAACAAGGAAAGCTAATCTGATCCACCCTATCCTTGTGAATATCATTAATTGTTTGTCCACTTAATTTTTCTAATTCATTGACACTGCCGATTACCTTTCTAGCACCACACTCACATTCCCAGATGGGCAAAGCGCTGGCCCAAAATCGTTGGCGGGAGATGGACCAGTCCCGAGCTCCTTCCAGCCAATTGCCAAAACGTCCTTCCTTAATGTGAGTCGGAGACCAATTTATTTTTTGCGCTGTCTTTAATAATTTATCCTTAATCTTAGTTACACCCACAAACCAGGATGAGGTGGCGTAGTTAATTAGAGGTGTTTCGCAGCGCCAACAATGGGGATAGCTGTGTTCATACTTTTCCTTGGCGAAAAGCAAGTCATGTTGGGCTAAGTATTTAACAATTTCTACATCAGTAGCCATGTGATCATTAATGGGTTTAACATTTAAACCGACAAAATCAACAACTTCGTTCTTGAAATGACCATCCAAGCCAACGTGTTGAATAAATGGCAAATTCTTTTCCTTGCCAAGATTCATATCATCTTCACCAAAGGCTGGGGCAATGTGGACAATACCGGTTCCCTCTTCGGTGTTAACAAAATCAGCACAATATACTTGCCAACCATTATCTCTATTATCTAGTTTCTCATCAGAGGAATAGTAGTTGAACAATGGTTCATAGGCTTGGCCAATTAATTTTTGGCCATTAAATTCGTCAACGATTCTATAATCCTGTTCTTTAATAACTTCGGCCACTCGATCCTTAGCTAAGATATAATACTCTGAGTCTACTCTGGCTTTAACATAATCAATTTTTTCACCAACCGCCAAGGCCACATTGCCAATCAACGTCCAGGGGGTAGTGGTCCAAGCTAAAAAATAAGTATTAGTTTCATTCTGTAATTTAAATTTAGCGATCACTGATAAATCTTTAATATCCTTATAACCTTCGGTGACTTCTGACTGGGAAAGAGTGGTTTCACAGCGAGGACAAATATGCATGGACCGATAATCCTTATAAATTAGCCCTTTATCCCATAATTCTTTAAAAACCCACCAAACCGATTCCATAAAAGATAAGTCCATGGTTTTATAGGCATTTTTCATATCCACCCAACGCCCCAGTCGTTTGACTGTCTGTTCCCAGTCTTGAGCATAGGTTAATACTTTAGAACGACAGGCATCGTTGAATTTAGAAATGCCGATATCTTCAATATCTTTCTTGCTTTTGGTGCCCATTTCTTTTTCCACAATATTTTCAATTGGCAAACCGTGACAATCCCAACCCCAGCGACGTTCCACGCGATAGCCCTGCATGGTGAAATAGCGAGGTACTACATCTTTCATAATACTGGCGACTAAATGGCCATAGTGGGGCGTACCCGTAGCAAAGGGCGGTCCATCATAGAAAACATAGTCTCCCTGGGAGGCCTTTCGATCAACTGATTTTTCAAAAATATTAGCCTGTTTCCAAAAATTCAAAACTTTCTCTTCCGAAGAAGAAAAAGAATTATTGGCTGAATCTTGTTTATTTTCCATATATCTTAATTATTAATGATGATCTTTTTTTCTTCTAAAATTTCGACTATAGGGATAAATATCTTCATAGGGGCGGCTTGGTTCTTCTATTCTATCCTCATGGATACTGACCAATCGACGATCAATTACTGGTTTATTCTTTTTTTTCTCAATAGTCTCTAACACTTGTGGCAAATGTTTCTTGGCTAATCGTTCAATCTCTTCCCGGTCAATCCCATCTAAAGCATCAATTTTCTCCCAATACTCCTGTTCAAAGCTTTTGGCTGGTTTTTCTAGAGCGGCTTGTTCTTCTTTTTTTTGTTCCCGAGAACCAGCTTTTTCAAAATCATCTAAAAGATTTAATTGGTTTTCGATGGACATATGTTTACTATAAAATTTGTTAATTATTAAACAAAATTATTAATAACTATAGATGTTGACAAAATATTATTTATAATATATTATATATAGAATCATGACGAAAAAGTTCTCTAAGGGGTTAGTCCCGAAGAGAGCTTTTTCTTTTTTAATTGATATTCTAACTTATTTTGCAAATTACTCAAAAAATCTAATATATTATTAATTGATTGAATAATACGCAATGCTCCTTCAGTATTAGCGCAATCAGTAGCATATTTTTTACCATCAACAGGCTCTAACTTGAGTTGTCCCCAATTTGGGGACGACTGAAAATCTGGGAATTCCCGTGTTTTCACTTTTTCCCAATATTGACGAGGAGTCGGGCTTTCAGTCAAAATCCCACAAACATCAACAACCGAAAACCACCATTCTTTTCGATAAATGATTTTTCTAATTTTTTTACCCTGAAAAAGGGCTATTTGTTTGTTTTCTTTTTGTTTTTCCATAGTTTTTAATGATTAGTTAATAATACTAATCATTATAACAAAGGGGTGATAAAGAAAAGATAAAGTTTTTATAAAGAGCCAACTATTATTTCTCTTGGCGCTTTTTTATTTTATTTCTGAATCCACAGAGATTAAAACATTTTTCCACCCTTTGGAACTTTTTTTGTCGGACTCAATAATACTACATCGTTATTCTCATCTGGTAATCCCAGCGTGAGAGTTTCCGACACAAAGGGACCAATTTGTTTGGGAGGAAAATTCACAACCCCCATGACTAGCTTTCCGATCAAATCTTCTTTTGAGTAGTGTTTCGTAATCTGCGCGGAAGATTTTTTGATACCAATCTCTGTGCCAAAATCTATAGTCAGCTTGTAAGCTGGCTTTCTGGCCTCTGGAAAATCTTCTACTTTTACGATTTCCCCTACTCTTATATCTACTTTCTCAAAATCTTGATAGTTAATCATAATCTTGTATTTTACTTCCCATGACACTTCTTAAACTTCTTCCCACTACCACAATAGCAAGGATCATTTCTGCCAATCTTCTCACCCTCTTCATTTTTAACTTTTTCATGTACTAAATCAACGATATTACGGGCTTCAGCTTGACGCTGCATTTCTTTCTGGGCGCCGCTGAAGTTTAATTTTTGTTCTTCCTGAGAGCCAAACATCTTAACATCCTGACTGGCCGCCATAACTAAGGCATCACCGGTTTTATAGATCGAATAAACAACCTGGCGATTAATCAAGCCCTGTAATTCTTGGAACATCCGATAGGCTTCTTTTTTATATTCCACCAAGGGATCTCGCTGGCCATAGCCCCGCAAACCAATTCCTCGACGGAGATAATCAATGGTTTCTAGATGTTCCACCCACATTTCATCAATGGAACGAATGAGAATACCTTTTTCAATATCCGAAAATTTAAGATTGGTTTTTGTAAAACGATCATTTATATCGGTATATTTATCAAGAGCCAGTTGTTTTAGATAATCAATAATCTCCTGGCGTAATACATCTTTAGATTTATTTTCTTTAATTAATCCTTCTAACTTATCTTTTGCTCCCTCGTCAGCCGTCCAGATGGTCCGAACAGTTTCATATATTTCTTTGATATTCCACTCACTAACTTGCTCCGAAGCAGTGTGAAAATTAACCACGGCCATAATTTCATCTTCCACCATTTCTAAAATAATCGCCTGCAAGGTTCGCTCTTTAATTTCTTCGCCCTGAGCTCCTTCAGAAATTTCTAATATTTCCCTTCTCTTGCGATAGATAGAAGTTCGATGTTTATTAATCACATCATCATATTCCACTAAATGTTTACGGATATCAAAGTTATTTCCCTCCACCTTTTTCTGAGCTGATTCGATGGAACGGGTAATCATTTTATTTTCAATGGGCACATCAGCTGGGACATTAAGGGTTTTCATTAGATTCTTCATGCGATCACCACCAAAGATACGCATTAAATCATCTTCAGCGGAAACATAGAATTGGGAAGAACCGGGATCACCCTGACGACCGGCCCGACCCCGCAATTGATTATCAATGCGACGGGACTCATGGCGTTCCGTGCCAACCACATGGAGACCGCCTAATTGTTTAACCTTTTCCTGTTCATCTTTTACCGGCGGATTACCACCTAAAATAATATCCACTCCTCGCCCAGCCATATTGGTGGCTAAAGTAATCGCTCCCGGACGACCGGCTTGGGCAATAACCTCGGCTTCCTTTTGATGGTTTTTAGCATTCAACATCTGAGGATGGAGACCTTCCCGTTCCATTAATTCAGTTAAAATTTCATTCTTTTCAATGGAAATAGTGCCGATTAAAATTGGCTGTCCTTTATTGCTTCGTCCCTTAACATCTCGAATAACCGCTTTAAATTTATCCAATTCCGTACGATAGATTAAATCATTACCATCCTTTCGGACATTCGGCTTATTAGTCGGGATAATAATTGTTTCCAGATTATAGATTTTATGGAATTCCTCAGCTTCGGTGGCGGCCGTACCAGTCATACCGGATAATTTTTGATACATTCTAAATAAATTTTGAAAAGTAATAGTGGCCATGGTACGAGATTCTTTCTGCACTTGAACACCCTCCTTGGCTTCAATGGCCTGGTGTAAACCCTCGCTATAGCGTCGGCCAGGCATGAGACGACCGGTAAATTCGTCAACAATAATAATTTCACCATCCTTGACCACATAGTCACGATCTCGTTTAAATAAAACTCGAGCCTTGAGGGCCTGTTCTAAATGATGAACTTCTTTGACTCCACCTTCCACATAAATATTCCCCAAACCCAACATTTTTTCTACCTTAGCGATACCACCTTCAGTCAAAGTAGTGGCCCGCATCTTTTCATCAATATTATAGTCTTCATTCTCAATTAAACTGCTAACTAATTGAGAAAATTTAGCATAGCGATCACCAGATTCTTCGGCCGGTGCACTAATAATCAACGGAGTTCGAGCCTCATCAATCAAAATGGAATCAATTTCATCCACAATGGCATAGTGTAGAGGACGTTGGACGGTCTGTTCTAAATTAAAGACCATGTTATCCCGCAAATAATCAAAACCAAATTCGTTGTTGGTGCCGTAGGTGATGTCGCAGCGGTAGGCCTCTCGTCGCGGAATAATTCGAAAATGTTTCAGACGTTCATCATATTGGCTATCGTCAGTATATTCAGGATCATAGATATAAGCTTTTTCATGAACAATCACTCCGGTAGTTAAGCCTAAAGCATGGTAGACCGGAGCCATCCAACCGGCGCCTAAACGGGATAGGTAATCATTAACAGTAATTAAATGAACACCTTGACTAGTTAAGGCGTTGAGATATAAAGCTAAAGTAGCCACCAGGGTTTTCCCTTCACCGGTTTTCATTTCGGCAATCTGCCCGCGGTGGAGCACAATACCGCCAATTAATTGAACATCAAAATGACGTAGACTTAAAATTCGTTTAGCTGCTTCCCGAATGGCGGCAAAAGCTTCCGGCAAAATATTATCCAAAGTCTCGCCCTGGCTAAGACGTCCTTTAAAATAATTAGTTTTAGCCTTTAACTCCTCATCATTCAAGCCAACCATTCCTGGTTCTAAATCATTAATTTCTTTAACGATCGGCTGCAAACTTTTAATAAATTTTTCATTAGCATCACCAAAAAGTTTACTAAAAATACCCATAAAATAGATAATAAAAGCTAAAAATAAACCACTTTAAATAGGGTCTTTAGCTCTAACTTTAGTATAATACGGATTAGTAATAAAATAAATATTGACTTTTATATAGAAAAATGCTAAAAAGAAATGATTTTTTCAAGTACATTAAAAAGAAAGTCATGGAAAATTTTTTAAACAATGTTTATAAATTTATGGCCATTATCGGCCTAATCGCCCTACTGGCTCTACTGATAGTTTTAAGTCAATACCTGATTGATTATCAGGGCGTCAGTTTAAAAGAAATCATTAACTACACCCTTCTGGGAACAGCGGTGATTCTCTACGTTGTTTCTTGGAATTATCTAAACTTTTCAGAAAAAGCTGGATTGGCAGTCTCCTATTCATTGGCTAGCTTCGTTTTTGAGGTTATTATGTTAATTATAGTTCTACACACCTGGTGGGCGATTAGTTCAGTATTAACCGCCAGCACTCTTCTGGGAATAATTGTCACCATGGAAAACGTGGAGATAAAAATAAAAAACAAAAAAATAGCACCATGAAAACAAGCCCCCACATCGTCGACTATCTGGCCAATCCGGACTTTAATAGCTGGCAAATCTGGCTATTTATCATCGGGACTTTAGTCGTCGTAGCTCTAATCCAAAGAGTAAAATATTTTCAAAGGTTTTATTGGCTAATTACGACTGCGGCGATAATTATTAGCTGCGCCATCGGTTACCTGGCCTTTAAAAATATACCTATCACATTTATTGTTATCGCCGCCTCGATGATAGACTCCTGTCTGGGACGTTGGTCAAAGGAGCTGCAAAAACCATAAAAAAATCCTCGTCTTTCTTAAGACGGGGTCTTTTAATATCAATGATTATTTAATTACTTCCCTCTCTTCTTGTCCAATGATTTCTCCTTATACTTCTTGATAATCAATTCCAAATGATCCTTGACCTTATCGATGGCTTTATATAAATCCTTTTCAGTCTTTTCCACCCGTAAAATTTCCCGGGGTACCTGCAAGTTAACTTCGGCCCGGAAAATTTCTCCCTTATGCTGTCCGCCAACGGCCTTTTCAATTTCTACGTCACAATTTATCACCTTTACCTCCCCCAAATACTTTTCCAGCATATTCATTTTTTCCTGAAAATAGTCACGGATGGCTTTGGTTAATTCTAACTTAGTAGCTTTAATGTTAATTTTCATATTATTTAAATAAATTAATTATATCCTTATAGGTGATAAAAATAATTAGGGCAATCAATAATAGAAAGCCAAAATTATGAATCAGGGCTTCAATATCTCGACGCACCGGTCGGCCAATAACCTTCTCAATTAGCAGAAAGACAATGCGACCACCGTCCAAAGCCGGCAGAGGTAAAATATTGATGATGGCTAAATTCAGAGATAGTAGGGCTACGAATTGCAATAGGAAAGTAAAGCCCAGACGAGCCGCCTGGCCAGTGATATTAGCAATACCCACGGGGCCAGCAAACTGATCGCCAATATTATTCCCCTGAAAAATATCGCTAAATAAATTAACAAAGGCAACCACGATTTCCTTGAGTAACCAACCGGTTGTTTTCAAGCCTTCCCAAATGGCTGAGAAAAAAGGATAACGCACCAGGCCGGCCGAAAAATAACCGATCCCAATGCTCGCCTGACCATTTTCTTGGGGTTGGGGGGTAATTTGCAAAACTTCTTCCTGGCCCGAACGATTAATTAGCATATCCACTTCTTGGCCGGCATTGGCGGCAATCAAACTGGGCAAGGAATTACCTTCGCCGATTATCTGATGATTAAATTGCAAAATTAAATCATCTACCTGTAAACCAGCCTGGGCAGCCGGCGAATCAGCCTCCACCTGGATAACTACCACCCGGGGCTCAGAAATGCGCGCCTGTTTACTGACCGTATCCGTAGTTTGGGGCAATCCCAACATATAGCCAACGGAAAATAGAATCCAGGCCAAAACAACATTCATAATAACGCCGGCCGCTAGGATAATAATTCTTTGCCAAATCTTTTTGGCCGCGAAACTATCGATTTCATCCTGCCCTTCTCCGTTCTCTCCTTTTATTTTTACAAAACCGCCAATAGGTAACCAATTTAAAGAATATATAGTCGCCCCAACAGCCGGTCGAATAGTTTCATCCTGACTATTATCCAAACTTTCCGTACTTCGATTGCCAATTATTTTTTTCCATTGCCCCAAACGATTGCGGTAGACACCAATGGCCCGGGGTGGGAAGCCAAGACCAAATTCTTCGGCCTTAACGCCAAAACGACGAGCCGTGAAAAAATGACCTAATTCATGGGCAAATACTAACACCGATAAAACGATGATGAATATAATGATAGTTGATAGCATAAATTAAATTTCCATTATATCTTTTTCTTTGTGATCACGAATTTCTTTTAGCTCATCATTTCTTTTAGCTGAAAATTCATCCAACTCTTTCATGAAACGAAACTTATCGTCTTCACTAAATTCTTTAGCCTCAAAAGCTTTTTCAATAACATTTTTTATCTGATCTCTAACTTGACGTAGAATAATACGCGTCTTTTCCATTTTTTCATTTAATTTTTTGACTAATTCCCGGCGATTCTCTTCGGTTAGCGGCGGAACCGTCAAACGAACCCGATCACCTTCGTTAACCACGCCCAAACCTAAATTAGCATCCACAATGGCTTTCTCGATATTCTTGATCACTCCCTTATCCCAGGGAAAAACAATGATACTGCGGGCATCGGCCACCGAAATATTGCCAACGGTATTGAGGGGATTCATAACACCATAGGCCTCCACCTGGACATTGTCCAAAACCGCTGGATTAGCTCGACCGGTACGCAAAGTAGCAATTTCTTTTCTAAAAAAATCTAAAGCCTGACTGAAATCTTTTTGTTTACTCTCTAAATATTGATTCATATAATTATTTTAATTTTTTAATTTAATGGTTCCTAGGTAAATAACATTAGGGCTATTGAAATCAATGAGCAATTCCCGACCGGCCCGTTTGGTGGGCAATTTATTGGTTGACCAGGTGGCACCACCGTCGATGGAACGAAAAATGGCCGTATTGGTGACATAGTATATTTCTGAGGAATTCTGAGGGTTAACAGCCAAAGAATTGACAACAGCATCTTTTTCCGGTGGAATTAGTTTAACATTTTCCCAGCTAAGGCCATTGTCAACGGAACGTAAAATTAATCTTTCAGTGGCAATAAACATGGTGCCATCCTTAGCGCAAATAATTAAATCTTTGAAGCTGGTGCCCAAATCATAGTCAAATAAAACATCATTTAAATCCATCCAATTCTCCACGATAAAGTTTTGTTCTAGGTCAGCGGAGTTATAGGGATTAGTGAGAGTATTGGAAGTAAAGCTAAAAATCTGATTTTTAGTTGTAGCTATAAAAATTAAACGGCTATCCAGGGGTGAAATAATCAACTTAGTAACACCATCTTCCAGTCTTTGGATGGTGCGCCAAAAATCACCTCCATCAATGCTTTTAATAATTTCTCCCCGGGAAGTGCCGATGTAAAGATTTTGAGGATTATAGTGATCAACGGCAATGCTGTTCACACTAACTCCGGTATTATTATCATAATAAATTTGTGTCCAGGAACGACTGCAATCCGCCGAGCGATAAACTCGATTACCAATGGCTGCATAGATGGTGCATTTATTTTTCGGATCAACTTTCACGTCATTGATGGTAGTTTTAGGCAAACCGCTAACTGTCTGCCAACCCTGGGTGATGTTATAGGTGTAGAACAAACCCTGGTCAAAACTGGCTAAATAAACAGCCAGACTATCCTGGGGATCCATGGTCATGACATTCACATTAATATCGGTAATATTTTCCGGCCGGCCGGATGTGCTAGGAACAGCTGTCATGGAACGCCAGGTGTCTCCCCGATCAAGAGATAGAAAAACACTGCTATCGTTGTCACCGTTTTCGGTGGAAGAGGTGGTGGTTATGGAACAAGCTGAAGCTATTAGGACAACGATGGCTAACAGAATAATTAATTTAAATTTAGACATATGTTTATAAATTAACAATTAATTGTTCTAACACGAGGCGGGGATTAACATTGGACTCTAGATATTCTTTAGCCTGGGCAATTAGTTTGAGTCGCTCCAAGATAACTGATCCGTTTTTAGTTCCCTGATCAGTAATGATTTGAAGAACTTTTTCTAATTGATTACTGAGCATGGAGTGCTGGACTCTTTCCGGCTGCCCTAAACTTAATAATAATAAATCCCGGCCCAGGCCTTCGCCGATGGCTAAAATTTCTCGAGCTAAATTGACCGCCTGAACACTATAGCTTTTATCAGTAAATATTTGATCTAAATTACGCCAGCGGTCGCTGGGGTTGGCCGTGAAAAAAGTTAAAAAAACTTCAGCTTTATGTAAATAATCTTTATAGACATCGGCATTTTCCAATAATCTAATGGCTTTCAACGGGCGACCTAGAGATAAATTAGCCAGATCCTTGGCTAAAGAACGGTTCACCTTATAATTATCTAACAAATAATCATAGATAACCGCCGCTGGCACTGGCTGAAAATAGAGCAACTGGCTGCGAGACAAAATAGTTTTGGGTAAATTTTCTTCATTGTCCACCAGGAGAATAATAATCACCTTATCCTGAGGTTCTTCTAGGGTTTTGAGTAACGCATTCTGGGCTTCCGGTGTTAATAGATCAGCCTGTTTAATCACTCCAATTTTATAGGAATTTAAAAAAGAACTCAAATTAAGAATTTTAATAAACTCCCGCACCTGTTCAATAGAAATACTCTTTTTATCCTCTTCTGGTTTCAAAATATGTAAATCACTATTAAAACCCTGGGGATTGCCCTGTAAATTGCGGGCAAAGGCCAGGGCAATGGTAGATTTACCCAAATCATCGGAACCAATAAAAATATAGGCTTGGGCAATTTTTTTATTCTTTAAATTTTTACTTAAAAATTCAATGGCCGGTTCGTTGCCGATTTGCGGCCAATTGAATTCAGAATTATCCATATTAATTACCGCTGGTAATTTTATCTAAATCACCATTGGTTATACCCAGGCCCAACTGACGCATTAGATTAAAGGCATCGGCTGGGCGACCTAAATAATATAATTTATATTGTACCGGGTCAAAATAATAAGCTTTGCCGCTATCTTCTACTTTAATTAAAATTTTACCAGCCAAACGACTCCAGGAACGGGGGCTATTTTCCACCAAAGCAAAATCACCATTAGAGATTCCCAACCCAAAACGGCGCATTATTTGGAAAGCATCGGCCGGGCGACCTAGATAATAGCGACGATTATCATCGGGATTGACATACCAAGCCTGACCCTTTTCTTGAACTTGCAACAAAATTCTCCCTCTGAGACGGGTACTAAGAGAACCACTGTTGGAGGAAGAGGTTGAGGCAGAGCTACTGGCTGAACTGGCACTAGAAGGGGTTAGAGTAAATTTTTGATTGCTATTAATTAAATATTTAGAATTAATGATAACGCTGACAGACTGTGATAAACCGTTCTGAGCATAGAAGGCTTGGCCATACTCCCGGCCGCTCTTACCTACATAGGTGGCCAGATAGGCGCCGGCCGCCAGGGACATGGAAGCGGTTTTATTGACACTTAATTTAACCAAGCCAATTTCTTTATCCTGGTAGTAAGTATTACCACTATCTTGAACCAAAGAATATAATTTTAAAGATACATCCCGAGGGAGGCTCTCTCCCTGGGTATCAGCTAGACTGAAATTCGTTAGGTTGGCGGTAAAGCGCTGGCTGCTATTGCCTGACTTCACGGATACGTTCCAAAAAATATTGGGACGATTTAAATCATCATTTATCACCAAAGCATAGGTGCCGGTGGGATATTCAAAACTAAAGCGGCCACTGTCCGAAGTTTTGATTTTCAGCAATTCTTTTCCTAAACTGCCGGAACCTAATTGTTCATAGAGTTTAACTTCCTTATTGGTCTGCAGTCGACTGCGGGCATCCCGCAATTCCCCGCTAAGACCGCTAAAACTATATTGATAGGTATAGTCTCGGTCAGCCAGAATTCGAATATTATAGGCTAAGGAATAATTGTTATTGGAATCTTTAGCGCTGATTAGATAGACGCCAGTTTGTCCGCGGCGATAGGGACTATAGGGGGCCACGTAAACAGTCGCCTGACCACCACTGTCGGTGGTTAAATTGGCAATTAAATTTTTATCTTCCTTGACCGGATTATTATCCACATCATAGGTCTGGCTATAGAGAGAAAAACTATGATTCTTTTTTAAATTTCCCTGGCTATCCCGTAGAACGATCCGTAGGGCCGGCACATATTTCGTAATATTACGATTATAATCACAGACAAAACGAACGGCATCAAAAAACCAAAAATCGCCCAAATCCGAACGGCGATCCCAAACTTTAATAGCATAACTTTTAGTTGGGTCCGGCTTAAAGGTCAAAGTTGATTGGCCGGTGTTGGCGATGGTTCCGCCAGCTACCTTGCGGCCGGCAATTGGCAAACCATTGGCATCACTGGTTTGTTCATAGAGTTCAAATTTTAAACCGGGAACAATATCGCCAGCCAAATTACGAAGAGTTAAAATAAATTGAGAATTATTTTGGCAGGTACCGCTAAAGGAAGTCCAGGTCTGATCCGAAGACAAAGTATATTCGGTGGTTTTACCATCTTCGGCTTCAATATCCCAAAAATATTTATACTGATTATTCTGTTCCTTAACGGCCAACACATAGAGGCCAGCGGGCACATCAAAGGTGCCATAGCCGTTGCTATCAATGCTGAATTCGCCCACCCTAGTTCCTTTCTGGGATTCATTATTTGGTCCCACTTCCTGATTATAAACTTCTACTTTAGTACCAGCCGGAAAAATCGCACCGCTGGCATCTTGCAAACGAATTCGCAAAGCACTAAGGAAATAGTTAAGGGTGGTTATTTGACCGTCATAAACTTCAATATTGTAATAATTAAACTTAGTATTAGAACGATTTAATTCCAAAGCATAATGATCACTGTAGACGCTATTAATACTCCGCAGACTACCCTGGGGCAGATAAATTTTAGACTGGCCAGAATAGCCGGTATTCAGGGTGGCTAATTTCTCCTTCTTTTCCTTAAGAGGATTATTACTGGAATCATAGAGTTGGGAATAAACATCAAAATTAGTATTTTTTAGAGAAACACCATCGGCGTCATAGAGATTAAATAGAATGCCACTTAAAGTTTTTTCAATGGTAACGCTTTGGCCGCAGCTGAGAACGAGATTATAGTACCAAAAACGAGCGCTATCCTTATTAACTGTCTGCACCTTAATAGCATAGGTATCAATGGCTGCTGAACCGTTACGGAAGTTAAGATTAGCTACTCCCAGGGTCGCGTCAGTGGTATCACCGGCAAAACGAGTGGTTGGTTTGGGATGATTATTGGCATCCAGTTCTTGTTTATAGATTTCCACGTTGGCATTGGGGATAAAGGCACCACTGGGATCTCGAGCCACAAAATCAACATTGGTATTTTGATTACAAATATCCGCCTGGGCAATGAGGGGTAGAAATAATAAAGCCAGAGGAATAATTAATAATTTCAGATTAAATTTAAACATATTTTTAATTTAAAGTATGACTTTCTTCTAAATTAATAATATTAGAAGAGAGAGACAAATTAAAAGTCTTTCCCACCGCCCAGATGCTATCCAATTGTAAATTAAACTGGGCCTGGGGATTATAATCGGTCTGCAGACCGGCTACCACCGTTAATTCTGCTGGAAAGCTATCACTGATTCGGCAATAATTAATATTAAAAACAATTTCTCCCTTATTATTAATTTCACTAACTCGGGCAATTATTTCTCCATCTCGGAGTAAGCGAAAATCTTCCCAGTCGTGATAGGAAACGGTCCCCTGATTCCTAAAAATTATTCTTTTTAAATAAACATCTTCGTTGCCAGAATCTTCGTAGACATTAAATTTGCCGATTATTCGACTACCATTACTGAAAACTAGATTGGTGCTGGCCAGACTCTGCTCTTGACTACGCACCTGACCTACATAATTGCTGCCGGAGAATATCTTAAATTCCGTACCACTAAGGGGGAAAGTGCCACTAGCTTCCTGACTAGCTTTAATGGCGGCGGCGCTTTTTATTTCTGCTCGAATGGTTTGATTATTGCAGGAACAATTATCTAAATCAATCAATATGCGAAAAATCTTCTCTTCGCCGGCGATCATAACCAGAGGATTATAAAAACCAATGGTTGCCTGGCGATTATTGGAGTTCCAGCTGACACTGGCTGAATAGGAATTATAATTATTGTCCACGACTGTTACTTTTTTAATAATGGTGCCACTATAAATTCCGGTTATATCCACGACAATAGAATTGATGGTAACCGAACTGTTGGGTGAGTAAATTTTGAAAATGCCGATTAGATTACCGACAGTATTAGTCAATAAAGTATTACTATTAGCTCCCTGGACAACTTCGCTACTAATTTGCAAGTTAGCACTAATGGTCGGCGGAGTATTATTATTATTGTTATTATTATTGTAATTATTATTCTCGGCCCAACCATATTGACTTAGGTCAACTTCCGAAATTTCTAAAATTGGTTCTCCAGCCAAGCCCAGAGAAATTAAATCAGCTGGTTTTTGAATTAAAGTTTTCTGACCGTTGGCAATAAAATAAATTCGGGGTGAGTTGGCGGTACGCACCAACTTAGCCTCCGACCACTGAGCCAACTCCGTCGGACTAATAATCTTAATATCGGACCAATTATTACCATAACTAAGATAGGCAGCTGGGTTTAAATAAACCTTGCGGCGCTTGTTTTTATAGCTCAGAAAATAAACTGCTGGACTATCGGCTGTTTTCACCTGCAAAATATTGGTTGGCACCGCTGCCGAAGTTTTAGCCGGCCAACAAATCATTATTAATCCGACCAGCAACAGTAAGCTTGACAAACAATATTTTTTATTTAATATTAGCATAATTAATACTAAAATTACTCGTTTCTATAACCAGTTTGTTAAGTAATTATTATCTCTAAAATTATTATAACATATTTTAGGAATTACGCTAATTTTGAAAAACTCTTTTTTCTTGTAAAATCATTGATTTTTGGCCCCTAAGCTGCTATATTAAGCTTATGTTAACCCAACTCAAAAAACTTATTCTCTTCATCGGCGATCTAATCTTTTTAGGCCTAGCTTTGGCCCTCACTTTGTTAATTCGCTATTCAACTAGTGAATTTTGGGAACGCCTGGAGGCTCACTGGCCCCATTTTCTGGCGGTTTTCACTATTTGGCTGTTGCTTTTCTATATCAACGATCTCTATAACCTGAACTATAAGACTGCTAGTCGGAAATTTTTTCGGTTGACTGTTAATAGCGCTACCTTAGCTAGCTTGCTGTCTATTCTCTATTTCTATCTTAATGTTCAGTCTAACATTACTCCCAAAACCAACTTAGCAATCTTTATTGCTATTTTTATTATTCTCTTTTTCATTTGGCGCGGACTTTTCCAAGCGATCATTCGTTCGGTTATTCCCCAAAATAATCTGGCTATCATTGGCTTCAACCAACATACCCAGGAATTGGTTCAAGAATTAGAAAACAATCCCGGTTCGGGCTACTCCACCGCTTTGATTTTTAAAAATCCCCATGAAATGGATAGCCTAATTGAAAGCATTAGAGAAAAAAATATTAAAACCATCGTAGTGACCGATAATTTCGGACGCAGTGAAAAAATTAGAGAAACTCTCTTTGATTGCCTGGCCTATCAAATTAATTTTTTTAACTACCCCGACTTCTACGAATTAATCACCGGAAAAATCCCCGTAGAAGCCATTGGCCCAGCCTGGTTCTTGGATAATCTGCGGGAAGGACAAAAAAATTATTTTAATTTTGTCAAAGCCTGGTTTGATTTTCTCCTATCTTTGATTATTTTAATAATTTCCCTGCCCTTTTGGCCGCTAATTGCGCTGATTATTAAACTAGGCAGCCGTGGTCCAATTTTCTTTCGTCAGGAACGCTTTGGAAAAAATGAAAAGATTTTTAAAATAATTAAATTTCGAACTATGCGCACCCAGGATAATGATCTGTCACCAACCAAGGAAAAAGACACTAGAATTACGTCCTTTGGTCGGTTTCTTAGAACCACCCGTCTGGATGAAATACCCCAGGTAATTAATATCCTTAGGGGGGATATGAGTTTCATCGGTCCTCGTCCTGAGCGACCGGAAATTATTACTAATCTGGAGCAACAAATTCCTTTCTATAAAACCAGACTATTAATTAAACCGGGGCTAACTGGCTGGGATCAAATCTCGGGACAATATCATTCCTCCTCAATAACTGATAGTTTAGAAAAGTTACAATACGATCTCTATTACCTAAAGCACCGCTGCATTTATTTAGACATATCAATTGCTTTGCGAACTTTAGCGACCATGATGTCTCGGGGCGGGCGATAAAAATATGATTATATTTAAAATTATAGATAAATTACGTAATTCATATAAAATTTTTCGGCTTTTTACTGATCGAATATTGAATAATGGGGAAAGATTCGATCCTAAATTATTTAAAGAATTTAATCTAAAAGACAATAATAGCTTGGAACGGTATAACTTTGTTAAAAATTTGCTAAACAAATCAGATAAAGTATTGGATATTGCTTGTGGAACTGGTTATGGGAGTTTAATGATGGCTGATTTTTGTAATCAAGTAATAGGTATTGATTGTCACCAAAAATCAATTAAATTTGCCAACAGAAATTATAAAAAAAGAGATAATATAGAATATATAAAAAATGATTTTAGAAAAAATCAATTAACGGCCGATGCCGTAATTTCGCTGGAAACCATCGAACATTTAGATCAACAACTAGAAGAATCAATGAGTCAACTTCTTTCCTGGACGAAAAGAATACTTATTGTCAGCACTCCCTATCGGGAAGCCGCTGGACACAATCAACACCACAAACATTTTTATATAGATGAAAACTGTTTTAAAAAGTTTAAAAATCAAGGAAAAATAACTTTTTTCTATCAATCTGAAAACGGTTCAATAAATACTTATTCCGATCCATCAACGGAATCTCTGCTCACGGTTATTAATGTTTATGATTGCAAATAATAACATAAAAATTTCAGTGGTAATCCCCAATTTCAATGGACGAGAATTTCTGCCCATCTGCCTAGACAGTTTAAAGAGACAGACTTTTTTAAATTTCGAAATAATCATAGTGGACAACGGTTCCCAGGATGATTCCCTGGAGATCATTAGACAAATTAGTCCTCAAACTATAATTTATAAATTTTCCCAAAATCAAGGTTTTAGTCAGGCTGTTAATAAAGGAATTAATTTAGCCCGAGGAAAATATATTTTCCTGCTGAATAATGACACCGAACTAGATAATGATTGCTTAAAAATACTTAATGATTGCCTAGATAATAATCCTTTAATTAGTTTTGGGGCGACACAGATGATTTTTTTTCACAATAGAAAAATTATTAATAACGTGGGAGATGTTTTTTCCCTATACGGAATAGCGAACCAACGGGGACGCGATGAAATAAATATAAATCAATACAATAAGTTAGAACCAATTTTTGGCGCCTGCGCCGGTGGTGCGATTTATCGAAAAAGTTTGTTTAATGACGTTGGTTTATTTGATGAAGATTTTTTTGCTTATATAGAAGATATCGATTGGAGCTTCCGGGCTCAAATTAGGGGATACCAATGTTGGTATATACCATCAGCCGTTGTTTATCATATTGACCAAGGAACCAGCCGACTTAATAAAAAATTAGTCCATTTTTTAACTATTCGTAACAGTCTTTACGTTATTTTTAAAAATTTCCCTAATACTTGGTTAGTAATTTACAGCCCCCTTCTCCTAATTAATCAAATTAGAAATATTCTCAGTGGCCTAAAGCATGGATATCTACCTTTTGTTTTTAAAGCCTACTATGAGTTTTTTAAAAACTTGCCAAATTTATACAAAAAAAGAAAAATAATTCAAACTAATTATCGAGTATCTAAAAAATATTTAGCAAGTATTATTTCTAAAAAATATCCCTTTCCCATTAAAAAAAATATTTATGAACTTTTCTTTCGTCATCATTAACTACAATACCGCTTCCCTGACCAAAGATTGCCTCCAATCTATTTTTAGACATTGCCAACCGGCTAATTGGGAAATTATTGTGGTGGATAACGCTTCCCAGGATAATAGTGTGGAAATACTAAAAAAAGAATTTGGCAATCAAATAAAAATAATCACCAATGTCGATAATCGAGGTTTTGCCCGAGCTAACAACCAGGGCGCCACCCTAGCTCAGGGAAAATATCTGTTTTTTCTAAATAGCGATACCCGATTAACTAGCAATATTCTGTCATATCTAGAAAAAATTTTTTCCAACCAACCAGCCATTGGCATTTTAGCTCCTCAACTACGAACAGTTGATGGCCAGCCGCAGGCCGGAGCCCATGGTCGCTTCCCCAGCCTGAAACAAATACTGGGTGATAAATTACTGCCATCCAAAACATTAACTAACCAAAATGAAATATTAATGACCGACTGGGTCAGTGGAGCCGCCTTGGTTATCAGAAAAGAAATATTTGATAGAATTAAAGGTTGGGATCAAAACTTTTTTATGTATTTTGAAGACACTGATCTTTGTTGGCAGGCTCGAAAAATTGGTTTTTCTGCAGCCATCATTCCTAATATTAGTTTAATTCATGTGGGTGGCCAGAGTTTAGCTAAAAATCAGGAACGACGTCGCCTCTACTATACTTCCCAGGATTATTTTTTTCGTAAACATTATTCCCGATTAACTTTTTATCTCATGAAAATAATTCGCTGGCCCTATAAAAAATTAGTTTTAACCTATGAGAATCGGTCTTAACCTAATACAATATACCGATGTGCAGGGTATCGAAATATTTGCCCAAAATATTATCAATCATTTGCCCGATGATCCGAAGTTGGAATTTATCTTATTCACTAATCAGAAATCAGCGGAAATATTTTTTAAACACCAAAGAAATATAAAAATAGTAACTAAAAATTTTTCCCGATTAAACAAATTAAATTTAATCCTCTACCAACAATGGGGTCTGCTAAAAAAATTACGCCAGGAAAAAATTGACCTGCTATTCTGCCCCTCCATTGCCTGCCCTCTGTTCTATAAAAAAAAAATTGTCAGCATTCATGATTTGGCTATTTACCGACTACCCATGGAATCCCCCTGGCTAGCCCGTTGCTATTTTCAACTCAGCCTCTGGTCCGCTAAATATTTTTCTTTAGGAGTGGCGACGGTCTCTGAATTTTCTAAAAGAGAAATACAAGATATTCTAAGAATTAAGGAAACTAAAATTATTATTCTATCCGAAGGTGTGCCGGCCATGGCAACGGCCACCCCAGAACAAGAAAAAGAAATATTAAATAAATTTTTCGGAGACATTAGGATAAATTATTTTATCTACATCGGCAACATCCGACCGCGCAAGAATCTGCCCAACATTGTTAAGGCCTGGTCACTTTTTCTAAGCAAACAGCCTAACTATCAATTAATTATCGCTGGCAAACTGGATAAACGCGCCCAGCAATTGCAAGAATTTATTAAACACCAGAGTTTAGAAAAACAAATTACTTTCACTGGCTTTCTCTCTGACCGGGAAAAAACTGTTTTATTGCAAAATTCCCGAGGACTGATTTTTCCCTCACTCTACGAAGGTTTTGGTTTGCCGGTTCTGGAAGCCCAAAGTCTAAACGTTCCAGTACTAACTTCCAATTATTCTGCCCTGCCGGAGGTAGCCGGCGAGGGCGCCCTATTGGTTGACCCGGAAAATGTTGATGATATAAAAAACGGCCTAGAACAATTGGCCGGTAATGAAGAATTACGCCAAAAATTAATTAGGAAAGGCGCGAAAAATAGTCAACGCTATTCCTGGCAAAAAGCGGTTGATGGTTTAATGAATTTTCTGAAGAGCTATGAAAATACTCCAAATCAATAAACTATATTATCCCATTATCGGCGGCGTAGAAACTACCACCCAGGTAATTGCCGAGGGGCTAAATAACCAGGATAATCTGACGGTTGATGTTTTGGTGTGTCAACTAAAGGGGCCAAGAAAAATAGAAAAAATTAATGGCATTAAAATCTATCGAGCGGCTTCCTGGGGCAAGCTTTTGGGCATGCCCCTATCACTGGATTTTTTTAAATTATTCCGACAATTATACCGACAATATGACCTTATTTTAATTCATCACCCCTTTCCTCTGATTTTTTTAGTTTTCCCTTTTATTAAGAAAACTCGAATAATTATTTACTATCATAGTAACATTGTCCGCCAAAAAATTAGTAAACTATTTTTTCTGCCCTTTATTAAATTAGGACTCAAACAAGCCGAAAAAATATTAGTAGGCGGTCAAAATTTGATTACTTATTCTCCTCTTCTAAAAAGATACCAAAATAAATGCGTGATTATTCCCTTTAGTCTAGACTTGGAGAACTATCTTATCACTCCCCAGATTCAAGAAGAAGCTCAAAAAATCAAACAACAATATCCTGGCCCCCTGATCCTCAGCGTTGGTCGTCTAGTATACTATAAGGGTTTTAAATATTTAATTACCGCCATAAAAGAAATCCAGGCTCATTTAATTATTATTGGCCAGGGACCGGAAAAGAAAAAATTAGCAGGACTAATCAAAAAGCATAATCTCAATCACAAAGTCTATCTAATAAATCACGTCCCCAACTTAAAGCCCTTCTACGTCGCCTGCGATTTATTTGTTCTGCCGGCCTGCGCCCCCAGCGAAGCCTTTGGCTTGGTGCAGTTGGAGGCCATGGCCTTTGCCAAACCAGTAATCAACACTAATTTGCCTACAGCTGTACCCGAAGTCAGCCTTGATCAAAAAACCGGATTAACCGTACCTATTAAAAATTCTCTAGCCCTGGCCGGAGCGATTAATAAAATTATTAATAACCAGCAACTAAAAAATCAGTTGGGTCAAACCGCCGTTGATAGGGTTTGCCGGATTTTCAATCGAAAAACTTTTTTGAAAAAATTAAAAGAAAATCTATCTTGATCATTTTTTTACGATTAATCTAATTTCGATTAACTAAAAAAGGCCTCCGTTCTGCGGGGGCCTTAAATTGTCCATAACTTCTCTAATTTCGTCTTGTACTTAGATTTTAGCCCTTCAATACCTAGTGTTAGACATATATTATCGGGCAGAGTTTGTTTCCAAGAACGAAACTCTAGGGAGTAAAACCTTTTTAATTTACAATTAGTTCGGTCCAGGACTAAAATGCCATCAAAAATTTTGGTTTTCCACCGCAGTGAGTTTACCAATCCAATGGAAGCCAATTTCTTCCTCCCCATACTTCCATTGAGAAAATCTCGAATTTCACCAGCTGGCAAATTTCCGAGTTCGATGAGATCATGATATTCTTCTAGAAAAATTTCTTGGGAAATTTCCAGATAACTTTCTCCTACTTTTTTCTTGAATTCCAAAGAGAAACTATCTTTCTTACACCTCACCCGCAAACGAATTTGGTTGGCAAACAAATACGCTTCTTCCATTATCAAGCTGGTATCCAGATATTGATAGAAAGCCTGGCTCCATTTTCCTTTCGGAAATTTAGCGAGTAACTTGTTATATAATTTCCCGCTAATGTTTTTTTTTCAGTAGGCAAGGAGGTTTGCCATACTGTTTTTTTCTTTTTAACAACATGGCAAAATATTTTAAAGTTCATAGTTAAAACATTATATAACATTTTCAACTATTTGTCAATACCTACTAGCTACATTCTGGTCCCAAGCTTAATCTAATACAAAAGACATCTCAGCCGGGGTAAAATAATTATGTCTACTAATTATTAACCCTAAACCAAGATGTCTTACCATCA
>Ga0172371_10002865_pt1 | contig 27093 bp, 22 predicted proteins | sample Lak12m_FD_114543 | JGI IMG/M metagenome (GOLD analysis project Ga0172371, IMG submission 114543) | Freshwater microbial communities from Kabuno Bay, South-Kivu, Congo - kab_022012_12m | ecosystem: Environmental > Aquatic > Freshwater > Lake | place: Democratic Republic of the Congo: South-Kivu... | reverse complement strand
TACCCTTAGCGACATTAACGCCGCGCTCAATGGCTTGACTTTCACGTCCAATCCGGGTTTCACGGGAACTGCCAATATTCTGGTCAAGACCTATGATTACGGAAATAACGGACTCGGAGGGCCCTTGTATGGCTTGAACAAGACGATCAACATCAGTGTAATTTAAGAAAGATTTCGTGAAGTGCTGTTTGGGCGCGAAAAGGAGTTATGACTCCTTTTCGCGTATCTGCCCGCCTGGCGCCCACTGTGAAGGAGGGTGCAAGGCAATCACGCCTCTCAGGAATCAAGTTCTATCTTCACGTGGGAAAAGCGTCTTCGACGACGCTTTCATTCTTCCAAGCAGAGATTGGTATTCGAACGCTACGGCAGGATAAGTGACCAGGACATTGATTCGATGACCTTCGACCACGGATCTTGAAATCCTAGTTGCTGGAGGTTGATCGCGAAAAAAGGTAACAAAATGCCAGAGAAAAAGAAGAAAGGCCAGGTGACGGCCTGACCTATGTCTTTGAAATTCCTGGTGGAGATGAAGGGATTTGAACCCTCGACCCCCGCGTTGCGAAAGCAACTTTCAGCCCAATCATAACAAGGATTTGTCTCAATTCCCCAGCGATTTCAATCCCTGTTAATCCGATTAGATCCCTGTTGATCCTTCACTATCTCTGAAAATGTTAACTGGATGTTAACTGACATCCAGAGACAGTAGCAGTGCGGCCAAGAGCTGCCCGCTGATCAGAGGAGAGATTCACGAAGGATTACTCAAATGAAAGAAATTATAACACAGCTGGAATGCTTCGACCTGGAAAGTATGCTCGAACGAACCGTCCATTTCCTAAAAGGAGAGGTATCCCCAGAAGTGGACCCCACCTATGGAATAGTCTGGGTTCAGAGCATTGGAGACGCGCCCGTCTTTGGTCATGAATCCGGCTGGGATATTTTGTCAGCACTCACAAAGGAAGGAAAGATCGTTTTCTTTCCGTTCGCCCGTGCAGATGCCGATGAGACCTTCACGTGTGCGGACGGCAACACATATGGGCAAGAACCCGAGGACGAAAGCTCTGAGAACGACATGTTCATCGGTATTGAGGATAGCATCGGCTTCCTGGTCCAGGTCAAGGACGGTACTGTCATCATAAATCCAGCGATTCATGCTGGTGGAACCTGCGCTGGCCCGGAATCAGGCGTAGATCTGTGTCCAGACTGCAATGTGCTGGAAGAGCCTATGGAGAAGTTCATTCGTAGCTTCATCAAAGGTTGAGAGCATGTGGCGGTGTAGCCGCATCCTTCATACGGGGGTGTGGTCACCGCCAACGGGGAACGGACACAAACACCTGTAAAGACAGATAGATATACTAATTCTAATTTATTATTTATGAATTGCCCCGAAACGGGGATGCTCATGCATGGTCGTCTCGAAAAAGTCTCCTAAAATGGATCTGAGGGCCTTTCTCGGCCGAATCTCAGCATGGGCGATGAGGCAAAAAGGAGTGGGTTGGGATCGTCCTTTGCCTAGCCTTGGTGACCGACCCTATGAGCACTGACAAATACCAACTTAAAGATAAGAAATGGGCTATGGATCTCCTGTGTTCATACGGGAAGGAATTCCTCGTGTTCGACCCGGAGGACCAGCCAAATGTCTTCGCAGAGGCTGAGGAGAGATACCCTCCGGCCCGAGGGGGCAGGGTAAACCCGAAACAAATGAAGAACTGGCGGCATCTTCCGCGTATGTTGCAGCTTTTGAGAGAGCGGTACGGCCTGTTCACTTCCGGTCGCCTGATAACCGATTGCCCTCTCTTTGTGATCAAGCCTCGAGAGGGAGATGAGCCCAAGGAGTTCCGAAAGGCTTTCCAAATTAAGGTCGCCAAGGGGCTTGTCTGGTTCAGGTGTCGCCGGACGAACTTCTGTGGGCGGAAAGGCTGTCCTGCACACGAGAAGCCCCTCCTCGACATCTACGATTTGATCTGCTGGCTTGACGGAAACAAAGACCTTAATCGCGCAAGAGGTGTTTTAACCGAGTATTTCGATTTGAAGCTGGCCAACTTTCCCAGATCGTCCGGCACTACGGTTCAGGGAGAACAAACCGAGAATGAAGCCGCTGAATGGTTGCGATATGCGGTTCCAAAGAAAGATTTGGAAAGACTATTTGGTCTTCCGCACTCAGGCCGAGGCGCTCCGCAAAGATTTGCTGCTAAGGCGGTCGAAGTCATCACGGGAGCGTCAGAGGTTCCTTACGATGGACACAACGCTGACACGGGCGATGCGATCCTCTTCAGCCGAAGCTTCCCGTGGGAAATCAAGCTTAAAGAATTCGGCCCCGCTGCTCGGCTGTTCATTTGGCTGCATTGGAAGCAGGCTGAGGCCAGACGGAAAATTGCGCTAACTCATGAGGAAATCGCCAAAATACTGAGAGTTCCGGCTCGGGCCATAAAGGAGCACACCCAAAGTCTCCTAAAGGCAGGCTATATCGAGGTTTCTCATGGAGACAAGCCCAAGAAGTCATGGTCGGCCAAATACCGCTCTGAGGCTGGGCAAACTTGATGTCGTGGATATCTCCTTATATCGGTCGGTTACGCGGAATCTACGTACCTTGAAAAGGGTTTTTCTGGTACCCATGACCACGTTTTCCTGAACTCCACCTATATATATTAGCCCCCGACCAGGGGTCGGCGGACCCGTCCATGCCGGAGGCGTGGGCGGTGCCCAGGTTAATCTTAAAGAAGAAGGATTAGGAATTATATAGAGTTATGGATTACAGGCTCGGAATAAAGAGCAGAGTAATAAACCGGGAAGTAGATCTGCGGTTATTAGTCGGTTCCCTGCGTGCAAAGCCGTTCGCTATCAGTCCTCCTATCGAGGTTGATAATTCATTCATGATGGGTTTGGCCAATGATGATTTAAGCGAAGGTATATGTTTCTATCTACCTATATCGGCTCTTTCGGAGATGGCTACGCTTCTGTTTAGCGACAGAGACAGAGAGACACATATATATGTACATTCACTTAAACAGCTTATAAATTGGTTTTATAGACATGATATCTTTATTCCCACAGACCGATTCCGGGACGTATCCATATCTGCCTACCTGTTGAAGCCTCCAGAGAAAGACAAAGGCGAGGATTGGCAGGAGTTCCTCCTGAGTTCGATGGTACGTAATCACCTCGGCCAGGAATACCCGTTTCTGGCAAGGCAGGTTGAACAAGATGGAAATCCGGAGATTCTTTACAATCGGTTAACGGAAGACGCTTGCTCTGTGTGGAAAATCGAGAACAAACTGATTCCTGAGCTTGAGACCGACTCCCTACTCTATTGCCTGTACTGTGATGTGGAAATGCCTCTTGTTTCTGTACTGGCCGAGATGGAGAGGGACGGTATTGAAGTTGACTTGCCTAAGATCCGCCGGGTTTGGCCCCGAGTAGAAGCTGCATGCATGCTCCTTTGCGAAGAGCTTACCGAGGCATACGGTCAAACGCTAAATCCATTTTCGGAGACTCAGGTCAAGGATTTCCTGCAACGAGCATGCGGGATACGGTACAAGCAAACCGACTCGATTGATGACGACCTCCTTAAAGGACTCAGCGCCCGGCATTCCTTAATCCGCAAGGTGCTGACCTGGCGCAGATTGCATCGGGTAATCAGATTCTTCAAGAGCGTTTCGGATGGGAATCGTTGCTATCCCACTTGGTGGCAGACTCGTACTTCAACCGGCCGCATCACTTGCACTGATCCTGCCCTACAGAGCCTGCCTAAAGCTTTTCGCCGGTACCTGGTCCCCGGTGAAGGTCGGGTTTTCATTAAAGCCGATTATTCTGCTTTTCAGCTCCGGTTACTCGCACATTCGTCACAAGACAAAGCGCTGCTTGAGATGTTCCAGACCGACCATGACCCTCACGATGAAACCAGGGGAAGGCTCGAAGGCAAAGGAATACAGATCACACGGGCTCAGGCGAAGTCAGTTAATTTTGCCATCTGTTACGGTGGAACGGCTTGGAGCATTCAGGGTGCCTTGGGATGTGAACTTTCGACAGCACACCGGATTGTGAGAGAGCTGTCATCCATCTATCCAGGCATTGGCAGATATCTCGACAGAGTTGCGGAGGCCCTTAATAATGTACCGGCTGCCCATCGGCACGTGAAATCTATTTATGGGCGAAGGCGCTGTTTCTACGGTGAAGCCCCACTGACTGACCGGGAAAAACGGCAGGCCAAGAATGCCGTGGTCCAAATGTTGGAGGCCGATGTCTTCAAGATTACGCTGTTGGAACTTTATCGTGCCTTTCGGGCCGAGGATCTGCCCGTTAGGATGGTTTTGCTCCTCCATGACGGCATTTGGTTCACCTGCCCAGATAAGCGCGTGACTGTCACGCGTGAAGCAATTCAGAAAATCATGGAGAATTCCGTGAGACTTTCTGTTCCTCTCAAAGTGGAGATGAGTTGACGCATCCTGTCATTGCAGGTACCAGGAGCGACGAGACTCGAACCCTCGACCTCGGGCATGACGGTGACAGGTGCGGCCAATGATATCGATAGGTGGTGTGATGTTAGACTTCTCAATAAGTCCGAGGGCTTTGGGGAGCAAGGGTTAAGCGATTGGTGACAGTGGCAGTTCAAATGAGGAGTGGTTTGGTCAAGCACGGAATTGGAGCGGTAATTCCTTGACAGGTAATGCGTGCGTAGCGAGGGGTAGTGTCCCGAGAGTCTTGCATCCCCGCGTCGCGAGATCAGCCAGCCCAGAGATCTTTTTCGGATAGCCTGTCATCGAGACAAGCCCAGAATCCCAATCCCAGTTTGCAGCACATCTTCTAGACGCTTGCGAAGGTATCTCGGGAGTGGCAACCAGGATCACTGCGAGTCGAGCCACTGATTTGCACTTCTTCACGTATTCCCGGATGTCTGACCTCCTGCTCCTGAGTCCATACTGACGACATGGATCGTCCACACTGACGGGGGACACTCACCTCTTCCGGGAAAAAAATATGCTTTGCCTCTAAACTAACAAGTGGCACATAATGAAGGGGCATCATCGACTGGGATCGTTCATTATTTCATTGGACACGACTGAAAGAGACTGAAGAACTGCAACAGGTTCAGGAGTTCAATTATTGAGGCAGGCAATCAAGTCGTTTTCGACGGCTCCCCTTGAGAACGGGGTGCCTCCCTGCCGAAGCGAAAAGGAGCAAAAGCCTAGATGAGGCTTCACATCCTCAGCGATTTGCACCTAGAATTAGGCTCGGTGGAATTGCCTGTCATCGATGCGGATGCGGTTCTGCTGGCTGGTGATATTGATACCGGCCTGCGAGGGCTGAGATGGGCAAGCGAACATTTTGCTGATAAGCCTTTGATCTATGTTTTGGGCAATCACGAATACTACGGAAAGGCTTTGCCAAGGTTGGAAGAGAAACTTCGCATCGCTGCGGAAAATACCAATACTCACATGCTCGAAAACGAAAGCATATTAATCGACACGGTTGAGTTTTTCGGTTGTACGCTTTGGACGGATTTCCGGCTGTCCGGCAACGAGAGAATTGCCCGCGTGGACGCTCAATCTGTGATGAATGATTACAAGAGGATCACTGTCAGTCCGCAATACAGGAAACTGTGTGCTTCTGATACTCAATTGCTCCACATAAAATCGAGAAAATGGCTTGAAACAGCCTTGAAACGCTCGAGTGCGAGATTGAAAGTGATCATAACCCATCATGCGCCCAGCATGCGGTCAATCAGCGAGAAATATTCATCTGATCCTCTGAACCCGGCTTTCGCATCCAACCTCGACGAGTTCGTTATTAGATGCGGGGCAAACTTATGGGTACACGGTCATGTCCACGAGAGTTGCGATTACGCCTTGGGTCGGACAAGAGTCATCTGTAATCCAAGGGCCTACCTGGATGATCCGAATCCTAATTTTGACCCTGCTCTGACAGTCGAAGTCCCCTGAAGTCGGAGTGCTCTACAGATTGCGGTGGGAATTACTGGGTATTTTTCTTCTGAGTTTGCAAATCGGCACAAGATAAATTCTGGTCTTCCCCGCAACTTGGATAGCTGATTTACTTGAGGGTATATTTCTTACATTTTCGGCATTGTGTTGGGAGTGAGCATTTTGGACAGTGCCATGTGTCACAGTTGGTACAGCGCTTCGCGCCCGTCCAGGAAGGATCGAACATCTCGCCACAGATGTGGCATTTAATCTTTTTTGCTGCCATTTGAATTTGTCCTCTTCGGAGTGGTCACCTTTTGTGGTTTGTCAGGAGATAAGGTGTGCGGGAAAACGCCCATGATTCCGTAACTAACGCTTCTCATTTAAAACTGGACTGTTGCTATGAAGTCAGGACGTGGTCTCTTCTTTTCAGAAACCGAGGCATTTCGCGTGCCTGGATAATTGTCACTCTACACTACAGTTTCCCGGCCCGAAGACCGTGTACGGCCTCCGCCTATTTCTTTACTCGACATTCCGAAACGCGCGAAGTCAGGGAGCGCCTCCTAGACCGATAGCGGCCAGCACCGGTGCAACGATGTTCCATTCAATCCAAGTACCAACCTTTTCCCCAAACACATTCCTCAAAAAATTACCAGTGATATCAGGGATGCCACTGGGACCCGCTTTGGGTCCAGCTTGAGGCACTCTAGGGGGACCGGGATCGCCCGGTTGAGGCATCCACCTACTGGGGTCCGGTGATCTTCCGCTCAAGGCTGCGGAATATATCTCGGCAAGCATCCGTCTCTCTTGTCGAATGTCTGTTTCGATCTGCCACTTCTGATTATCCGATAGGTTCGGAGCGCTAATCGTCTCATTGTACTTCCGGTCCAATGCCTTCCACACGTCAGTAATATTGTCTCCTAACTTCAGAAGTCCTTTAGTCCGCTTATCTAAACCCGGCCCACCAAGCTCTTTAAGCTTTTGATCAAAGAAGTCAGCCATGGATTTTGACTGGTGAGGGAACCCGCCGCCACTCGGCGGAGCCGATGGCGCAGTTGGAGTTGTTCTATCTGCTGGTAGCGTCGTTGGTTGGGTGGGGGTGCGACTACCGATAGTCTGATTCCAGTCTTTGTTGAACGTATCAGACAAAGCAGTTTCTTGCTTCCTGATCTGCTCCATTTGTCTTTGGATTTCCTGACGTTGCTTGCTACCGATGGGCTCCTTGAACAATTTGTCCTGGAGGCCCCTATATTGCCCGTCCAGTTTCTTAATGTCTCGGTTGTAGTTGTCCAACAATTTCGTCCTCTGCACAGTTTGAGGGTCCTGCGGTCCTGTGTTGGGATTATGAGGTATCGGAGTTACCGAAGGTCCGGTTGGAGTTCGCTGCAGGCCAGGACGATCATCCTTTTGCAAATCCGGGTGTCCTCTGCCTGCAAAACCGGAATGAACGCAGACCAAGACCAACATGGCCACGAAGACAACAGCGACTTTTTTCATGTGGACCCCCCGTGCTAAGACGTAATCACGAATCCGAGATCACGATAATGGACCGGGCATACCAGCTATCTTGTCCAGAAACATGTTGTCAAAAGTAGGTCGTCCTTTAAGATCTTCCCGTGCACCCAATTCCCTGAATTCATGTCCTATTCTTGAGGCACTCAAACACACCTGTCAAGCAAAAATCCTTTATTTCATGAGAGTAGATGCTTCTCCTTGCCTTCGGTAGCCCAAACTTCATCCTGAGTCCCCCGTCAGCCATGACGTTCACCGAGGATAGAAATGATAGGATCGTACGCACGTTACTTTTGGTTCGGGGCTATCCAAAGGGTACGACCAGTACCACGACGCACTACCGGTGTCAATTTTCAGGCGACTGTCAGTTGCCATATTTGATTCACGTATGTAAATGGGTCTTAGTATGGCATATGCCGAACTCAAAGATGTCGGCTCAAAAGGGACCCATCCGAGGTCCGATATGAAAACTTCCGCCCACTGGTGAGTAGCGGTCTTGCCGGGTTCGAAGAATGTAAAAAGCCCCTTCATAGACTTGGCTGGTAGGCCCTTGGCCCTACACATTGTCACAAACACATTGGCGAAATCCTGGCACATGCCCTTCCCCTCGGTGACCGCACGTGCGGCGCTGGAGCCGGCTCCCTTCTTATCACCACCATACTCTTCATATTGCAGGCACTGCCTGACTTTCTCCAGAATTTCCTGTACTGTTTCGATTTCAGCGTTTCTTATCTCTTCCTGGCTCGCTCCAGTTCCGGACAGGCGCGCCCGAGGACCTTTAATGGTGTCAGTGATTTTCCTAACCGCGGGATGATTTACCTCCAGGAATTGTTCCGCCTTGAGGGCATCCGCTCTCTCGGCATCAGAAAGTTTGATCGGGCTTTGCCCTGCCACTGTCCTAGCAGATATAGCTATCTCAATATCATAACGGTAGAGCTCGATTTCTCCGGAAATCTTCACCTCAAGATCTGCGGTCGGACTTGGGAAGGAGAATATCGCGTACCTATTGTCACCGTCGTCATAAACGGCTATCGGTTCGGGAGAAAAGCGCAGGTCGATGACCCTCTGCCGACCTTCAACTGTCTTGGGAATGCAATAAGTAAATCTCAGATTCGTGATTGCCCCCGTGACACCGAATTGATAGCGAATGGCGAAGGACACCGTTGAACTCATGCCTTCAGGTTTTGTTGGGATACTGGTACTAGCTTCCTCCTTCACCACGCCCCAACCCGCCTGGCTGCCCCAGACTGCCAGAGAAACCGCCAGGACAAGCACCTTCGCAATGCCGATCCACTTACTGCTTCTGTTTTCTTCGGTTACCTGCATCGGCCTCATGTTAGTTCACCTCATCCACCAGTCTAGGCTCCTTCTAGTCTGTCCTCTGAGTGAGTCGTTCACCGACTGTCTTCTCAACAGAAATTCATGGATGATAACCACGACGACCCGACTGTCTGCACATGCCGCTCACTTCAACAGAGCAGAAATAAACAAAAACCGAAACACACACTATCTTTGCACTAATGTTGATGCTTCTCGTTTATGCAACAATGCGCTGGAAACCCCGGTGTATGAGAATGACAAGCGCAACGGCAGTATTGACTTCCACCCGCGTTTCTGCAACCCAAGTCGTTGTGGCAAGGCACAAGAGGACATGGTCCATAGCTTTGGGCGAAAAGCCTTTCCAGGTTTCCTTTGTTTCCTACTATGACCGGTTCGGACCAGGCTACGAGGGAATCTACTGAAGTCTCCATGACTGAACAGATCGACGTGAATTTTCCGCCAGCATGAGCGACACTCGCCGCAAGCAGGAGGAACAGAAACACGGCTATTCCTATGTTCTTTCTCATATTAGTTCTCCTTTCGCCTAATTTGTGGACCACCGCAAGCACCTCCATCGGTTACGGTCAAGCACAGCCCGGCCCATCGGTCATTTGGGCCAGCATGTGTGAGCTTTCTTGCACTGATGGTAATGGTGGCTCCCGATGCGCCTTACCAAGTCAGCGCACTGCGCATTTGAATACGAACATATTTCAGGAGTTGGGCAGCAATAATCACCACAATCAACTCCGCCTTCACACCCTCTGCCTGGGGTTGTTTGGATGACTGGGGGCTTTGGCGGCTCCGGAGTAGGCCGAGCCTTGTCAAATATGGTAGTCCAATGCCCCACGGTATCCCTCACACTGTTTTCCGCAATCTCTTTGTAAACCCACAACGGGACAGCATGATCGCGGCAGCAACTATCCAGATCAGGCACCCCAACACATTTTGCTGGGCGCACGTGAATCAGATATCGGAGCGCTCTCTGTCCAACGTTGTTGGCATCGGGCATATAGGAAGCCGCGCTTGAAACAGCCCTGACCCCTGCACTCATCGGGTATTTTGCTCTTTCCTCGAACTCTTTGTGGCAGGGTAGGTCTTTCTCCGAGTACCCCGAAGGCAATACCATGGCGGCGTGATACGGTTGATTGAGGTCCTGAACGTGATGAGCTAGTTGCCCCATCAACAGCCCAATATTGTTCCAATCCCTGTAATTCTGCTGAAGCGCCCTTAGCAGCTTGTCGGTCAGGTCTTTGATGCAACGCGGATCGCCATGGTAGCAATCCTTATTCTCTGCCTTATTCTGTCCCTGATATCCCTGCACAGGATCATATGCGGTTCCGTCCGGTTCGTTCGACGCATCGAGTAAGACCTTTCTCGGAATCTTGTCCCTCACGTTGGGCGGAAGAGAGTCGTAAGCCGCGAGCGTCATTTCGTAGTGGGTCTGGGCGTACCATGCGGAGGTCGGCGCATCGAAAGCAAAGGAAAGAAGAAAACCAGCTATGAGGCAAAGCAACACGCTCGGCCAGGGTTGTGAAACATGAGGCCGGTCACAACATTTCATTTCGGGTTGTCCCATTGCTCCCTCCTGATTTTGGAAACCTTGCGGCGAATATTCCGTTACGCTTTTACAATTCGGAATTCCCAACAAGATTTGGCAAGAAAATCCGGTCCCCGCCTCAGTCACGGACTTGGAACATATCACAGCAGCCACTCCGTTCTGCGTCCAAGATCGGGCTTCTGCTTGGTACTCCAAGGGTCATCGCGGCTCTCGCGGCCCAAGGCTTCTCGGCCTCTCAGAAACGACACAATGCCCTTGCGGATAGCGGCAACTATTCTTCGACGGTAAAGACCATTCTTCAAAAGGTATTCTTCCTCCGGGTTAGCTATGCAACCGCATTCGATTATGACAGCCGGCATAACCGAATTACGCAAGATGAATAGACTCTCTCTTTTGTATACGGCCTTTGTCCCCTGGACGAGTTTCATCCTTTCTCCAGGGATGTCCTCGGTATGATATTCCGCCCACGGGATCTTTTGAGACATCATTTGCGATTCTATGGCTTCAGCCAGCCCAACGGACCCGGCATTAGGACAAACGTGAATAGAAAACCCCCTGTAATAGGCCAACATGGGATCACCATGTTTTGCCCTTATCAACGTCCTGTATATGTGAGGTTGTACAGAATCATGATGGATTTCTATCAGTATTGACGCCCCCGATTTCTCTGCCAACGCCAGCCGATTTGGAAAAGGAATATTGAGGGACGCGGGAAATGTCTTATACACTATGCCCTGATCTTTCATCCTGTCAAAAAGCTTCAGAACCGAGTCATTGAAACGATATTCATACGTCCCTGATGCGCTTCGTGCCCCCTGATGACCGGTACGACCACTTGAGAATTCCATATGGCCGGCAAATACCGCCACCACCTTGGGAGAGCCGTATTCTGTCGCAGCGGAAAGTTTGACGCACGAGGCGAACTGTACCGGAATTACCACGATTAGCGACAGCAACAAGTGCCGGCATCTGTCATTCATGCCTGTCAACCTGTTCGTAGGCAGCTTTGATTTTCCAGGTCCCTCCAAAATTTTGCCACGACAAGTCGGTCGTGGAGCGCCCTCGCTTAATGCTTCCCGATTTGGGAACAAATGTGTAATCGTATACCAACCTTACCATCACACTTCCTGATGAAGGAGATCCACTGAGGACTGAGACAGACTGTAGACTCCCAGATCGCCGGTCCCATTTACTGTAATAATTGTCCATGTCGTTTTCCACGAAGGAACGACTCGCGTTGGACTTGCTAAAGTACTGAGACATCGGGAAGTGATACAGGGAAAGTCGTTTATGCTTGTCACCACTGATCATCGCGTCGTAATATTCAGTGGATAGCTGTTTTATTCTCGCTAGAGCCTCTTCTTCCTGTCGCTGTTGCGAGCTTGCGGCGCTCTCCTTCGGGGTACTCCGTAACGCCGCTATTTCCTTGCGCAACCTTTCTATTTCCTCGGCTTTTGCCTGCAGTTCGCGCCGGAGTCCTGTGACCGCGGCCTCCAATTGTTGTCTCTGGCTTTCGATTCCCTTGAACCGCGAAATGTCCTGTTGCAACTGTGTGATATTCCTATTCAAGTTGTCAATCTCTCTATCTTTTTGCAGGGTGACTCCCTTCAGACTTGCGATCTCCTTGTCGGCCTCCTGTTTCTCTTTCTCGATCCGGCTCAGCCTTGCTACCTCCTGGTCCAACTTCTGTTTCTCTCTTTCAATTCCTTTCAGGCGGTCTATTTCTCGCTGATTCTGTGCGTAACTTGCCTTCAAGGCGTCCTTGTCTCTCTCTGTTTGTGCGACCATCTTTCTTAGGTCCGCGATTTCCTGTTGCAACTGCTGCTGATCTTTCACAACTAGTTTCAGCCGCTGGTTTTCAGCTTCTAGTTGATGTAATTTCGCATTGATTGCAGATATTCCCGCTTGCTTTTGGCTTTCTTGTCGCGTCTGCCAGATCACACCCAAAAGTATTATAACAATCACCAGCATGGTAGCGGCAATCGCTAGGAATTTAGGTCTTGCAGAAGCCGGTAGCATGGTCCGTTTTAGGTCAACAACAAACTCCGATTCAGTGGGAGCCAATTCAAAAGCGAGCTGCTCTCGCTCGTAGCCTTCTTTCTCGATGACAATTTCCCCTTGATCCCAGGGCACATCCAAGCCACCCCTGTTTGTAGTTCCCACGCGTTTACCACTCACCTCTACCCACGCGCCCCAGGGATTTGTTATCAATCTCAATGGAACGGAATTCAGCCTAATGCGGACGACATCATCTTCGGGAGGAGACGTCAGTGTTAAGGTTTCACTCGCATATCCAGGCTTCTCAATCAAGACTGTCATGCCTGGCTTCCAGCTTACAATTAGACCAGAGGAAGTTGTTGTTCCTATTAGGTTTCCGTCGATTTTGACCGTGGCCTCGGACGGTTCCGTCACCAGGCACACATTCCTAACCGGTTTGAGGCCGCCTTTTGTTTTTTTAGACGGAATTGTTTTTCCTCCCGTCCCTCTCAATTGTCCGTCAGCTATTTCCTTTAGGCTCGCCCCAAAGTCCCGAACTCTTTGATAACGCTCCACCTCATTGACGGCCATAGCCTTTGTCAGCAGATCGCCGTGCTCCCAAATTTCAGGCACCGCCTGATTCACGGCGGCAGCGAGACTGTAGACATCGGAGTAAGGGCCATACTGCTGCCCCTTGAAGATTTCAGGGGCCACATACCCTTTGCATTTCACAGACAAAGAATCGAGGTGGTTTCCCTTGCAAAAGATTTGACTGCCGAAGCCGACTAGCTTTACTTTGCCGGTTGCCTCGTCTACCAGAATGTCTTCAGGAGTGATGCAGAGGTGAAATATCCCCTTCTGGTGGGCATGGTGCAGCGCCTCACAAACTCTGGACAACACCCCAATGACCTCTTTAACAAAGCTCTCTGATGCACGTTTTGTTTCAACAAACTGTGGGAAAGGAATGCCTGCAACACATTCCTCAAGTACATAAACAGTCCCGCCCGGCACACCTGCGACTGAATAAACAAAAGGAATGTGCGACCGATTGGCAATAGTGGAAAATCTTGAAAAAAATTTGTGGAACTCATCCACTAGATCTTGGTCCTGGGACAGTTTGGCCGGCAGGACGCGCAAAACTCTTTCCTGACCGTTTGCGCTCCTGGCCCTGACGCGGAAACACTCCAGGAGCTTGCCAGTTGGAAGTTCCTGAATCACCTCAAATTGTTTTTGCAAAGGCCGAGGTAATCCCATGGGAAATCATTGCTCCTGAAGAAATCGCCAAGGTTTTGCCTGGCTTCCTCTGGGCCGAAGAGAGCACACTTCTATTCAAGCCTATGTCATTCATCGGGCACTGCATTCCTTGAGTCTTTTGATAAGGTATGCTTTAGTCACCGAGGAAAAGCTATCCCGGACTATTTCGTCTCGAATCATACTATAGTTCACGTTTGGACCGAGTCCCAATCTATTCCTGACCAGTTGCTGGTCTACATCCACTTTCCCAATGACCACCCGGTCATCGAGATCTTTGACTAATTCCTCTAGCATAGGGGTTTCTGAGCGGCAGGAGGAATCCCTCTCGGAGCAAAAAGCAATCAGGATGCACTTCGTTTTCGATTTTTTAAGTACCTCCCACTGAAAATTCCGATCTGTGAATGTTCTCACGTAGCGACTCTGATACTCGGCTTCCCGTTTCGAAGAGCCCGAGAAGAACAGAAAAAAAATCAAGAATAGCGCTATTCCAACTGCAATTATCCATAGGCCTTTATTCAAATTACTGCTCCAGTCGGCAGCTGGCACTTCTTGGCGCTGAGCCGGCCCATGTGTGTCAGGGACAGGTTTCCGCACGGCACCGGGACCATTGCCTTTCGCTTCTGTTGAACTTGTTGCATGAAGCTTCTTCCGAGCCCTCTGAAGCAGCCTTTCCACATCTTCCCGGCCTGGCGAAAGCATCAAGATGTCTTCGTAGATCTCAATAGCGGTTCGCCAATCCTTCCTTTTCTCAGCGTCCTCGGATTCTTCAAGCAGTGAAGCTATTCTCCGCTCTATTGGAGAGACTTCATGGGGGCGGGTGGTTTCCGGGACCGGGATCGAGGAAGTGGCGGCAATCGGCCTGAGTCGGAGTTTGATCTCAGTTCTCTCAGGGCGGGACTTCAAATTTAATGTTTCCGGTTTGTAACCGGGTTTTTCAATAGAAACCACCATGCCCTGATGCCACGGCAATATCAAACCGGTTCGGGCAGTTACTCCTTTAGATCTGCCGTTAACCTTGACATTTGCGCCAGGTGGTTCCGTGATTATCCGCAAAACTGGCTGCAAACCGCCGACTGGCTTATTGGATGGCGCAGGTCGCTCCTCATGGGGTCCATCTTGAGTGTTTCGACTCGCCTCGCTTAGTTTGTCTTCTAACTGCCTGATTCGCTGGTAGCGCTCAATGGGATTGTTAGATAAAACTTTGTCACGCAATTCGTCGTAATCGAGAAGTTCTGGGAAGACCTCTCTTATGACCTCAGCCAGGCTATATACATCGGAATAAGCGCCAAAATTAGCCCCTCTCATCAATTCAGGAGCGATGTACCTTTTGGAGCGTTCGGGCCACATTTTCAGACGATCTGCGGTACAGAAAATTTGTGTTCCGAAGCCGACAAGTTTCACTTTCCCACCTGGCTCATCCACTCTAATATCCTCTGGCGTAATGCACAGGTGAAAGATATCCTTGTGATGTGCATGATGCAGGGCCTCACAAACCTTGACCAGCACCCGGATGACTTCGGACACGAACGAGGAGCCTGTCCTTTTTCGGTCAACAAATTCGGGCAAGGTAATTCCGGCAGCCAATTCTTCTACTTCGTACACGGCTTGGCCCGCAAGCCCGGACACACGATAAATCGTTGGGAGGAAAGTCCGGTTGGGAATTTCACCAAGCTTTGAGAAGAACTTATGAAAATTATCTACGATAAGATGGTCAGTCGAATATGGCAGAGGCAGAATACGCAGTATGCGCTCCCGACCATGCTTTCCCCTCTCTTTGACATGAAAGCATGGCAGGACTTTGCTGCCCTGAAGCGTGTTCATCAGCTCAAATTCTCCTTCGAGGGCAGCCGGAAATTTCATCTCAGCACCGTAGAATATCTTCTATTTTTGTGGACAGACTTTCTCTTGTCGGCCCATGAAGCCATACCTGGTCTAACGATTTCTATCTCACCGTCACATTGTAGACTCTTACGGGGAATCCCTGCTGATCAGCAACATTAGAAGTGTCAGGTTCCAGCAGCATGCTCCGATTTCCGACATTCATCCGCTTGAGAGCGCATCGTACATAGACCGGATAGGTGCCCGGCCGTCCCGCCTGTATTTCGACATTCAGATGATGTCTCTCTTTTTCACCCCAGCCATCTATCCAGCGTTCGGCCATAGGCACGATAGTCCTGATCTTGTCTCGCGTCGCTGACATGACAACGCTTCCGGGAGCATACATACGGCCAGGGTCAGCCGAGATGAGCCTCAGACCTGAAGGATCAGGCAAAGAGATCGTGATTCCCCCATATTCCGAGTCCTCTCCACTATTCTCGGCCTCCACTGTAACAGAGAACGTCCGCCCCGATTGAACTGCTGATGGAATCTTGACATTGATAATCTTGATTTGCCGGTCAGATGATTTGGGTCCACTTTCCCAGGGACCGCTCGGAAGTATCGTTGATGGTTGGGCTTCCAGTTGCGTGATCCGCTGTTCTAGCTGGTGTTTCTCTCTTTCCAGGCGTTGTATTTCCTGCTGCCTCTGCCCCGCAATTGTGGACCACTCATCGGCAATCTTCTGTCGGTCCGCGATATTTCTTTTTAGCGCGTCGCGGTCCGTTTCCGTTTGGGCCAAGATTGCCTTCAATCGGTCAATGTCCTTCTGCCTATCCTTCAAAACCTCAATATCCTTCTGTCTATCTTGCTTTTCCCTGGCGATTTCGGCCTCTAACTTCTGCTTTTCCTGCTCAATTCCCGTAAGTCGATTGATAATTAGCTCCTTCTGGCGAAGAGACTCCTGAAGAATGGATATCTCTCTCGCCATTTGGGGAGCGCCTTTCCTCAGATTGGCAATTTCCGCTTCCAATCGTTGCTTTTCTTGCTCGGTCCCCTTTAATTGATCGATAAGCAGTTCCTTCTTGTCAATGGTTTGTTTCAAGGTCGAAATCTCTCCACCCTTTTGTGCAGCCAGAACTTTCAACTCGTTTCTCAGTTGGCCAATTTCCGTATCCTTGGCATTCAATAAGGTTGTTCCACTGTTTTCTTTCCAACCAGTGAACAAAGGAGCGGCTAGAATGCCTATGAAAAGAGAGATGGCCGCAGCGCCCGCCATCGCTGCCCACTGCAATTTATTGAAGTGAGCAGGGTATGGGGTAAGGCCGAGCGTGATCTCGGCCTGGGAAGGCGGCGTTTCAAACGTGAGTGTCTCGGTCTTGAAACCATCTTTCTCGACTACAATTTCTCCCTGATCCCAGGCGACTCGTAGACCTTCTCTCGGTGTTACTCCGATTACTTGACCGTTCACTTTGACAGAGGCGCCCCATGGATTGGTAACTAAATTCAAGACCGGTATGAGTTTTATATTTAGATCCGTTCCGTCAGGGAGAGAGGGAAACTTCAGAGTTTGAGATTCATACCCAGCTTTTTCAATTACAATAACCATGCCCGGCTTCCAGGGCACAGCCAGTCCAGAAGAGGTGGTGGTTCCCACGGATGTTCCGTTCACTCTTACGGTAGCAGCCGCTGGCTCCGTCATAATTTTCAAAACAGGCTGCAAGCCACCCCATGTTTTCTTGTCAGGCCGAGACCGCTTCCGATCAGGTTTGTTTGGTATGCTGCGACTGACCTCGTTGAGTTTTTCTTCAAACTCCCTGGCCCTCTGATAGCGCTCTCCGGGGTTTTGTGAAAGAGCTTTTTGAATGATATCGCCACCTTCAAGTAGCTGAGGAACAGCGTCACTTATGGCCAAAGCAAGACTATATACGTCAGAGCACGGTCTACACTCTTGGCCGTTCAAGACTTCAGGGGCCGCATGTTTTTTGCATTTCTCGGATAAAGAATTTAGTAGGCCAGTCTGAACAAATACTTGCGCGCCGAATCCGACCAGCTTTACTTTTCCGGTTGATTCGTCCACGAGAAGATCTTCAGGAGTTATGCACAAGTGAAGGACATCTTTTTGATGAGCATGGTGCAGTGCCTCACAGGCCTTGCCGACGACATCCATCGCATCCTGGAGGAATCCCGAAAGGTGTCCTCTCTTTTCCGCGAAAGCAGGCAAGCCAATTCCAGGCACGAGTTCTTCCAAAATGTAAACTACTCCGCCAGCAAGTCCAGAAACAGAATAGACCGAAGGAAGATGTGTCCTGTTAGGAATTTGGGAAAATCTCGAAAAGAAATTGTGCAATCGCTCTACGACGGATTGATCCTGACAAAAAGGATCGGGAAGAAGGCGGACCATGCACTCCTTCGCGCCTCGGGACTTGTCCTTCACGCGGAAACATTGGAGAATTTTCCCACCCGGCATGTGGTCTATAACATCAAATTTCTCTTGCAAGGATGCTGGAAACTTCATAGCTGCTCCATAACCAGCATGAGGAGTGAGCAGTTTTCCGAAGAGAATGGCAGAGCGGAATGTCAGTCAACGGGCTGCGAGACCACTCCTGTCTCAGCCATTGATCCAAAGCAAACATCCAACGATTTGAGGCCCAGCAAGGAAGCAAGGCTTGTCAAGACATTAAGGGAACACTAATATCGGTTCTCGATCCTATGAGGACAGCTTGCCCCGGTAATTTTATCGTAGCGCTGTGCGGGAAAGTCAAGTAAAAACGCTGTGCAATAATCTCCACTCCACAAAAGATTATATGTTGACTCACTCCATGAGCCGAGCTAAAGTTAATACTCGTTTTTCTTCACTAATAGAGGACATGATTAATATACGATACTAATGGCTGCGACTGGGTGAGTGTCTCAGGACACCTTTTTGTGCAGGGTAAATAGCAGCAGACCTATAAACGTACGAACCGTATTAAGTCTCGGTGGTGATTTCAGGAGGGGGATGAAAGTGAACATCGACGGGACGCTACTTGGTATTGAAAAGCGGCTTGCATCAGTAGGGCTTCCGGCTGGACCGGACAACGTGATCAACCACAAGGCCTTACTCGGCCTGATCTTCGGAACGTTGGGGGCCTTGATTGGCTGGATACTGACCGAGCCACACCACGAAAACTTTGCTTTCTGGCGTGATTTCCTTATCCTGGCAACCGTGGGCTTCATGATATGTTTCTTCATGATGCTTACAGAAGCCGTTTTTCAAAGGAACTCAAGGGCAGCACTGAACGCGGCTCGTACATCGGCTCTATACACTCTAATTATAATTGTACCGATGGTGCTGTTCACGAAATTTCTCTTCACCCCGACACGGACAGTCCTGAAGCCCGTTGAAATATCCGGTAACCCGGTAAAGGTGCTGGTTCTGGATGTGTCAGGCAGCATGGACGGTCACCCCCTTGCCACTTTGAAGAAAGCTGTTCAGGCGTACGCAGACGTTATCGGAAGTATTGATTCAGGTAAGAAGACCCGGCTTGCTTGCGTGGTTTTCTCCGACGACGCGCGCATTGTCTGTGAACCTACTAACGATCTCAGGGCATTCACAGACCAGGTCAATAGGATCACTGCGTCAGGGAACACAAATATGGCCGCAGGCCTTGCACGGGCCGAAGACATTCTTAGCCGGGTCGGCATTTCAGATAGATCAAGTGCAGGAGATAAAGAGAAGTCCCACTCGGACGAAGTCATCATGGTTAGCGATGGAAAACCTAATGTCCCGTCTCAAGGGGCTGTCCAGGCTGTGGTGGACCGCCTGGGCTTTTTCGTTGCCAAAGGGATGCCTGTCCATGCTGTAGGAGCCGGAAGGGACTATGATAGGGCTCTGATGGGGCGCATTGCGTCCAAAACTGGTGGGACGTTCGTGCCCGCGGATGACATTTCTAAACTTGTAACCGTTATGGAACAATTTGCCGCTCAAGGGCTTACCCAAGCCGGCGTCGATCCGAGTGAGAAGCTTGGATTTCTCTCCCGAATTGCCGGTTGGATGCTTATCGGGATGGCCATCGGAATTTGTGCTGCCCTGCCGCGCAAGTCTCGTCGTGCGATCACATGGGGGATTATGGGTGGCCTCGCCGGCGGATTCATTGGCTCGGCCCTTTTCGGACTGCTTCAATCCGTTTTTTCATTTGCTGGAGTTGGGTCAGGAGTTGTCAACCGATTAATAGGGTTCGCAGTGCTGGGGGCCAGCGTTGGTTTCTCCATTCCTGTAGTGGAATCCATGTTGAAACCTGCTTGGATCAGGATTAGTGAGGGGACTCAGACTGGGAGGGTGGTAATCGTGGACAAGTCGCCGATGACACTGGGATCAGGCTGGAACTCGGACATACGTGTTACGGATGACCCGGAAATTGATGACAAGCACCTTAAGCTCACAAAAGCGGGCGAAGACTTGGACATTGAGTGTCTCGGACGACAAAATCTCCTTGTCAACAGCGTTAGGGTGCCAAAGGCTAAGGTCACGCATGAAGGTACCTTTATGGTCGGTAATACCGAATTCATCTACTTCAATAAGCTGACAGGCTTTCGTGCACAAAAATCTGGCTTTGAAAAGCTCGATCTGACCGGTTACCGACAAAAGAAATAATTGAGCTAGGTGGCCCCAGAAAACTCTTGAAAGGTCCAATGGCATGAATGAAAACAAGTTAAAGTCCAGTTACGGGGGCGGTTTGCAGGCCATCGATTTTTCTGACGTCTCTCGTCAGATTGAACAGGCCAAGAAGAAGAACAAACGGTTGAAGCAAGGCAGTGTTGTTCTTGTCGTGGCGGCCCTATTGCTGGGTGGGTTATTGTTCAATTACTTCGTTTGGCGATACGCAGTGATAGACAACCTGCAGATAACCCAGGACAGTTCAGAACGGAGAAAGGCGGATTTCGCATTCAATGTCAAGAGCGGAGGCGTGGTCTCACGCGGTTACGAAAAGGCAGTCAATGAGGATATTGTGTCGACCGGCCAGAATGCGAGTTTTCACTGGCTCTGGTATGTGCCGCCCTCCAAGCAAGAATTCACCGTTTATGTGCGCTCTCGGTGGGGTATATTTCCCACGTGGGAAACCAAAACATTTTCCCTTTCGGCTGGCCGCTGACAAGACGTCGGCGGTGGTCAAGGAAAAGCCTGTCTCACTGTGACAGCTAGACGATCAGTTCTTGTCGATGCCCGCGGCTTAGTGTTCGTTGGCTGATGACGTCGGGCGAGCCCAAAGAGGTATCAGAAATCTTGGGCCGGCCCGTATTTGAAGAGGGAGAGAAACAATGGCTGGAGAAGGCGTACGTCGCGGTTATGGAGGCGGACTGCAGACCGGAGACGTCTCGGAGCTGTCCCATCAACTTGAGCAAATTAAAAGGAAAAACAGACTATTTAAGCAGATCAATTTCGGTCTCGCAGCAATTGTCGTGGCCTTACTTGCTTTCTCGTTCTATTACTTTGTTTGGAGCTATGCGGTCATTGATGACGTCAAAATTACTCAGGATTCTAAGGACCCTCTTGATATATGGTTTGATTTCAAAGTTATAAGTGGCGGATTTCTGCGGTATTCTCATGAAAAATCTATCTTGGGTGAGCCTGTAGAGACCGGGGCCACCAGGCGATTTCACTACAAACGGGCTGTTCAAGGCAAGAAGGATTTCACTGTCTTCGTGCGTTCGCGATGGGCCATATTCCCGAGTTGGACCACCAAAACCTTCCTAGTTTCCGGCGGAAGCTAAAGGTCGGACTCACCTATTGAGACGTGGCACAGGTTGGTCCAATAGTTCCAATATCTTGCTATTTCGAGTGAATTTGTGTGCCGTCTCTCTGTTCCTGTTCCTTAGGTTCGCATTAGCTCCTCTTTGGAGCAGGAGCTTGACAACTTCGAGCCTATCATATTGACAGGCTACCATTAGAGCTGTTACACCATCATTGTCCCGGCAGTTGACATCAGCTCCGCTTTTAAGCAGAACCTCCGCGACACCGTAACTTCCTTTGCCTGAGGCCAGCATCAGGGGTGTCCGACCATCCCGGTCCCTCGCATCGACATTAGCCCTTCTTGGCGTTAGTAGCCTTTGCACTTGCTCCAGTTTACCCGCAGCGGAAGCCTCCAGCAATGGCTTTTTCAGTGAGTCGTCAACAACTATTCGGCTGGCGGCCTGCTGTGCTTGATTAACACTGGTTTTCAGCCTTTCGATTTCTTTATCCAGTTCTCCTTTGGCTTTTTGGAGGCTATTCATGGCTTCCTGGTTCTTCGCTAAGGTTTCGTTGTAGCCCGCTATCTGCCCCTCTTTTCGCCTGATCTCATTCGATAGGTCGTTGATCTTCGCGTCTACTTCATTCTTTTCCTTCTCGATCCCCCTGAGTCCCAGGATCTTCTGTTCCAATTGTTGTTTTTCCTCGTCGAGTCTTAGTTTTGCCTGCTCGACTGCCTTCAACCTATTGATCTCGATTTGGGCCTTCAGCAGTGCCTCCTGTGTCTGCACATCTGTTGGCTTCGTTTCGCGGTCAGGGCCTCGCACCACTCTGTATAAGACCGCTAGCACTATGACGCCAATCAAGGCTACAGAAACGTACCCTACCATCTTGAGCCAACTGGACCCGAGGAAGAAGGCAGTCCTCGATGAATCTGACACACCAAAAGACGGCTCATAACCTTCTTCCGTTGGAGGAAGCTTCTCCTCGGCGAGACGACTTTTCGCATCACTCGGAACCCGCTCGGGCAGGGCTTCCGACTGCAACGGAGGTGAAGGCTCGGCTGCGGGAATGGAATCACTAGGTTTGGACGCTCCCTGCTGCTCAATGTCCGACTGTTCTAATAGGCCCGCTTCGACAAGTTTGACGGATAGGTTTTTCAGACCCCTTTCTGTGAGTTGGTACTTCTTCATCAGGTCCGCATTGGATAGTCTTGACTTAATGTCCTCTGCAACCTTTCTTGCCGGCAAAGTCCTTTTCTCAGCCATTGTGGCGTCCTCCCTGAAAGCAACGAAAGTGGTAGAAGATGACAAAGTTATTTTGAGTCAAACAGGAATTTGCTCCACCGTTAACGCGGAAACACACCAGGAACTTGTCAGCTGGAATTTCCTGGTCGAGCACAAATCCGTTTTGCAAGGAGTAAAGCAAAAGCATAGGGCCTTCTTCTCAGAGCAGACGGCTACTGGCACGCACACCACTCTTGATTTTTCGATCACCTCCACCTGAAAATTGGAGTCCGTTAATCTTATGACGTAAGTATCCTGATGCGCGGTCCGTCCTTTTTCAGGGCTCTATCTGTGGCCTGCCAGGCTAATGGCCAGGATAATAAACATTCCCACTCCAATTGCAATCCACCACAAGATCCAGTGACCATCATGGCTACTCTCAGTAAGTGGCCCTGGTTGTGGGTAAGCGCGGCTGTCTGTTTCATGGGCAGCTTTCGGCACGGCATCAGGGCCATCCCTTTTGGGCTCCTTTGAACTTGTTGCTTGAAACTTTTTCCGAGCCCTCTGAAGGAGCCTTTCTACGTCTTCCCGGCCTGGCGAAAGCATCAAGATATCTTCATAGATTTCAATAGCTGCTCGCCAGTCCTTTCTTTCTTCGACTACCTCGGATTCTTCAACCAATCGTGCTATTCTCCGCTCTATCAGGGAGACTTCGTGAGGGCGGGTGGTTTCCGGGACAGGAATCGAGGGAGGTGCAGCTGTCGGCCTGAGTCGGAGTTTGATCTCAGTTTTCTCAGGAGGTGACCTGAAATTTAATGTTTCCGGTTCGTAACCGACCTTTTCAATAAAAACCACCATGCCCTGACTCCACGGCACTATCAAACCCGTTCGAGTGGTAACTCCCTTAGAGCTTCCATCAACCTTGACACTTGCACCGACTGGCTCCGTTATTATCCGCAAAACCGGCTGCAAACCGCCGACTGGTTTCTTGGTAGGTGCAGGCCGCTCCTCACGGGGTCTGTCGTGGGTGTTTCGAGTTATCTCGCTTAGTTTGTCTTCTAACTGCCTGGCCCGTTGGTAGCGCTCCGCGGGATTGCTTGACAAAGCCTTGTTCAGGAACTCGCCGCTGTCGAGAAGTTCCGGAAAAGCTTTCTTTATGGCTACAGCCAGGCTGTACACATCGGAATAAGGGCCAAAATCGGTTCCTCGCATCATTTCAGGCGCGATGTAACTCTTGGAGCTTTCGGGCCACATTTTCAGACGATCTGCGGCACAGAAAATTTGAGTTCCGAAGCCGACGAGCTTGACCTTACCGGTTGTCTCCTCAATGAGGATGTCATCGGGGGTAACGCACAGGTGGAAGATCTCTTTTTGATGCGCGTGATGCAGGGCCTCGCAAACCTTGGCCAGTATGTCGACGACATCCCGGACCGGAGTCGAGGAAGTTCGCCTTTGCTCAACGGATTGAGGCAGGGAAACCCCGGAAACATATTCTTCCAACACGTAAACCGACGTGCCTACAGCGCCTGACACGGAATAAATTGCCGGGATATATGTTCTGTTAGCAATTGTGGAGAATCTCGAAAAGAAATGGTGGAACTGCTCTACCAATGTTTGATTCTCACAGAATGGGGCAGGAAGAAGGCGCAGCATACAGTCACGGCCGCCGGACCGACCTTCACGTACACGGAAACACTCCAACATCTTGGCGCTTGGGACCTGCTCTATGAACTCAAATCTGTTTTTTAGAATCGATGGAAACCCCATGGAGTCTTCCCCTTGAGCATGCCGCTGCCGGCAGTTTCGATCAAACTTCCTCCTCATTATTGCTCAAAACCAGGTTCATGGGCGAAGCTGCCCTCTCTCACATTTCAGACGGATTCTATCGAATGCTGCCCGGTTTTTCCGAAAAGACCTGGACTGCGTAAACCGTGTTTTCTCCGCAAGGACAAACACCTATGCCCATGTGACGCCACGCCGGATCGAGGATCTTTGTCCTATTTTGATCACTGAGCATCCACTTCATTACGAGCCATTTCGCTGTCGATTCGGCTTGCCGACGATCAAGCTCAGCCTGAGAAGCGTTGGGATTCGCTGTCTTGTTATCCTCTTGCCATCTCTCCCTAGCTATGTTTTCGGAGCCCAAATCCAGACTGACCAATTTCAGCCGTTCGTCAAGACTTTTCCATCTATCCGCAAATGACGCTGCGTCATGCTCCAGGTCCCTGCTTTCACACATGTTCTCAGCGTGATTCTGCGCGATAAAGGCCAAGGCAGCGCTCGACCGGAAGGGCGGCAGACCACTTTGCCCACGCGCATCATTCGTGAACTGCAAGACATATTCCGCTGTTTGGATGATCTTGTCCATTTTGTGATTACGAGACAGGACAAGGTTAGAGGCTCTGGGAGGTTTGACCGGCTCCGGTAAAGGCGGACGAGCTAAAGGGACGGTGGGAGGGGGGCTAGGCGGCTTCGCGGACGGCGCTTGCCTGGCCACATAAAAAATGACGGTACCTGATATCAATCCCGCAAGAAAGGTAGCAACGATCAACCTAACAAGCCACCTCAAGGACATAAAAGAAGACGACAGTCTTTCATTGAGGAACCCGAGGAGTTTGCCCCTTTGGGAGGTCTGCCGTAAGGCCGGTCGCTCTCTCCTGTTTCGTCCCCGTTCAGTGCCTGGCCCAGGCTGGCTCACTCCATGTGCCGGCTTGAGCTTGACCGTTATCTCTTTTTTAATGGGCGGAGAGGAAAAAACCAGAGTTTCTTTCTCATAACCCGGCTTTTCCAGGACTATTCGGTCGTCGCGCGACCAGATCAGTCTTGCGCCAGAGTTGCCGGTCGTTCCTACGAGTCTCCCATTAACCCTTACATTTGCTTCAGGTGGAATGGTGTGTATTATCAACAGCGGCTTCACTCTTACCTCTGTACTAGGTACCAAGCAGCCCGTCCGACCTGACCAGCACCGGGGTTAGCATCTCGCCTTCCCGCGTTTTCTTATCAGCATCATACTACGGGAGCAACAAGTCCGCTTCTATCCCTACGGCAGCCCATTTTTTGACAGCAGATCGTCAGCCTCTGACTGTGACCACAGGAACCATCGACGAGGTTTCGGCGTCACTGATTGATATGAAAGTGCTCTTGTGGCTCTCACTATACCTCAATCTTTTCGGAAATGGACGTGCCTCTTGTGTCCACACATTGCCGTCCCGCCATTGGGCCTCGTTGACCATTTTCGGGCAGATGACAGCGATTTCTCTGAATATCGTAGAGCCTCTTTCATTCGCCCCATCTTCTGTAGATCATGCTCAACTTGTTCGCTGTGCCCGCAATCCTTTTTTCGTGAGGCTCTTTCTCGAAGATCTCCAACGCCTGCTTGAACTTGTTCACTGCCAGCTGCATGTCTTGAGTCGATTTAGCATAAATGTAGAGATCGTCCGATTCCTTAAACGGGCGGATGCCTTCATCCCTGGTCTGAGCCAACACGAGGCCGCCAGACAGGCTCCAAATGCAACTGTGATAAAGAAGACCGAAAAGCGTTTTCTGCACACTTCTTCCCTCCACTTGCACCAGTGAGCCTCGTCTAGCGGTCCAAGCGTAGAAATCTGGCCTTGAGGAACAATTCGGGCCGATATTCAAAATGCATGAAATCATAATGAAACCATTTGCCTCCCCAGATGAAGCCATGCTTCTCGAAGATTGCCACGATCTCATTAGGATAGCTGTCTCTCAAAGCTGCGATGCTGGTGCCGGGCTTTTTCCAACGCCAGTAAGCGCCATGCTTTGTGCTCAGGTCAATGGCCGTCCCGAAAGAGTGGGGACTCAGACGAGAAGTGCCAGCGACATTCCTCCAGGAAAAAGTGCCTGCCAAAGGAAACACGTAAGCGGAAAGGTTCGGACTCTGCTTCAGCAGCTCGGTCAATTCAGACGAGACTTTTTCCAGTGCCTTTGCAGCGCCGTTTTGTGTGTTGAACTGGACGCGTGTCCCGCAAAACTTGATCGAAATCAAGTCAGCTTTAACATCCGCAGGTGTCCTGCCATAAACTGACTTGAAGAAGGCGCTGACCCGAAATCGTCCTGGGTCATATTCGTCCGGTAGTTCCCCTGCCACCTTGCCTGGGATGTAAACTTGGGACAGCATGTCTTCCAAATCAGGACGGTCGAGCTTGTCCTCAAAACTTTTTTCTATACGGTCATCGTACAGAACGCGGGTCTTATCATGCATTATGATTAGAATCCGCCCATCTTCGGTTATTTTCATACCTGTGCAGTAGCCTTCATATCCGAGGAATAGGGACTTGAGATCTGCAACCAGGTTTCTTTCGGTCCGTAGCCGGTTTGGTAATTTCTCGATGAGAGAAGTTACCGCAGTTTCACCTTCACCTTCGAGGTATATCTCGTTCGACCAGGCGTGAAAACAAGGTCCACACAGTGCGACAATTAATGAAATTGCGGCAAAGATCACACGAAGCATTTACCTTCGCCTCTCATATTGCTTGATCAATTCCACATTATCCCTTTCGTAAACGTTAAATGAATTGTAGACTCTGCTTGCATCAGAATCAGCTCCTGTATAATGACTCCCCAGGCGCTGCCCGTATGTGATTCCTCGGTTCGTCTGAAATCGGTAGCCGCGACGAGCGAAGATTTCGTTTCGAGCCACCCAAAGTTGATCCATGGACAAGTACCTCAAGTCATCATGAGTCAGATACCGGGAACTAGAATCAGGAAAAAGCCAAGGATGACTCATCGAGGGCGGTGAGGTGGTAGGGGGTGGCGGGGTAATTCTTTGTCCCTCCTGTTCCT
>Ga0172371_10002862_pt1 | contig 27096 bp, 21 predicted proteins | sample Lak12m_FD_114543 | JGI IMG/M metagenome (GOLD analysis project Ga0172371, IMG submission 114543) | Freshwater microbial communities from Kabuno Bay, South-Kivu, Congo - kab_022012_12m | ecosystem: Environmental > Aquatic > Freshwater > Lake | place: Democratic Republic of the Congo: South-Kivu... | reverse complement strand
TATTACAGAGGATCATTATTGAAGAACCAACCAAGGACACATTGATCCAAGGAGGGAACCTGATCGTTTCAGGTAGAGCACGTCTGAATGGAGATCAATCGCTTAGAGCAGAAATCATTACTGAAGATGGAAAGGTTGTTGGTCAAAGACTGGTAGGCGTTTCGATTTCCATTCCCGGCGATTATGGTCAATTTGCCGCTGAGATTCCATATAATGTAGATGACTTGACAGCAGCTTTGTTGATCATTTACGAAGATGGCGGTCAGTTATCTCCCATTGCACATTTGGCAAGTCAGGATGTCATATTAGCGCCATAGTATTCAAACGTTTATAGATCAAGCGGATTAGATTTTGGGACGGTATTGAAGGGCTTCTGCTAGGTGGGTTGGTTGAATGCTTTCACTTCCAGCCAAATCGGCGATTGTGCGAGCCAGCTTAAGCACCCGATGATAGGCGCGTGCGGTTAGTTGCATCTGATTGGTTGCGCTACGCATGAGGGCAAGGCATGTCGAATCTAACGTACAAAATTGTCTAACTTCGGCTGGTCTCATGTCTGCGTTACAGGAGATGCCTATTTCTTCGAGTGAGTTAAATCGTTCTCTTTGTACCTGGCGGGCACGTTCGATACGCGCTTGGATGGTTGAAGAAGGTTCCCCTAATCGTTCATCGCTGAGTTTTTCAAATTCAACACGCGGGACTTCGATATGGATATCAATTCGATCTAACATAGGACCGGAGATGCGTTTTTGGTAACGTGTGATCACATTGGAAGAGCAAGTACATTCTTTAACTGGATCTCCGTAATAGCCGCATGGACAAGGATTCATGGCTGCAATGAGTTGAAAATTAGCTGGAAAAGTTAGTGTACCTTGAGCGCGTGAGATGGTAACTACTTTATCTTCCAGAGGCTGCCGCATGACTTCCAGTACGCGAGGTCCAAACTCTGGTAATTCGTCTAGGAATAGCACACCTCGGTGAGCCAGAGAGATTTCCCCGGGATGAGGCCAGTTCCCGCCTCCGACTAATCCTGCGTGAGAAATGGTATGGTGTGGAGCTCGAAATGGACGGGTTCGTATCATCGGAATATCATCAGGAAGTTGGTCGGCAACAGAATAGATGCGGGTGACATCTAATGCCTCTTCGATTGTCATACGCGGCAAGATGCTTGGGATGGCGCGTGCGAGCAAGGTTTTTCCTGCCCCTGGTGAGCCAACCATTAGGACATTATGCGAGCCCGCAGCAGCGACTTCCAAGGCACGTTTGACATGTTCTTGTCCTTTGATTTCTGAGAAGTCAGTTTGTACAATAATAGGAAGATCTTCTGTTGTAATTGCCTCTTGTGGTGATATCCTTGCGCCTCCAGTTAGGTGATTGTATAGTGATTCTAAATTATCGACCGGAATGACTTCCAAGTCAGGGATCAAAGCAGCCTCTGGAGCATCCATTGCAGGTGTAAAAATGCGCTTAAAGCCCTCTTTGCGTGCCATAGCTGCCATAGGTAAAACGCCACGGACGTGTCGCACGCTACCGTCAAGGGAAAGTTCACCAATGATCAGAGAGTCGTCCAGACACCCTGGCGGTAATTGTGCGCTGGTTATTAATACCCCGACAGCAATTGGTAGGTCATAGGCAGGTCCTTCTTTGCGCACAGATGCTGGCGCCAAATTAATGACAAGCCGTTTTCTTGGGAAATATAAGTTTGCGTTTTTAATCGCTGCCTGAACTCTTTCACGACTTTCCTGAACTGCGGCATCTGGTAATCCAACAATGCTGATAGCAGGCAAACCACCACCGTAGTCTACTTCGACTTCGACGATTTCACCATCCAACCCAATCACCGCACAAGAGAATACGCGCGCAAGCATATCCTAAGTTTAGTTAAGCTTGGGTTAAAAGTCAATATTTTTCTTAAACTATGATAATGAAGGGATTGATAAAGTTCAGGTTTGCTCAGAATAGTAACAGATAGGAAATGTCTTGTTGCTTGAAGTGATTATCCTTGGGTTTATAATTCTGCAGAATTAGATATATTTATCAAGTGGTTCTTTGAATATGCTCATTCGATTGTTGAATGATATAATTCGTTTTTCAATAGATACCTGTCATGAGGGATGACTTGATATTAGATAGAACATTTTATGCTCGTCCAGCTCTGATTGTGGCGCGTGAACTTATCGGCGCGAAGCTGATCAGAAAGGAAGGGGATACAAGAATTGGCGGTATGATCGTCGAAACTGAGGCGTATAGCGGTGAAGATGATTTGGGCTGTCATTGTCGGTCGGGTTTGACCAAGCGTAATCAGGCAATGTATAGTCAACCCGGACATGCTTATATTTATTTCACCTATGGAATGCATTGGATGTTGAATGTAGTTGTGGAAACCGAAGGATATCCGGCAGCAATCCTCATTCGAGCTATTAAACCCACCGAAGGATTATCCATCATCGCACAGCGAAGACAAGGACAACCGGAGAGACTTTGGACAAATGGTCCGGCAAAAGTCTGTCAGGCGTTAAATATTGATCATCGGTTCTATGGCGTAGATCTATGTAGCCAGGAATCGGGATTATTTTTATTATATGGTTGTGAGTTTTCGGATGAGCAGATTGAAGTTAGCCCGCGGGTGGGATTAAACTCGGTTCCAGAACCTTGGAAAAGTAAACCATGGCGTTTTCGGATAAAATAGAGGATAAAATATCGAGAAATGGAAGACATGAAACTATTGCCAGGAGGAAGATATGGCGTTATTAGAAGGTAAAAAAGCGTTGATCTTTGGTGTGGCTAATGAGCGATCAATTGCATGGGGGATTGCGAAATCATTTCATGAACAAGGCGCTGATGTGGGATTAAGTTATGCAGGTGAAGTTTTGGAAAAACGCGTTCGTCCGCTAGGAGAGCGGATCAACGCATGGCTTGTCGAACCATGCGACGTTTCTAAAGATAGTGATATTCAATTCATTGCAGACCATGTTTCAGAAATAACTGGGGAAATTGACATATTAGTGCATTCAATTGGCTTCGCGAACCGAGACGAGTTGAATGGACCTTACTACAATACCACTCGAGAAGGTTTCCATCTTGCTATGGATATAAGTGTCTATTCTTTCACAGCATTGGCAAAAACTTTTCAACCACTATTACGCCCTGGAGGAGCCTTATTGACCCTTACTTATTATGGCGCGCAGAAAGTATTTCAGAATTATAATGTCATGGGTGTCGCCAAGGCTGCGTTGGAGGCATCTATGCGTTATCTAGCTTATGATTTTGGACCTCGCGGCGTAAGAGTAAACGCGATATCTGCAGGTCCTGTTCGCACCTTAGCCGCTGCTGGAGTGTCTGGGTTCAAGTTGATGCATCGTCGTTATCCGGAAGTCGCTCCGTTGCATCAACAAATCACGATCGAAGATATTGGAAATGCAGCTGCATTCTTATGTAGTGATCTGTCTGCGAAGACAACCGGGGAAGTCCTGTATGTTGATTCAGGATACAATATTTTGGGAATTCCAGTCCCAGAAGAAGAATAATAAGGAGAAAATCTAGAGAGAAGATGTTTAAAAGAAAGTCGCAATCAGTTCAAGCCCCCTTGCAATCAAAGCCTCTTGAGCGAGTTACCTCGGTCTTAGGCGCTGGGATCACATGGAATGGTAACTTATCAGGGTTTGGTGGGTTGCGTATTGAGGGCGCCTTTGAAGGAGATATCACTTTGCGAGGTTTATTGGTTGTCGCAGAATCTGGACGAGTAACTTGCCCGCATATACGCGCTAATCAGGTTATTATTGCAGGCGCAGTTCGGGGAGATATTACTGCCAAAAAAGTGGAGATCCGTTCAACGGGTAGAGTTTGGGGAGATGTGGTCTCGGAAGCATTTGCGACAGAAGAAGGCGCCTTTCTACGCGGCAAAATCCGTATGGAGGAGCAAGTTGATCCAGGAGTTCCAGAGGCGCTTGTGACGGAAGATCCGAAGAAGGATGAGAACAATGATCTTGATATTGAACCTACGGAATAAATTAACAGGTGCTTTTTTTCGCTCGAATAGCTTGCTTGGCTAATTCATCAACGCGTTCATTATCAGGATGCCCAGCATGACCTTTTACCCAATGCCATTTGATATCGTGTTTGGTTACTTCGGAATCCAAGGCTTTCCACAAATCAACATTGGCTAACTTGCCTTCTTTACGCTTCCAGTTTCGTTTACGCCATGCAGGTAGCCATTCTGTAATCCCGCGTTGTAAATATTGTGAATCGGTATGAAGGTCTACTGTACAAGGCGTTTTCAATGCCTGAAGGGCTTGGATAGCAGCCGTAAGTTCCATGCGATTATTGGTGGTTCTCTCTTCATAGCCATTGATCTCTTTCTTGTGTTTCCCATAGCGTAAAAGACAAGCCCATCCACCAGGTCCTGGATTGGGAGAACAAGATCCATCGGTATAGATTGTCACTTGAGCCTTGTTCGGCATATCGTTTTTCCCTTCTACTTACAATATGAGATCCCTTTTATTGAGTTGGTGTAGCTGTATGTTTTGACATGGTTTGTGTTGTAGGATTGATGAGATTACCTTCTTCTCCAATGGATAATTCATATGCAGTCTGATCAAGATATTCGAGTAGGGTTGGGATTTGTGAGGGTGTGAAGTATGATTTAAAGAGCTGTGTGCTAGCATCGGAGAGAGCCCATCTTACGGCGCTCCAGGATTGATCTGCCGGTTCAGCATATCCGAATGGTATCAGATCTACAGCTTGACCCCATTGTGGGAATTGTATTTCGAAATTTATAAGTAGTGGTATAACGGACTCCCTTAATGGGAATGAGCTAGTTGTTTGGATCCATTGAGATTGTTGCTCTTTTTGATTAAGCCATTTTATCAGCAGCCAACTACTAAGTTGCTCCTCTGGAGAGGATTGGAACAAGGTGAAAAGAGGGCTGTAAATAGTAATTGCAGGATTCTCAGAAGGAGATGGAAAAGGGATCACTGTCCATTGATCAAGATTTCCTGCTTGCTCAAATAACTGCGTTTGGTAGGGAATATCCATGATACTGCCAACGGAAAATAAACTTAGCCGTTCAGAGAAATTTATTGCGGAGGATTGATCCTCTGAAATCCAGGCACAACGATCGTCGTAGATCCTTTTTAAAAAAGTGAAAACGTCTTCAATTTCAGGATTATTAAATTGATAGGGCGATTTATTATTAGCAGAGAGGGTATTTATGAAAGGGTCGCTCCCGAAAGCTTGAATCCATGCCAATATCGCTGGATAATCAGTAGAGATTATCCAACCTCCAGTGCCATCGTTTTCGAGATTATCATCATTTTTGTTAGCCAGGATTGAGGAACAAGCTTGCCCGTAAAATTGCTCAGGGGTTTGAGGCGAATCGATGAAGCCAAACTCTTCTGCCCATGTTTGATTATAAAAAAGCATTTGCCCAGACGCTTGAGCTGGGAATCCATAGCGTTGATCGTCGTATATTCCCATTTCCCAAAAGACCGGAAAATAATTGGCTTGCTCCTCTTGGTTATATCCCCAGAATGCATCGTTGATGTATGGCTTTAAATCAATTATATCTAATGACTGATTCCATATTAAGATCTGATGCATATAGCCAATAGCCATATCGGGAGGCTTTCCATTTTCGAGAGCGGTAGTTACCTGAATATCCAGTTGGTCAAATGTGCCTTTGAAAACTGGAACTACAATGATACCCCATTCGTTCGTTAAGTTAAATTCTTCGATCAAAGCCTGTAAGGTATCTCCACTTTCCCCTGACCATGTATGCCAGAATTCTAATATTGTTCCTCTCAGATCTTCAGGCTCGAGATCAATGTGAATTGTTGGTGGAGTAGAGGTTGCGCTTGGTTTTGGGGTTGATGTAGCGGGAGTGCTGGGTAGAGTACTCCGTTTTGTAGTCTCGGTATTAGGAATAGTCTTCGTTGTTGTGGCGATCGTAGAATTAGCATAACAAGCAGACAATATAATAGCAAACATTATAAATACTAGTAATATGTATTTTGGCATATTCATTTGTGGATTGATCTTATCATATTTTGTTTTTTAAATTTCTGCTGATTTATCAAAAATGGGAGTATAATAAGTAAAGTTTATCATTTTTTGGTTCAATGTTTTTTTATGGTCTTTTCTTAAAAATCGATTGTTTAGGGAAAAAACTAATTCCTAAAGGGGCTTGTATTTGATGAATAAAATAATTGGATATGCAAGAATAATACTTGTCTGCATTTTCGTATTTTTATCCGGATGCGAAAGTGTTCCCATGGTGATAACCACTTCTACATCGAACATCAAGCAAACACCACCCATTCCAAGTCAAACAGATATCATTACCCCAAAAGTAGTCACGGTTCAAAATAAGTCCACAGGGATAATTGCTTCCACGCAAAAATCCATACCAACAGAAACGCGAGAAAAGCAACCTGACCCTACTGAAACGAATACACCAATTGTTGAATACCATGATCTTTATGCAGATGTTGATCCAAGCGGGCAAACAGTCTTATTCTGGCATCATTTTACGCGTGATCACGCCGATGTCATCGAAGAAATTGTAGCTGATTTCAATGAAACGAATCCATTTGGGATCACCATTGTCGCTGAAAATCAAGGTTATCAAAACGAAATTTTCAAAAAACTATGGAATGTATTGCAAACCCCTACTTCACCAAACTTGATTTTGATTTATCAGAACCAGGCAGCTACATTTCAACTTAGCAAAAGTTTGGTAGATATCGACATATTGATGATGAGCCCTCAATGGGGGTTGTCGGAGGATGAATATAATGATTACTTTCCGGGTATTCTTTCTCAAGATATCTCAATAGTTTTTGAGAATGCTCGATTAGGTTTCCCCGCTTTTCGTTCAATGGATGTGCTTTATTACAACCAAGATTGGTTATTAGAATTGGGATATGATCATCCTCCATTGAGTCCATCTGAATTTAAAGAATTGGCATGTAGCGCTATCCAGCAACCGTTTAGCAAAGGTTCTAGCATGGAAAGTATGGGGTATGAAATCAGTGTGGATGCCTCACGTCTGGCTAGTTGGACATTCGCTTTTGGGGGAAATCTCTTCGAAGAGGAAACAAGACAATATTCTTTTAGTAGTAGCGAAGTAATCACTGCAATGGATTTCGTTCAGGGCTTAGTCGCTGATGGATGTGCAAGAAAAGTATCTGAGCCATACGCTGATCAAGAGCATTTTGGGGAAGGGGATTTGTTGTTCTCCGTTGGTACAAGCGCTGGGATCCCATATTACGATCAAGCCGTAAAAAAGGGTTCGAATTTTCAATGGAATATTGCTGCGATCCCTCATGAGATGGAAGTACCGGTTCAAAATATTTACGGTGTGAGCTTTAGTATTCCAAAGGCTACTATGGAGAAAGAGCTAGCTGCCTGGATTTTCATCAAACATTTCACCAGTCCGGAAATTCAGGCAAAGTGGGTTGAAGTAAGTGGTTATTATCCCGTCAGAAGAAGTTCAGAGGAATTCCTGGTGGATTATTTTCAGGGTAATAATCCTTATCGAGAAGGATGGAAACTTCTTGAATATAGTATGTATGAACCGTGTGTTCCTGGTTATGAGACTGTCCGTGATATCGCTAATGAAACTTTTACGAGTATTCTAAATGGAAATAATATCAGCGTAGAGTTGGAGAAATTGAACGAGTCTGCAAACACAATATTGCTGGAACAGATGTCTTTAGATGTAGATAATGTAATTCTAGAGCCTTGAAGAAGGCTGGTATTTAAGTGTACATGATTTGAGGCCGAAAAATGACTATCTTGCCACTAATATCAAAGGCTAACTTATTCCCCTGAAACCTTTCAGAAATGAAAAGAGAATTAAGTTATGTTGCAAGTTCGGTTAGAATATGCTAGACTGTAAACGAGTAAGATGATGGTTTTATAAAGGTTTCAATACCTAGAAAAGGATTATTATTTAAAAAAGTGCCCATCATAATTTCCCCAAATATGGTTTTTAAATTATAATTGGATGTATAATTGCTTGTACGCTAATTGCATTTGGGGGCTCCTAAAAAACGAAAAGGAAATATCTTGAAAGGAGGAAGGAAGAAGGAAAACGTTTATAAAAAATAAATTCGTTTGACAAATACTAAGTAAATTTTAATTTTTGGAGGAGAAATCTCTCATGTCAAAGAAAATATATTCTATTTTAGCTTTTCTATTAGTTACAGTCATGATTCTCTCGGCTTGTGCACCTGCGGCGCAACCAACCGAGGAAGCTGAACCGGTCGCGACAGAAGCGCCGGCAGAAGTGGAAGAACCAGTTGAACCAGAAGAACCTGTTGAAGAAGGCTTCAAAGCTTGCCAAGTGACTGATACTGGCGGTATTGATGATCAGTCCTTCAACGCCACTGCATGGAAGGGCGTTGAAGATGCCATGGCAGAACTTGATGTCGAAGGAAAATACCTGGAGTCTCAACAGCAGACCGATTATGAGAAAAATATCAACGCCTTCATCGAAGATGGCTGCGATATCATCATCACAGTAGGTTTCTTGTTGGGTGATGCCACGGCTGCAATGGCTGAAGCAAATCCCGATCAGAAATTCTCCATCGTGGACTATGCCTATGATCCAGGCTACGATAACGTCTTGGGGCAGATTTTCAATACTCAAGAAGCAGCTTTTCTGGCTGGTTACGTAGCGGCATCAGTAAGCAAAACAGGTAAAGTTGGTACATTTGGCGGTATTCAGATTCCGACTGTTACGGTTTTCATGGATGGTTATGCGTTGGGAGTCGAGTATTACAACCAGCAAAAAGGCGCCAATGTTGAAGTATTAGGATGGGATCCATATACTGCAACGGGTTTGTTCACTGGTAACTTTGAAAGCACTGATGATGGACGCACCATGGGCGAGAGCTTGATGGACGAAGGCGCTGATGTTATTATGCCAGTCGCTGGACCTGTAGGATTTGGAACTGCTGCAGCCGCTCAAGAACGCGGTGATGTCTATATCATTGGCGTGGATTCAGACTGGTACTTGACTGCTCCTGATTACAAAGCCATCATCCTGACCTCTGTTTTGAAGAATATGGATGTTACCACGCTGGACGCGATCAAGGCAGTTAAAGAAGGTACCTTCACTGGTGGCGTCACTGTTGGTACGTTAGAGAATAGTGGTGTAGGGTTAGCTCCGTTCCATGATCTCGAATCATTGGTTCCGGCTGATGTGGTTACTGAACTTGAGACCATCAAAGCAGGCATTATTGATGGTAGCCTTTCCGCTGTTCCTGGTGAAGCTCCTGAAGCAGAACCTGCCGCGGAGACAGATTTGGGAACAGAAGAGAACCCAATTATTTGGGTCTTAACCCCCTCTCAAGATACTCAACAAGTGATTGCTGGCGCTGAACCGATTGCTGAATATATTGAGGAACAAACTGGTTTAGTTGTCAAACCGATTATTCCTACTGACTATACAGCACAACAAGAAGCTATGTGCAGCGAAGAAGCTCATATGGCAGCTATGAATACATTCGGCTATGTACGTTCTCACGAACGTGATTGTGCAGATGCGGCATTAGTTTCTTCAAGATACGGATCGACTTCTTATGCAGGTCAGATTATTACCCTCGCTGGATCTGGAATTGAATCAATCGAAGATTTGGCAGGAAAGACTTTTTGCCGACCAGATCCTGAGTCTACCTCTGGTTGGGTGATCCCCAGCTTGCTGATGTTGGGCGTTGGAATTGATCCTGAAGCAGACCTTGAACAAATTATTGATGCTGGTGGACATGATGCTGTCGTGATCTCTGTTTATAATGGTGATTGTGACGCGGGTTCGACCTTTGAAGATGCCCGCAGCAATGTGGAAGAAGAATTTACTGATGTCATGGAGAAGGTTGTTGTCGTAGAAGTTACAGCTCCCATTCCCAATGACAATATTTCCTTCCGCCCGGATTTCCCCGCTGATATGCGCGAGATGATCGTTGAAGCTCTCCTCAAGTTGAATGATTCTGAAGAAGGCATTGAATTGCTCAATGGTCTTTTCTCATGGTCAGGACTTGAAGCGGCTGACGATACCTTCTACGATGGCTTCCGACAGCAATTAGAAGCAGCTGGACTAACCATTGAAGAATTTGGTCAATAAAATCTAATTAGATAGGTTGAGGGAAGGATAAATAGTCCTTCCCTCTATTTTTATAATTATGCTAAGAGTAGAGAATCTAACTAAGGTGTACGAGGATGGCACTGTCGCGCTAAAGGATGTTAGCTTCAGTGTAGAAGAAGGTGAATTTTTAGTAATAATTGGATTAAGTGGGTCTGGAAAATCAACATTGCTTCGTTGTATCAACCGACTAATTGAACCAACTGAGGGGAAAATTCTTTGGAATGATGTCGATATTATCTCCGCAGGTGATAAAGAATTAAATCAAATACGTCGTTCCATTGGAATGATATTCCAACATTTCAACTTAGTTGATCGATCAAATGTGATAACGAATGTGCTTGCTGGTCGCTTAGGATATGTAAATCCTCTGTGGAGTCTAATCAGCTATTTTTCACCTCAGGATATTCAAAGAGCGAAGCAAGTTCTCGACCAAGTAGGTATCCCAGATAAAGCTTATAATCGAGCTGATGAATTATCGGGTGGACAAAAACAAAGGGTAGGGATCGCGCGTGCATTAATGCAATCTCCAAAAATGATTCTCGCTGACGAACCTGTTGCTAGTCTAGATCCAGTTTTAGCACACTCGATTTTGGGCTATCTGGAAAAAATAAATCAAGATCAAAATATCACAATATTGTGTAGCTTGCATTTCTTGGATCTTGTTCAACGTTATGCATCGAAAGTGATCGGATTACGAGATGGTAAGCTCGTATTTGAGGGGACGAAAGAAGATGTTGGTCAGATTTCTGATGAGCGCTTTAAGCAAATTTATGGTGAAGAAGCGCAACGACTTAATGTCGGGTAATTAATAATAAGAATGTTCTAGAAGGATACAAAGTGACAACTAAACAATCCTCGAAAAAACAAGATCGCTCATATCTTAATGGAATTCTTTCTGCGATAATTCCTGGACTAGGGCAGATGATTTCAGGGAATTTTGGGCGTGGGCTATTGATAATTTTTTCGATATTAACACTTAGCGGATTAACAATTTATACAGCAGCGCAAAGAGCTCGATTCCCTGATTACCAAATTAGCGCTCAGATCTTTATCACCCTGTTATTAGAATCGATAGCGCTAATACTTTTTTTATTGGCGATTTATTATATCGTCAACCGATTTTTAGGAAAAGAAGAATTCGCACGTCGTGTTTCACAAGCTTTCTTTATTCTTATTGCTGTTATCGTATTTGGACTTGTGTTCGATCCTGTATATCGAATGGCAGAACCCGTAGGAGGGGAAAGGCAGGTTTATGAACTTACAATTTACCTTGGGGCTATCATCATAGCTTGTTTATGGCTTTGGAATATCGGTAATGCAGTTCAAACGAGCAAAACCTATACGCCTTCAATGATGGCGTTCATCTTATTGTCAATCTTGGGAATTCTGGTTGTAGGTAGCCAAATTACACAAATTAACTTGCCTAAAGCAATCCGGGAATACAAAGATACCCAGATTATTCTCCAACGAATATTATGGCCATGGGAAGCCGCCTTTGATTATGAAGCTAGTGATTTACGCGCTGAAACAAAAGTCCAAGCGCCTTGTCCAGATCCAGCCGAAGGTCTTCAACCAGCAAAACCTGGTGAAACAGAAACATGGATTATTACCCAACCTGCTTGTGGCGAAGTAAGTACACGTGATATGAAGGGGAATCTTACGCTTGGTACTAAATTGACCATTTCCGGAGGTGGGTTTGAACCGGGTGAGATCGCCTATGTAGAATGGAAGAATCCAATTGGAAATGCTTTTACACCGAGAGGAGTAGGTGAGACTGAAATTATGGTGGGAGAGGATGGAACATTTACTTCAGAGCTTCATGTTCCTGACACAGTGATTCCCTCGACCGCCATTGGTCCTCAATATCATACCCTAAGTGTGTATCAACGTGGGGTTGCTAGTTTCACTGGTGATCTAAGCAAAGAAATGAACTTGGCCTTGCAAGCTATGCTAGAGACGATCATGATGGGTTTAATGGCAACGTTTGCTGGTATTGTGATCAGTATCCCATTTTCTTTTTTGGCAGCGAGAAATTTGATGCAGCCTATTCGTTCCTCTTTATTAGGGTTCATCGGGAATATTTACGGATTAGTATTAGGCGCATGGGCTGGTGTTTCATTAGGTTCAATCTTCACACCGATGGTTGGAGGTTTGGAAAAATCACCCGTTTTAACGGCTTTTATTTATTTGATCTTGATTGTTGGGCTTGGAATTCTGGCATTTCGATTAATGGGTGTAATATTAGAAAAAATCACCCATAAGTTACCGACTTCTCTTTCACATTTGATCAGTATTTTAGGTCTAGTAATTATGGGATTGGTGGTTGGATATATATTGGGACAAGCGTACGCACACGGAGTTATCACTATAACGCGTGGAGAGAATGTAGCTAATCATATGGCTCCATCTACTGCTAAGATAGGGGCAGTAATTTTTGGAGTCCTATTTGCTGTTATGGGAATTAAGATCGGTCCCAATGGTCAGGTACCCACAGGAAATTTGATTTATTACGGGGTACGTACACTCATGAATATTGTACGCTCTATCGAACCGCTAATCTGGGCATTAGTGGGTGTTATCTGGATTGGTCCTGGACCTTTTTCTGGATTTATTGCTCTCACTATTCACTCGGTTGCTGCACTTGGTAAGCTTTATTCTGAAGCTATTGAGAGTATTAACCCCGGCCCAATTGAAGCTATACAAGCTACAGGAGCAAATCGCTTACAGACTATTGTCTATGCGGTTATTCCACAAGTTCTTCCACCATTTATTTCCTTTACCATTTACCGGTGGGATATCAATGTTCGTATGTCTACCGTGATTGGTTTGGTGGGAGGTGGTGGTATTGGATTCTTGCTCATTCAATGGATAAGACAATTCCAATACGAAGCGGCTGGAATCGCGGTTTGGTTAATTGCTATCACGGTTGCAGTTCTCGACTATGTTAGTGCTGAGATCCGTGAAAAATTTGTGTAAATTATCAGTATCTAAACATTTTTGAAGTTTAAAAAGGATTGGTTCAGTAAAGTCAATATTTACTGATATTTCCAATCCTTTTTAAATTAAATTGCTTTCATAAACTTAAGTTTATTGAAGATAATTATGCGGGTTTACTCTTTCTCCGTTGATCATCATTTCGAAATGCAAGTGGGAGCCGGTTGAATTACCGGTGTTTCCTATTGTGCCAATCACATTGCCTTGCCAGACGCTTTGACCGCAGTTTACGTAATAATCATTTAGGTGTGCATATAATGTCTGCCATCCATTTCCATGATTAACAACGATTACATTTCCATATCCCCAATCATTCCAACCTGCGTAAACAATCACACCACTATCGGAAGCATAGACTGGGTCGCCTTCCTCGCCATCGATGTCTATTCCAGGGTGATTGGCTTCTGGAACATAGTCATACCCTGACAAGAAATGATTATTGGCTGGCCATATGAAGACCCCACTTCCATTTATTCCACTGACTACCGAATCACAAGCGCCCGCTCCTAGTACTACAGCTACGCTCGGGTCGTCTCGTGGAATGATGGGAGCGCTCCAACTTACAAAAGCGCGTTTCCCTCCTGGGATGACCAACCACGTCCCCGCTTTAATATTTGGGTTTGACCAATCACCTATTGTAGCGGGATCGAGGGTATTACCTGGAAAGTTAATGATGTCCTCTGGACTTACACTAAAAAAGGTCGCGACACCATTTAAGCCATCTCCTTCAGACCAGCGATGATATGTCCCATCGACAGGAAGGATATTAATTTCTTGTCCAGGTCGTAAATTGTGTGGATTATCACCCAACACATATTGATTTCCCCATAGTATAGTCTCTGGTTTGATTCCATATTTTTCTGATATTCCAAATAATGTATCACCAGCTTTCACGGTATAAGAGATCACCTCTTCACGACCCCTAGATGGTACATCCGTATGCAGTTCTGCTTTTCTGGTCAGTCCTAATAGTTCTTCAGAGAAATCGAGAGGGGTAAGTTCAGGAGGTGGTATAGTTGGTGTACTTGTAGGAATATTTGCCGCAGCTGCGTAATTATCTAAAGAAGAAGGAATTTGAGTTGTTGAATAAAAGTATTTTAACAACCAGGCAACCGATACTAAGACAGCAATGAATAAGATATTCTTTCCAAGCTTGGTCATTAATCTTTCTTTGATTAGTTTTAGAAAAGGCATTCTTAGATTCTCTGAGATGATCTTATCATTGCCAATTCGGTTCGTCAAATTAAGGAGAACTTAAGCTTGCGGAGGCATTTTGAGCAGCAGTCAATGGTTCGTCTTGTCGTTTTAAAACTTGTACTGTAGCTTGTTGTAAAATGTCACCAAGGCTAGTAATGATATCAGGGGATGGAATCAACCTGGCATTAGATGCGATCTGGTTTGTGATAATCTTAATTTCAACTTCTTCCCAGTCTCTAATTGAACTTGGTCTTGGAGGGACAAAACCAGTTTCTTGGTTCCAAATGGTTAAAAATTCTTTTTCTGTCAGAAACTCAGCCAGCTCCAAGCTTAATGTGAGATGGGTTTCTTTTTGTGTAGGAAATGCCCAAGACCAACCGGTTGCATAAGTGAATGGGTCCCCCGAAGAGGTTGGTATAGGAGCGAAGGAAATATTATCATCTTCTAAGGTTAAGTATCTGGACATCCAAGAAACCACCAGATCAGCCCGATTTTCTTCAAAAGCGGTCCAAATTTGTTCATCATCCTGATATTGAGTTAACCAATAAGGCATTACTTCCGCAAGTTCCGCTTGTTGATAAAAAGAAAACACGTTTTTGAGCGCCTCTGAGTCTAGGGATGGGCGATCTTCAGAGTCCCTAACAGCGCCGCCAGCCGCTTGATATTGGATCAATGTGAACAATGCTTGTTCGTCAGCAGCAGAGAATACAAGAGGTGTATTCAATTCGTAGGTCATTTCCCAATTATCAGGAGGAGTCTCAATAATATTTTTCCGGTAAATCAATACTTGAAAATCGCTTGCGAAAGGAATCGCATATATACTTCCCTGAATTTGCGACATTGCTTCTGAAAAAGCGAACCAATCTGTATCATCTTGTATTTCAGAAAATTGATCTAATGGGTGAAGGAATCCTTTTAGAGCTGCAATCTCGAGTAGATCTTCAGGGAGGGCAATGAGATCGGGCATTGCGAGGGAAGCGGCTGCGCTCGTGGTTGTAAGAGAATCGATCAGTCCACCAGGCCCATCGACAGCTTTCACGCGTACTTCAAGTTTGATTTCTGGACGTCGGCGCTCGAAAATATTTAACCTTGCTTTTAATAGGTTTCCTCCACGCGTGTCAGCCTCTGGATCGAAAATAGGTGGCACCCAAATTCGTAGATTGACCGTTTCTGTAGTAACCTGGGTTGGTGTGGATTGAGGCGTTACTTGGCGCATGGTTGGAGAAGGAGTTGCGGTGCTGACAACCTCATCGGTTGTCTTAATAATATTTCCGATTGAAATTTGATCACAAGCTGTAAAAGTAAGCAGTAAAAAAAACAAAAATATCAGCAATTTGAAAACTTTTTTATATAAGCATGTCATTCGAAGTTTAACTCACTTAATAATCTAACTGAATCGGTTGCTCTAATAAGGAAATAAGTAGACGGATTGAGTTTTCAACGTCATCTATATCCACCATTTCAGAAGGAGAATGAATATAACGACATGGGATAGAAAGACATCCAACAGGGACACCAGATCTGGCTAATTGAATAGCCCGAGCGTCCGTCGTTCCCTTTTCGAGTACTTCTAACTGGAAAGGGATTCCAGCAGCTTCTGCCGTATTGACCATCCAATCCACAATTCGAGGATCAGAAAGCATTCCGCCATCCCTTACTTTGATGGCAGGTCCTTTGCCAAGTCCGACTTCCATTCTAACACCTTTTGGTGTATCACCACTTGCAGTCACATCCAGGGCAATTCCGATATCTGGGTCTACTATAAATGAAGCAGTTGTCGCGCCTCTTAAACCGACCTCCTCTTGTGTGCTGAAGACGAAGAAGGTTTGGTGAATGGGATTAATATCTTTTTCCTTAAGTGCGCGTAAGGCGCTGATCATGATCGCGATACTGATACGATCATCCATTGCCTTCGAGACCAAGCGTTTTCCCATATCGATGAATGGACGTTCAAAGCAAGCGACATCTCCTGTTCTAACAGAAGCTTGCTCCTTCTCTTGGATGCCAATATCAATATACATATTTTCAAGCGAAAGGTTTTCTTTATTGGTATTAATAATTTCCGTTCCAATCACTCCCTGCGTTCCATTTAGAAAACGAACATGTCCTCCTGGGCATGATTCTGGTTTTACGCCACCGATATTCGTAAAACGAATAAAGCCATTACTATCAATATGAGTGGCAATCACACCAATCTCATCCATGTGAGCAGACAACATTAATGTTTTCGGGTTATCAGAATGAGAATCAATTCGTGCGATGATATTCCCTAATTTATCGACTTCAAGATGATCGACTAATGGTTTTATGATATCTGCGATCGTTTGCCTTATTTGTGATTCATAACCGGAAGGACCGGGGGTTTCTACTAATGTTTTGATCAATGATTTCATAAACTGCTCCTATTCATCAATATCTGATGGATGAAAAACGGATATTTTTTAACGATCAACGGAAAAGAACTCTTGGGTAAGATCTGCTAATGAAAAATACACTAAGGCGAGCGTATTTTGCCAATCGTCTAGCCGGGCGATGCCTGCAGATGATTGGATGTATCTTGCTGGAACGGATACAGATATGCTTGGAATACCATCTTTTTGTAAGTGAATAGCTCCGGCATCTGTACCTCCAGAACCAGGTTGTCGAATTTGATACGGGATTTGATATTTCTTTGCAATATTCTCAAGATGCCTGACCCAACGAGGATCTGCGATCGTAGCTCGATCAGCGACATAAATGGCTGGTCCAGCCCCGAGTCGAACGTTATAATGAGCGTTTTCCAATTGCTCTTCGGCAGCTTGATAATTATCCTTATCCCAGATCGGTAAATCTGATGCAGGAGTACAATCCAAAGCCATGGCTAGCTGAGGATCTAGCGTATAAGCAGCAACCTTCGCGCCACGCAAACCAACTTCTTCTTGAACCGTGAAAGCAGCTAATAAGTCTATGTTCTCGGGCGCATGTTTTATTAATTCAATCAAATTTAGAACACCTAAACGGTCATCTAAAGCCTTTGCGAGAATACTAGGTCCAAGTTGAAGAAAGGGAGAAGCAAAAGTCGCTCTATCACCGATCTTGATATGATTATCGTTCTCAGGTCCAACATCGATACGCAGAGAATCTAATGAGATGGTTTCATTGCGCTCGTTTTTGGTTGTCAGATGGATTGGTTTTGCTCCAATGACTCCTGGCTTATGCTTTTCACCAATAACAATGGGTTTCCCAACTAGTTGGCGCTCATCAATGCCTCCAACGATATCGAAACGAAAGAAGCCATTATCTCCCTCATCTGTTATCATAAAACCGACTTCATCCATATGCGCTGCCAACATGATGCGCAAGCGATTTGAACCCTTTCCATGTCGAATCGCTAGAATATTCCCTAAGGCATCAACTTTTGTTTCGTCCACGTATGAGCCGATTTGTTCGAAGACAATCTTTCGAACTTCACCTTCATCACCCGAGACAGAACATGCTTGACAAAGTTGTTCTAAGATTTGGATTTGTTGTTGATTGATTTTAGGGATATTTTCTTGATAAAAATAGGATTTGTCTAACATTAAATTCTCCATCCGATTTGAGGTCGATAATTGCTATACAAGAAAAGACCTTCCTTCATTAATCGAATTAATTAATTACGCGCGGTTTTCCCAACTGATCTTTTCCATAAAGGTTCCATCTAGTTGGGAGATAAACTCTGTAATGAGTCGACCAGTCCTATAGATATCTTTTATGGAAACCATTTCAACTGGGGTATGCATATACCTCAGCGGAATACTGATCACCATAGTAGGGATTCCTTCAGCAGCTATTTGAAGAGCCATTGCATCAGTGCCAGAATGTCTGGGCATGGCTTCCAGTTTATAAGGGATTTCAAATTTATCTGCAATCTCTTTTATTTCCTTGTGAAAAATTGGATGAATATTCGGTCCCCATCCGAGCGTGATCCCCTTTCCAAGTGGAAAGGTCAAATGATCGGGTGATCCTGGGCTGCGGGCAAATGTAACATCAATCGCAATTCCTAATGTCGGTCGTAGTTGGAAGGCAGAAGTAAGCGCTCCTCCAAGCGTTTCTTCCTCTTGAACAGTGGCAACAAACCAAACATCCCAGTTAATTTCACGTTGATATAATTCTTGAATACAATAGGTGAGCGCAGCCACAGAAGCCCGGTTATCGAGTGAATGTCCTGAGAGCTCGTCTTTGCCTATATCCAAAGGCGGGTGAGCAAAGGATACTAGATCGCCTACTCGTACAAGCTTACCAACCTCCTCAGCGCTTAAGCCAGTATCAACGAAAAGATAATTAAGAGGTACAGGTGCGTTACTATCGCTAGGGGGTAAAAGATGGGAAGAAGGCTGAACGATAAGACCTGGTAGATCTTTTCTGCTGTGGACAGTAACGAATTGTCCAGGTAACACTCGGTGGTCGATACCGCCAATCTCAGAAACACGCAGAAACCCATCGATGATCGCGTTGACCATTAATCCGATTGAATCCATATGGGCTGCCAGCAGTATGCTTGGGCGGGGTTCTGGGAGATTCCCGCGTTTTAAAGCGTGTAAACTTCCTAAACGACTCAAACCTAATTCATCTGAAAATGGTTGCCATGCTTCTTTGATCTGCTTGCGAATTGTACCCTCAAAACCGGATAGTCCTGAAGTGCTAATTAAATTCTTTAGAAATGGTTTTATATCGATCATTTTAATTCTTTAATTATGATATTTACAAGTGATATCTATTGAGATATCCCAATTTGATCATTGATTTGATAATTGTATCCGAAATATCTTTTTTAACCTATAGTGGTAATTAAAGTGTTGTAAATATAAAAGGTTAAGAAGGGTTTATGGAGCGTTTGTCTCAATTGGTGTTGTATTAATTGTAGGGCTTGAGGTTGGTTGAAGAGGGGGAGTTGTAGATGTGTTTGTAGAAGTTAGCGAGGGTTCGATTGTGGGTGTGAAAGGTGGTACTTCAGTGTCTGTAGCTGTGGGTATTGGTGGTGAGGTTTCTGTAGATGTGGGGGGAAAGGTGGATGTCATTGTTTCTGTTGCAGTTGGTATAGCTGTAAATGTAGAGGTTGGCAAGGGGGTAAATGTAGAAGTTGCTGTTGATGTAGATGTAAATGAAGGTAAAGGTGTTCTTGTTGGTATATCTGAGGCTGTATTTGTTGGTGAGATGATAATTTCAGAAGGTGAAGGTACCAATGTGTTCGAAGGAGAGCTTGTGATGGGTGAATCCGTTTGTGTATATGTAATCGTTTGAGTACTTGTGGGTATGCCCACTTGATCACGAACAACCTTGATGGCAAAGAACCCTGTACAGTAACAAGGAATGGTTGCCAAGATCGTTAAAAGCAAAGCGAATCGTACACGAAGTTTGGTATCCGTTGTCATCCTCTTAACCCTTATGCATGTACAAATCATATCATCAGCTAAAAAAGGGGGCAAGTAAATGGTAATTTTTCGTTAATACCCTGTAAAAAACAAATCATCTGTGGTAAAAAGTTCACATGCAATGGATTTATCTTTCACCTCACTTTGATGATGTAGCTCTTTCATGTGGAGGAGTAATCTGGGATCAAACCAGAGCAGGAGAAGAGGTACATATATGGACGATTTGTGCTGGAGATCCTCCTTCTGGTGAATTCTCTGACCTTGCTCAGCAATTACATTCTCGCTGGGAAACAGGTTCACAGGCGATTGAGAAAAGGAGAATTGAGGATAGTATTTCGTGTCAGATCCTTAAGGCATCTCATTTTCATTTTGATATCCCTGATTGCATCTATAGAAAAAATATTCTGATTACCACCAATGAAGTGGCAGATACAAATTTGGATCAATTATTTCTTTATCCATCCGAAGAAAAAATGTTTGGAGAGATACATCCAAATGATGAACAACTGATCCTTTCATTGGGTGATAAGTTAAAAGAAATGATATCAAACGACGCAGTAGTTGTTTCGCCATTTGGATTGGGTGGACATGTTGACCATTTATTTACTCGTAAGGCAATTGAGTGTTTGAAGATTCCAATTCTATATTATCTGGATTACCCTTATGCTTTAGGTAGTTTTGATTATTTTAGAGAAGTGACATCTAATGGATGGCGCAATCGTCTTTTTAAGATTTCTGACGAAGGGATAGATGTTTGGGTTAGGAGTATTCTAGCTCATGAGTCTCAAATTAGCACTTTCTGGACAGATGAGGAAGAATTAAGAGAATCACTATTGTATTATTTGAGTTTTTACCAGGGGATCGTTTTTTGGGAGAAATACTAACCAAAAAACTTGCATTCCATAGAAATATATGCTAGAATTACAGCGCGGCGATTAAAAAGAAGAAAGATGCTTCTTACGCCGCATTCGTTTTCAATACTAATGGAGAAATATTCGATTTCAAATTATGCTCCAGTAGGAGTTTTTTTTAAAATTATCAGATAAGCATATTAATATTGGGAGAATTAAAATGCCTCCATCCTATCTAACTAAAGAAGGCTTTGAAAAGTTACAAGAAGAACTAGATTATTTGAGAACAGAAAAGCGAGAAGAGGTTGCTAACCGTCTTCGAGAAGCAATGGAAGGTGGTGAGTTAATCGAAGACGCAGAGTATGAAGCTGCAAAAAATGAACAAGCGTTTGTTGAAGGAAGAATCCAAGAATTAAAGATCCTATTAGCAAATGCACGCGTGATTGAAGAGATAAAAAACAAAGACTATGTTCAGTTAGCTTCAAAGGTGACTATTCGAGAGAATGGAAATGAACAAGAGGAATATATTATTGTTGGTCCAGCAGAAGCAAATCCTCGCGAGGGACGAATCTCTAATGAATCTCCATTAGGTCGGGCATTAATGAATCGGCGAGTTGGTGAAATAGTGACCGTGAATGCTCCTGATGGGTCATTTACTGTGCAAATAATTAAGATCGATTGAACCTGGTTCTAGATAGTCTAGAGCCTCGCGCAAAAATGGACTAGCGCGAGGCTTTTCTTTTGGTATGATTAGGTAATTTTTATGTGAATTCTCAGAGGAATGTTATGGTCACAAAATATTCAAAACTAGAAGAGACACGACTTGAGAAAGTAAAAAAATTACAGAAATTTGGAATAGATCCATATCCACATCGCGCTGAACGAACGATGACCAGTCTAGAGGCGATTAAAGCATTTGAACGATCGGAAGAGATGCAATCGTCTGACTCGATCACTGGTACGTTGGTAGGAAGGATTCGGTCCTTACGTCCTATGGGGAAAATCACATTTGCGCATATTGAAGATGGATTTGGAAGGATTCAGATTTTTTTGCGCGTCAATGATTTTGGAAAAGAAGAATTCGATCTTTTCAATCATGAATTCGATCTTGGTGATTTTATTCAGGCTAAGGGAGAGCTTTTTCGGACCAAAACGAATGAAATCACTCTTCGAGTATCCTCTTTTAAATTATTGGCAAAAGCTATTACACCTCTTCCAGCTGCCAAAGATCAAGTTGTAGAAGGCGAGGTTGTTCAACATGCAACTCTATCTGAACCAGAGCTACGATATAGACAACGTTATGCAGATTTGGCTGTAAATCCAGATGTACGAGAATTATTTATTATTAGAGCTGCGATCACGCGTGCATTACGGGAGTTCCTCGATGAGCGCGGGTTCATTGAGGTTGAGACGCCTGTTTTGCAACCTCTCTATGGAGGAGCGGCAGCACGCCCATTTGTTACACACCATAATCAGTTGAAACAGGATCTCTATTTGCGGATTTCTTTTGAACTTTATCTTAAACGTCTTTTAGTCGGAAATCTAGAAAGAGTTTATGAGATTGGTCGAGATTTTCGGAACGAAGGGGTTGATAGGACCCATAATCCAGAATTCACTCAACTAGAATTTTATTGGGCGTATGCGGATTATCTTCAGGTTATGGAATTAACAGAACAGATGATTGCATTTACAGCTCAAAAAGTCCTTGGTACGCATCAAATCACTTATCAAGGGATGGAGATCGATTTATCACCTCCTTGGAAGAGAATTGAATTACGAGAAGGAATACTGGAATTGACTGGTATTGATATCGAAGAACATCAACAGGCTGATAGTTTGGCTTTTGCTATGCGTGAGAAGGGCATGACTGTTGACGCAAATATGAACCGAGGAAAGTTGATCGATTTTCTATTAAGTGAATTTTTAGAACCTAGCTTAGTACAACCAACTTTTATTTATGACTATCCACGCGATATTTCGCCGCTGGCTAAAAGTAAATCAGAGTCTCCCCATATCGTAGAGAGATTTGAGGGTTTTATTGCTAGTATGGAATTATGTAATGCATTTACTGAGTTGAATGATCCACTCGATCAAGAAGCGCGTTTTTTGGAAATGGGGCGCGATTATGATGTGGATGACGAGGAAAGACATCCGATTGATGAGGATTACTTGAAAGCGATGAGATATGGAATGCCACCCAATGGTGGTTTTGGAATGGGGATTGATCGTTTGACGATGCTTTTCACGGATAGTCCAAGTATTCGGGAAGTCATCCTGTTTCCACATCTCAGAAATCGAGATGAGCAGCTAAAGGAATAAGAGAGGTGTTAAAAAATTCGTTGATATTGACTTGACAGATGTATGTTTTTAGGGATAATTACTGGTAATAAAATAACCGATAAGCTGTGATTGAGGAAAGTAAGTCTGTGAAAGCTAATAGGGAAGTGGAGGGCATCGACTGGAACCCCCACTAAGTGGAAGCTGACTGAAGTTCCCTCAGGAGCTTGCTGGGTGAACGATATAGATTTTGTGTCAATTAGTCTAGTACGTATATCCTACGTTACAAGGAGAACCAATTATCAAGGAAAACCTTGAGTTGTTGGTAATAAGTGGACTAAATATGGTCAATTCGGGTGGTACCGCGGGAATTCATCCCGTCCCTATCGTGGACGGGATTTTTTTTTGATGATCCCACCAGATATGAACCCGGCTTGATTGAAAGTGAAAAAGGTTTGGAGGAATAATGTTATCTGGAATACTAGCAGAAATAGATCAATACGAAGAAGAAGCGCTCTCTGAGTTAACGTTAATCAAGGATGATAATATCTTGCAAAAGTGGAAAGTAAAACATCTTGGTAGAAATTCTGCAATTATGAATGCATTTGATCGGTTATCAACTCTACCTAAAGATGAACGTCCAGCAATTGGTCGAAGAGCTAATGAAGCAAAAAGGAATTTGGAAGCAGCTTTTCAAGAAAAAAGTGAGCTTTTAAGCGCTATGGCGCTAGAACATTCATTGCAATCGGAGAGAATTGATGTCACTCTTCCAGGTAGAAGTATGGTTCAAGGGAGATTGCATCCTACTACGCAAACCCTTCGGGAAATCTATCAAATATTCGCTGAAATGGGTTTCCAAGTTTTTCGTTCTAGCGAGGTAGAGAGTGATGAGTACAATTTTCAGTTGTTAAACTTTCCTCCTCACCATCCTGCGCGTGATATGCAAGACACTTTTTATATTGAAAGTTCTGAAGACCGTGGAGAAAATCCCATAGTTATGCGAACGCATACTTCTCCAGGACAAATTCGAGCTATGCGATCTTTTGCTGGTATGAATCCAACCGACCCTCCGCCAATTAGGATCATTTTGCCGGGTATGTGTTTCCGGTATGAACAGGTCACAGCTCGGGCAGAAATGCAATTCAATCAAGTAGAAGGGCTCGCTGTTGGTCATAGTATTACGTTTGGTGATTTGAAGGGTACCTTGAGCGATTTTGCGCGTCGTATGTTTGGACAAAATGTGCGCTCACGTTTTCGAGCCTCCTATTTTCCCTTTACGGAGCCAAGCGCTGAAATGGATATTGAATGTTTTGTTTGTGGTGGTGAAGGCTGTCCGGTCTGTAAAGGCACAGGTTGGCTCGAAATCCTTGGGTGTGGGATGGTGCATCCTATCGTTCTCAGCAATGGCGGATATGATCCTGAACGATTTACCGGATATGCTTTTGGGATGGGACCAGAAAGGATCGCGATGCTACGACATAGAATTGAAGATATACGCAGTTTTTGGGCAAATGACTTACGATTTTTGGAACAATTCTAAAAAATTTGTGGGTAATAATTGTCTTGTCTTAAATATTTCAATTCGAGTAGAGAGCGTGTGAATAGAAAGTTTTTTGAATAATTCTTGGAGAGAAGAACATGAGAATTCCTGTTTCATGGGTGAAAGATTTTGTGGAAATATCCTTGCCGATTGAAGAGCTAGCGCATAAATTAACAATGGCTGGTTTAGAGGTAGAAGAGATCCACTATGTCGGAGAACCTCTGCCAGAAGATGGTGATAGTGCTCCTCAAACGAAGATTTCTGGATTAGGGTGGGAGCCGGATAAAGTTGTCGTGGCTGCAGTATTAGAAGTGATGCCACATCCCAATGCTGATCGTTTAGTCTTGTGCAGACTTGATGATAGTGAAAGAGAACATATTGTTTTGACAGGTGCGCCAAATTTATATCCATTTAGAGGGAAGGGTGAGCTAGATGTGCCTTTAAAGGTTGCTTATGCGCGTGAAGGCGCTTACATATACGATGGTCATAAACCCGGTCGAGAATTGACCAAGTTGAAACGCGCCAAAATTCGAGGCGTTGAGTCGTATTCCATGATTTGTTCTGAAAAAGAATTAGGAATATCTGATGAACATGAGGGTGTTATCCTCTTGGATAATGACGCGCCAGTTGGAATGCCGCTTGTTAAATATATGGGTGATATTATTATGGATATCTCAATTATGCCCAATATTGCACGCGATGCTAATATTATTGGTGTGGCGCGTGAAATTGCCGCCATTACAGGAACGAAATTACATATTCCTGAGTATAAAGTTATTGCGGAAGGAGCGCCTATTCAGGGACAAGTATCGATCAATATCGAAGACTCGCACTTAAATCCTCGATTTACATTAGGCTTAATTCGAAACGTAGATATTAAACCGAGCCCTTATTGGGTGCAACGACGCTTAAGATTAGCTGGCATGCGACCAATTAATAATATCGTTGATGCGACGAACTATACCATGTTAGAGGTAGGTGAGCCGTTGCATGCTTTTGATTATGATATCTTAGTAGAACGTGCTGGTGGAAAGCCCCCGACGATTATCACCCATGCAGCAAAACAGGATGAAAAATTGGTTACGCTGGATGGAGTTGAGCGAGTTTTGGACGATTTTTCAGTTGTGGTCTGTGATACCAAAGGTACTTTAGCGCTAGCGGGAGTTATGGGTGGCGAAGAATCCGAAGTCAATGAGAATACCAAGAATGTATTATTAGAAGCCGCTGCCTGGAATTATATAAATACTCGGCGTACTATCGTTGCGCAAAACTTGAATTCTGAAGCAGCTTATCGATTTTCTCGTGGAGTTCATCCTGCGATGGCTGAGAGAGGTTTATTGAGAGGGTTAGAGGTTATGAGGCAATGGTCAGGAGGTGTGGTTGAGTCAGGCATTGTTGATAACTATCCATTACCTCCTGAAGACCCGAGTGTCGAAATTACCCCTAAAGATGTTCGACGCATATTAGGTATCAGCTTGTCCGTTGAAGAGATTGCGAAAATACTGCGTCGTTTAGATTTCCAAATCAAAGGATATGGATCGGGTTTGTTGGTTACAGCCCCCGATCATCGTCTTGATATTGGTGTAGATGTGGTCGGGAAGGCGGATATTCTCGAAGAAATCGCAAGAATATTTGGATATGAAAATATCCCTGAAACTCGGATGTCCGATGAACTACCACCTCAATTAGGGAATCCATCTTTAGAAGCGGAAGAAAGTATACGTGACCTTTTAAGAAGTTTAGGTTTACAAGAAGTGGTAACCTATCGAATGACTTCAATTGAGCGTGAGCAACGATTGTTCCCACCTGGCACGAGTGTCGATACAAGCAAATATGCTATCGTTGCCAATCCTATCGCTCAAGATAGAAATGTCCTTCGTAATCATTTGGTTTCTAGTTTACTAGAGATTGTTGAAAGAAATGCACGCATAAAAGAACGAATCGCATTATTTGAGATTGGACCCGAATTTTACGAAACAGGTATGGGTGATTTACCAGAGGAAGTCCAGAAATTGAGTGTGGTATTAACCGGTCCTCGGGCGCTTCCTTCTTGGCAAGGTTTTGATAATGGCGCAATGGATTTCTATGATATAAAAGGTGTTGTGGTTTCGATCTTAAGAAGCTGTAAAATACAAGATTACCAATTTCAAGCTTGGGATACTCCTATGTTTCATCCAGGAAAATCCGCACGAATTGTGATTGGAGAAAATGAGATCGGCGTTATTGGAGAGCTGCATCCACTCGTTAGACAAAACTATGAATTACCCGAGCCTCCCCTTATTTTGGCTGACATCAAATTGGCAGAATTATTGGAAGCCTTACCAAAGCATTTCGAAATCATTCCAGTACCAGCCTATCCCCCGGTATTGGAGGACTTAGCAGTGATCGTTGATGAAGCTATTTTAGCTGAGCAGGTTGCCTTCCTCATTAAGCAAGCTGGTGGAGATACTCTGCAAGAATTAAAATTATTCGATGTGTATCGAGGGGAACAAATTGGAATTGGGAATAAGAGCCTAGCATATAGTATCACTTATCAGTCTCGAGATCGTACTCTTACCGATAAACAAGTAAAGAAGATACGAGACCGAATTATTCGCCGCCTTGAACAGGAACTTGGAGCAAAGCTGCGAAGTTAACGGGCTGTACTCATCTGGACAGAATGATATTGTATGTCTTGCATTATTCCCTTACATGTTCTATACT
>Ga0172371_10002860_pt1 | contig 27112 bp, 24 predicted proteins | sample Lak12m_FD_114543 | JGI IMG/M metagenome (GOLD analysis project Ga0172371, IMG submission 114543) | Freshwater microbial communities from Kabuno Bay, South-Kivu, Congo - kab_022012_12m | ecosystem: Environmental > Aquatic > Freshwater > Lake | place: Democratic Republic of the Congo: South-Kivu... | reverse complement strand
GCCTTTCGGAGAATTTTAATTGATAAAATTAATCTGGTAAGTCCGCGTGCGCGGTAGAAAACAGGGCCTAATATGCCAAAACCCGTCCTGAAGATTTCTGTGAAACAGGTGCTTCAAGACATACGAAGCGGCATTGACGATGAAGAGCTTATGAAAAAATATAACCTGTCTAACAGGCAGATTCAGCGCCTCTTTCGAAAAATGATAGCTGAAGGATTTATCAGCCCGATGGAGTTGGCCAACCGGCTCTGCGTCACCAAGAGCCAGGTTACCGAGGCTATCGATCAAATGAAGAAAGCAATCGACGAAATCGATTAAAAATAGATGGACGGCGACGAGGGAAAATCAGCCGAGCGCCGGGGCCTCGGCGCCAGCGGATCTTGAAACACAAAGCTTCAGCGCCCGCCCGATAAGAGAGAATACCGGCGAGACCACAATCAGCCCGCTGAGTACGGCGAGTATCCATATTCCCGTTTCCGGAATCTTTGCCACCGACCAGGTAAGCAATGAAGTCAAATGCCCCTGCCAAGCGCTGCGAGTCGTGCGCGCAACGTATTTGGTCAACGTAACGTATTTCAGGAATTGACTCGGTCCGACCTTTCGAAGCAACCGTGTTCCCTCTGGGCCATATTTGACTGCGGTATCTAAAGCGTTCGCAATTTCTTTATGGTTGCCGAACTTTCGGAAGATCCTCAGGGAATCGTCGCCCCCCAACGAGAGGAGTTTCCCGGTCTTCCGGCCATAAGCTTTCGCTACCCTGGGCATAAGTCTCAGGTCGCGCACGTTGTCGGATCGCGAAATTATTGTCAAAAAATCCCGCATCTTAATATTTCGAGTTCTAGCCAATTGATAGACCGCGTCTGATATGGGTCTTAGCCGATTGAGGCTTCTGGTTCTCTCGGCCTCCTTAAAAACCCTGATAAGAGACTTCTGCAAGGGCGCAGAAATCTTGTTCGCATTTTTGGCGACTTTTAGCAAAGATAACGATCCCTTTGCCGGAGCAGCCGTACCGCCGGTCCCGTATGTTAAAGCTGTGGACAAAAGACCAATACTGGCAAGGGCGACAATGAAATCGTCGGGAGGCTCGTTTCTCCACCACTTAGCCGCCTCCCAGACCAGGCTTCGCACATCTCCTATGACCAAGAAATCGGTGACAGTGGAAGAAATCATTGACTCCGGGCAAGAGCCTTTCCCCGCCCATATGCCGTTCCAAATATCCTGACCCCTGAACGCTACTGACTCCCGTTCTTCCTTTAGTTTTTTGTAGTATTCGGCAATGGCCGGATTACGTCTAACGTAATCGTAGTCCACAAAGTATTCCAGATAGTCTATCGCCTGGCAGTAATCCCCCTTTTCGACAAGCTCAGCGGCCCTAACGCGCGGATCTATCTCCTTAAGCGTTTCAAATTGCGTAATCAAGCGCAGATGATCTCTTTGAAGGATCACAGCTAAAGAAAGGCCGAATACCGCGACCGCCGCCAGATAGGCGACCAGTTTCGTGATGGTCCTATAAAAGAACATGTTGTGCTCTTTGTGGGCTAGGTCTTGTCAATTCTTCTGCGGCTTGACTCGTTTTGCCGCCTGACACTCACGCGTGCGTATCTGATTCATTTGACCGTTTGCAGGTCAACAGGTTCCGGTCACGTAGCTGAGATCAGATTTCTTATGTAGCAAGCCATTCTTCGCTTAGAGGGTTGAGCAAGAATTTGCGGATCTTGCCGAGTGGGGTTCGCGGCAAGTCTTTACAGAAAATCACTTTTGCTGGGACCTTGTAGTTTGCGAGTCTTTCTCGACAATGAACCACGAGAGTCTCCTCAGAGACTTGGATCTCGTTTTTCGTTATCACAAAAGCGCATCCCACCTCTCCCCAGCGCTCATCCTGAATTCCAATCACTGCCGCGTCTTCGACGCTGTCATGCTGTTTCAATACTCTCTCCACTTCCGCCGGATAAACGTTTTCTCCGCCGGAAATGTACATATCTTTTGCCCGATCAACTAAATAATAGTATCCATCCTCGTCCATTCGAGCCAAGTCACCGGTTCGTAACCAGCCGCCGGCGAAAATCTGTTCAGTCTGCGCTGGGTCTCTCCAGTATTCCTTCATCATGATGGAGCCTCTTACGACTATTTCCCCCACCATGTTCGGTCCCACCGGCCGTCCTTGAACGTCTCTCAGTGTGACTTCCGAATGAAACACGGGTCTCCCCACGGTTCCAGGTTTGCGCAAGGACTCTTCTTCAGACGCCCACAGCAAGATTGATGTCTCGGTTTGTCCCATCACCTGTCGCAATGGAAATCCACCGTTCCAGCACTCGTCCAACAGCTCCGGAGTCACTTTTTCTCCTCCAATGGCGCACACTCTCAGCGAAGAAATGTCTCCTCTCAGAGCCGGATCAATTTTCAGCAGTGAGCGAAAGACCGTGGGTACTCCCAGGAGTTTGGTCACTCGGAATTTTGCGATATCATTATAAGTTTTCATGGCATCGAATCGACGGTGTAAGAGCAGGGTCGCGCCTTTGTAAAGGCTTGGTGAGACCTGGATGAAAAGGCCTCCGGAGTGAAACACGGGCAGAATGACCAACATGCAATCATCAAAAGCTAATTGAAAGAAAATCTCCGCGTTCAGACAGTTGAAAAAAGTCTTTCGATGGCTCAATACGGCGCCTTTGGGGCGTCCCGTAGTCCCCGAGGTATACATGATGACGTGCGGTTCTTCAGGATCCGCCGGACCCATCGAGGAGGTCACAAACGGCATTTCGCCGTCAAACAACTCCGTAACATCACGATAGTTATCAAACGTTGCCGATCTTGCGGAGCCTCCTACGATAGCCACCAGAAGAGGCGGTCGGTACGAAGAAAGTTGCAGAGCGTCAACTGTTTTTTGGAACTCGTGACTAAACACGAATAATCTGGGAGCCGAATGCTTTATCAGGTAATCTATTTCCGTTGGCGCCAGCCGAAAATTCAGCGGGACAAAGATGGCGCCGAGTCTGGAGCAGGCTAGATACAATTCTATGAATTCCGGACAGTTTTCCAGCAGAACGGCTACGCGGTCCCCCTTCTCTATTCCGGATGACTGCAACCAGACAGCTGTTCTGTTTGCCTGACGGTGAAGTTCACAATAGCTGATGGTTTTGTCCTCGAACAATATGGCCGGCTTGTCCGGCTGAAGTTCGCTCCAGCGTTGCACCCACCAGGAAGCGTTAACTGATTTGACCATAAATTCCTCTCCATGCCATTTCAAGCAAAGGCGGTTTGTACAAAACCATCTGAGCGCTCTTGCCCAAGACTAAGGCTCCATTTGGTAAACACGGTTTGACTAAGCTCTTACCGCAATCTTTACCGGATTGGTAGGGCAGGCGTCCCTGCCGGCCGCAGTGGATGAGCAGCACGGAGGCTTTTGTACCGTTAGAGAGATCATGCGCAAGTTGCGCATGGGAATAGCACACACTGGAAGTCCTGTGCACATAGCTCCACTTGGCCGATTTTACTATTCCTTTATCCGCGCCACGGCAGCAGCCTTTCTGCTCTCCAATTCCTCTATAGCTTCGGCGCGCTGGAGCAAGAGCTTCGCTCGTTTATAAACCGGGGTATCGACCATGCGATCATTCAGTCTTATCGCAGCCCTACCCTCCATTTGGCCTTGTTCAAAGGCTGTAACAACTTTCATCGCCTGTGAAATGAGGCCCGGTGGTGGAGTAAACACGCGGTTCAATACCGCCACTTGACCGGGGTGAACACAGAAGGCGCCTTGGCATCCTAACCGACGACCTTGTTCGGCCGCTCTCTCGAACGCATCAAGGTCGGATAATCGGGCCACGCTTCCAAGGGTACCCAGGGGGATGACGCCAACAGAGCGGCAAACGATCACTAACATAGAGAGGGGCGCCAGCAGTTCCATGCTCTCATCGGACGGTTCGATCTCCAGTTCGAGGCAGTAGTCATCCACTCCCAAACTCATGGATTCGATACGGGATCCCACCGACGCAATTTCCCGCATATTTAGGACACCCAGTGGGCTTTCGACATGAACCGAAAGCTTGACCGCGCCGGAGCTGAGCCCCAAGGCTGCTTCCAATTCAGCTATTCGGTTCTCTACGGAAACCACATCTTCGGCGGTTTCCACCTTGGGTAAGAAAATGCCGTGCAGCCCCGGCTGAACAGCGCTCCGGAGATCTTGCTCGAGCAAGAACTCATCGGCATTCACGCGTACGAAGACTTCCGCTGCGCCTCTTCCAGCCAGCTTCACCGCATCCTTCAAAGATCTACGCGCTTCTTCCTTCTTGGCCGGCGGAACAGAGTCTTCGAGATCCAAGACAACAGCGTCTGCGTTTCTCGTGTACACCTTTTCAACGAACCGCCTGACGTGGGCGGGCAAAATCAGCATGGATCGCTGAATTCGGGTTCCCATAAGTGACCTCCGTCGCTTACTCATCCGCTCAATGCCGGCGACGCGTGTTAACAATCTCAGGAATGCGTTGAGTAATGCCGCTACCTGGTTGCAAAACCTTTCTATGCCCGCACGGCTTGGCAGGACACTTCGAGAAGCGCCCTGATGTCGGGCGGTTCATCCCGCGTCTCGCTGGACCCCTACCTTGATGCGGTATTTTTGATTCAGTTGAGTTTCTGCAACCATCTGTAGACTTTTTATTACACGATGAGGCCAGGAATCAACTATCAGAAAGAAGAAGTTCTTACCGGTTGAACAAAAAAATGCCCTCCGCAAGGTTTCGGAGGGCTTCAATATTCTTCTTGGAAATAATCTGAATTTTCCGTGTCCCGTCAAGGCTTCTCACAGAAAACTCTTGACCAGCGGATCCCAACCTTTTTCTTTGAACGCCCCGTAGACATCGGGAATAGGCTCACCGCCCGTCGCTGCCGCTGCTTTGGGATCGTCCGTTATCATCGATAGAAGTCGTTCGGCTTCGTTTTCCACGAATTTTACGCTCTCAATCCCGAAGTAGAGTTCTTTGAGATCGGATCTAAGCTCCGCGGGATCCAACAATACAACCCAGCCCGCGCTGTACGGGTCGGCATTAGCTGTCGTCGGATAATCAAAAAGTTTTTGATTCACAGCGGTTACCAGCCCGGAAAGAGGCACTCGCACACCTGCTTCGTGTCCCTCACGTTGCAGGGTAAAGCATTCCTCTCCTGCCTTGAAACGGGTCCCCAGAGACGGTAGCCTAAAAGAGTCAACTTTTCCGACGAGCCTGTTACCAAAATCATCCAACCCTACGCGGATTCGGCCTCCATATTCAACCCTCGCCCAACCATGGCCTTTGTGAAGGTAATAGTCCCTTGGAACCAGGTACCCGTGCGCATTGAGGTATTGCGGAGGCCCGAACAGAGTATGGTCCACCTGGATCATGTCATCCAGCATCTGGTCGAACGGACAATCGCCGCATTCGTAATTACGTGCGCACATCTTGGCTTTGGGCGCGCGGCCGGTCAAAGCATGCCGACAGCGTTGCTCTTCGCCGGCCAATTGGAACATTTTGGTGTCCCATCCCGCGTCAGGCGATTCCTGAGACATACGCCTGGCCATTGCTTTGTCAAATGTGCAGGTGGTGCAGTCAAAAGCGTTATCGCAGTATTTGGTCGGCACAACCTTGGCCCGCATCCAGATGCATTCTTTCTCCGAGAAGTTGAAACCGGCGATACCGCCTTTCCTTTTCTCCGTGGTAGCCATTACAAGCCTCCTTTATATATTGGTATTCTCTATTGAGGACACGTTAAGAGAAATTCGCGCTGTTACGTTTGGTCGCCCTAGGCCGCCTTTGCGGTTCTTATGTGAACTTTCCGGATCGAGACTACTGAGGGCATGTCGTCGAGCATCTGGTCGAACGGGCATGTCGCGCATTCATGGTTATGAACGCACATCTTGGCTCTGGGGGCCCGCCCAGTAAGGGCATGAATACAGATCGGATTCTCTGTGCTCGGGTCCACTATTCTCGTGATTTGTCGAGTTGCCATGTCGGGCCTCCTTGATTTTTTCTTGATCGATTGCGTTGCTCTCTGACCCTCGATACAGCATATCCTGTGCCAAAATCATTATTCTTGAATATATGGCTGATCTTACTTATTATTACAGTCCTGGATGTTGAGCCCGGTGATGCGGACAAGTGAGGGAAAACTCATCAAGAACGGTGTGGCGAAAGACGACTACGGTCCTCAACTAATTAATATTAAGCATCAAAAGAATCGCTGAGGTAAATCACAACATCGGTGTGGCAAAAGACCTCACTTTCGGCCACTGAAATTAGGAGTGTAGTTAGGCTGGCGGCAGACTAGTCCCCAAATCCACCGTTTTCATACACGCGCTTGGGTGTTACCACAGACAAATCATAGACGAAGACATTAAGATCCCCACAACAGCAACAAGACTGTTCATTGGTCTCATGTTAATCCCCCCTCCGGAGAGATCCGGCGTCCTGTCATGCCGATTATAGGAATTCTCGCGCACAGATGGTGACAAAAGCTAACGTGATGACTTCATAGCTTCGGCCACGGCTTCGAAAAGGAACAACTCGCAGTAATTACACAAATAATTCAGCTTTTCATCCAATTCCTTGAGGCTGTTGGACGCGCGCATAACACACCTGCCGGAATGGCAATGCGGCACATTGAACGTATGACCTATCTCATGCAAAGCGACCTTTACTACTCGATTCAGGAAATGATCCGTGGAGACCGGTTCGCCCGATTGTCCACGATAAAGTCTGAAGCATGACATTACCGCGGCGTTTCCGCCCATGTACGCTTCGCCAAAAACATAGGTCAGGATTGGGGTGCAAAGATCTTTGTTCGTGATCCCGAGCACCTTGAGATGCTCTCGCGAATGGTTTTCAGACAGGTATTTGATTACGGTCATGGAATTGTATTGATTCCGCGATTCCAAGAATGCTGCTTCCGGCATAGGGGCCGCTTCTCCCAGATCAATCGGAAGTCTCAGAATTCCCTGGAGACTGTCGCCTACGACTCGAACCACATCAGGCCCCATTCTGCCGAGTGGAACGATGGTTATGAAGCCGGTCTTTGTAGAGAGGGGTCTTGTTTTCTTGGCCTTTTGAGTCATAAATTGTCTGATTGCGGCGTGCTATTCATAGAGAGAACCTACAATAATCAATTAGAAGATTCGGACTTTAAATTGTATTTGCGGATTTTTTTATGAAGCGTTGTCCGATCTACCTCGAGAACTTTGGCAGCGCGGCTTATATTCCATCCTTCTTCATCAAGGATTAGTTGAATATGGCATTTCTCGACGTCCTCCAGTGATCTTGGCTGGGAATTAGTTGAGATACATATCCCATGCGGCCTTAAGTACTCGAACGCATCGGAGCCGATGGCGCGCTTGCGCGAGGTCACGACCGCGCGCTCTATCACGTTTTCAAGCTCGCGAATGTTTCCGGGCCAATCGTAATCGACAAGGATCGTCATGGCTTCATCGCTGACAGAATCAACTTGACGATTGGTTTCTTGCGCAAAATGTTGGATAAAATGTTTGACCAGGAGAGGAATGTCTTCTTTTCTTTCCCTTAGAGGAGGAACTCGAAGCGAGATTACGTTGATACGGTAGAAAAAATCCTGTCTAAAACTGCCCTGAGCGATTTGTTGATCTAAATCCCGGTGAGTGGCGCTTATGAGTCGGAAATCGGCCCTGATCGGTTCAACACCCCCTACCCTGTAGAAAGTTTTTTCTTGCAGGACTCGTAGCAGGTCTACCTGCATTTTTGGGCTTATCTCCCCAACCTCATCCAGAAATAGCGTGCCACCCTCAACGATTTCGATTAATCCCTTCTTGGGCCGGACCGCCCCTGTGAACGAACCTTTTTCATGGCCAAACATCTCGCTTTCCATGAGGCTTTCCGGAATAGCCCCACAATTTATCGGCACAAAAGGCCTGCCCATTCGCTTACTGTTAGCGTGAATGGCTCTGGCCACAAGTTCTTTTCCGGTCCCGGTTTCACCGACGATCAAAATTGACGAATCACTGGCCGCCACATCCTTTATCACATCGAATAGTTCCAACATGGGCCGGGACTTGCCAATAATTTTGTCTGTGGCCGTCCTAAATTTGGTAACCTCCCCCCGAAGATAATGTGTTTCCTCCAGAAGTCTTTTGTGCTCCATAAGTTTCGTGAGCAGCAGACCAAGACCTTCCGGATCGAAAGGTTTGACAAGGAAGTCATTGGCCCCCAGCTTCATCGCCTCGACCGCGTGCTCGACCGTCCCGTACGCGGTCATTATGACGACCAGCGTGGCGGGAAACGATTTCTTCGCCCTTTCCAGTAGGCCAAAACCACCCATGCCGGGCATTTTTATGTCGACAAAGAGAGTGTCATAGACATTCTGCTGCATCAGATCCAGAGCCTGTTCTCCTGATTCGGCCCGATCCACCGTTGCGCCTTCTCTTTCCAACCATGCTGCCAGAGATTCCCTTACAATGAGTTCGTCGTCCACCACCATGAACCTGGTTTTTCGGCTCATAATAGGATCTGCGCCTCCTTAGCTCCCTTCCGTCAGGAAGATTGCATTGTCATCTCACTCTTCGAAAGGCAAACCCATGCTCAACTGACAGGGCGCCCCTAGACCATCTTTCTTTCTTTTTCCGGCTCACCCAAAGGTAGATTAAGAGTAAACGTGGCGCCTTTGCCCTCTTCACTGTCTACCTCTACTGTCCCACCGTGTTGCGATACGATACCATAGACTACGCTCAAGCCAAGGCCGACACCCTTACCTTCTTCTTTCGTGGTAACAAAGGGCTCGAAAATAGTCCTTTGGATTTCCTTGGGAATGCCGGCGCCTGTATCGCTTACTCGTATCGTGACATACCTTCCCCGTTTGTGCATTCCCGCGGTTACTCGGATGAGCCCTCCGCTTGGCAGCGCTTCTACCGCATTCAGCATCAAATTGAGTAGGGCCTGCTTGATTTGATCTCTATCAGAGTAAATCGCGGGCAGCGTCTTATCGATTTGCCGCTCGAAAGTAATGCTCTGCAATTCCATCCGATTGCCTACCAGAAGGACGATTTCGTCCAATAACGCTCTGAGATCGAAAGCGGTTTTGCGCAGACTGCTCTGACGAGCAAACGAGAGGAGGTTACGAAGTATCTGGCCGCATCTCGCGGATTCCGAGGATATCAGATCGAGATAGCTCCGGAATTTCTTAAGTTGTTCCGGGGTGATGGTGTCACCATCCAGTGACGAGCCCATAAGCTTCGCGAAAGTCAATATCCCCTGGATGGGATTGTTAATCTCGTGAACCGCGGCTGCGGCCAATTTGCCCAGCGCTATCATTCTATCTTCGTGAAATAGCTGAGAAACGTTTTCTCTTATATTCCTGGCTTGACGAGCCAGAACACGATCCATGCTCTGAGTGACGTCTTTCCAGATAATCAGAACTCCCTTTTTCCCGCGTTCGTCTTCCCTCAGAGGATACCAACTAATCGTGAAATATCTGGAACCTCCATCCTCCCGCGCGTCTTCTCTGACGCTATGCGTGACCTGGCCTGTAGCCAGGACATCCATGAGAGCGCACTTGTAACCCCACTGATGGCAAGGTTCGATAGAACGATGGATTATCCAGTGACAGGGGCGACCGAGGCAATCCTTTCTTTTCATTTTGGTGCGCTGGAGGATGGCGTTATTGATCTCTTTGACGTTGAAATCTTCGTCAACTTGCATGATGCTTATATCAGAATTCGCCATTAGAGCTTCTTTTATCAGTTCGACGCTCTCCAATTTGCTTTGAGTCGTGCCAAGTTGCCCGGACACCATCCTGAGCGCTCGGAAAGCCCTCAGGACAAAGGAATCAATAATTCGAGTTTGCGGTGGGACGGTCCTCAACAACCGCTTTCGCAATTTGGGATCGTCAGATGTTATGATCAGCAGGTCCGGCGCCTGTTGCTTGAGGACTTCTCGATAATCATCAAACACGGGAATTTTGGAATCCATCGCAGATTTGGCCGCGGCGGGCGGCCAGCCTTCTACAACCACTCCTAATAATATCGGATCCAGGCCCATAGGCGAAAGCGATTCGCTGATGTGCTCGTATTCGTCTAGAGCTTCTTCACCGCCGACTATCAGCACCTTGACGGCTTCCCGACAACTGGCGGACACCGCTAGAGCATTCGGAATATTATTGATCTTTTCAGCTCGCTTTTTTCGGGCCATCAGAACCTCGTTTTCATAGACATTGTAACAAAACGTGGGTTCGAGGCAAGTGTTTAGCAGGTTGCCGACACGGACGAAAAAGATGGCTGAAACAGTTGTGTGGGTCCACATTGATTAGCAGGGCATTGGTTGACAGCGGACGGGGCCTGTGCTATTTCCACGTCCAGTGGCGGAGAATCGGCGCTCCATGACATATACTGATTAATATCGTCGAAATCGTGAACCTCACGGCCACAACTTTGTCTTTTATAAAAGCATGGTTTTCTTTCTAAAGCCAGAAATCCATTTGGATGCAAAAGGGCCTGCCTCTATTGAGATATTCTTCCGTAACAGGAAGTGAGGATACAAATAATGCTGGAATCAATTGCCAGAAGATTCTTCGGTAGCAAAAATGAACGAGATCTTAAGCGGTTGGAGCCTATGGTTCAAGCGGTCAACGAACTTGAACCCAACATAAAGTCGCTTTCCGACCAAGCTATGAAGGAAAAAACCCAGGAATTCAAGGATCGCCTCGCGAAAGGAGAAACTGTCGAGGATCTCCTCCCTGAAGCATTTGCCTTGGTGCGTGAAGCTTCGATGCGGACGTTGGGAATGAGGCCTTTTGACGTGCAGTTAATCGGTGGCACAGTGCTTCACCAGGGCAAAATAGCTGAAATGAAAACCGGCGAGGGCAAAACTCTAGCGGCCGCTCTACCGGTGTACCTTAATGCTCTCACCGGCCGAGGTGTGCACGTTGTGACGGTCAACGACTATCTGGCGCAGAGAGACGCCGAATGGATGGGGACCATATACAAATTTCTCGGATTGTCCGTGGGAGTAATTATCCACGACCTGTCCGATGAGGAGCGCCGAAAAGCGTATGATTCTGACGTTACCTACGGAACGAACAACGAGTTCGGGTTCGATTATTTACGGGACAATATGAAGTTTCGCCTGGAAGACTATGTTCAACGAGACCTCCATTTCGCGATCGTCGACGAGGTAGACAGCATTCTCATAGATGAGGCGAGGACCCCTCTCATCATATCCGGACCGACACATGAAAACACTGACAAGTACTACAAGATAAATCGGGTTATTCCCGGCCTACGGAAGGAGGGCGATTATACTATTGATGAAAAAGCACGAAGCGTTGTGCTGACCGAAGATGGCGTTGCCAGAGTGGAAAAGGCATTAAACGTGGGTAATCTTTTCGATCCTTCTCAGATGGAGATCCTTCACCACGTCAATCAAGCCCTCAAAGCCCATACCCTGTTCAAGAAAGATGTTGATTACATAGTAAAGGAAGGCCAGGTAATTATTGTCGACGAGTTCACAGGTCGCCTGATGCCTGGAAGACGCTATTCCGACGGGCTTCACCAAGCTCTCGAGGCCAAAGAGGGCGTTCGTATAGAGAACGAGAACCAGACCCTCGCCACTATTACCTTCCAGAACTATTTCCGTATGTATGAAAAACTTGCCGGCATGACGGGAACAGCAGATACCGAAGCCGTTGAATTCAAAAAGATCTACGATCTTGAGGTAGTGGTCATCCCGACGAATCTTCCCATGATACGTGATGATAACTCAGACCTGATATACAAAACCGAGCAAGAAAAGTTTGACGCTGCTGTGGAGGAGATAAAAGATCTCCATCAACGCGGTCAACCAGCTTTGGTAGGCACCATTTCCATTGAGAAATCGGAATATCTTGCCAAGAGACTAAAGAAAATCGGCATCCCGCACAATGTCCTTAATGCAAAGAACCATGCGGGTGAGGCTGAAATAGTGGCTCAGGCGGGTCGGTATGGCGCTGTAACAATCTCCACTAATATGGCCGGTCGTGGAACTGACATTTTGCTCGGAGGCAATCCGGTTTTTCTCGCCCGCTCCAAGTCCAAGAAAGGCCAAGATTCTGAGGAATTCGCAACGTTATTGGCGGAATTCAAAGCCAAATGCGAGGATGAGAAGAACAAAGTGATCGACGCAGGAGGCCTACACATACTTGGAACTGAACGTCATGAATCGCGGCGAATCGATAATCAGTTGAGAGGCCGTTCCGGACGCCAGGGAGATCCGGGTTCCAGCCGTTTCTATCTCAGTCTTGAAGATGATTTGATGCGTATTTTCGGCGGCGAACGGGTCAAAATGATAATGGAACGAGTCGGCATGGAAGATGGTGTCCCCATCGAACATAAATATACTACCAGAGCAATTGAGAACGCTCAGAGGAAAGTTGAAGCTCATAATTTCGACATACGAAAACATCTTCTTGAATTCGATGACGTCATGAACAAACAACGTGAAGTTGTATATTCTCAGCGCCGTTTCATACTCGGAGGTGAAAACCTCAAAGACACGGTTCAAGACATGATGGCCGATCTGGTGGAGGACATTGTCGACAGGTACGCGGATGATAAAAAACATTTTGATGATTGGGATATCATGGCCCTAACCGACGCGTTGTGGGGACAATTCGGTATTCGGTTCAATTTCAGTCAGTTGCAGCCTGAGCAGCAGAATCGTGACGCTCTGGTGGAATACATACTGGCGAGGGTTCAACGGCGATACGATCAAAAGGAAGCGGAGTTGACTCCTGAAACCATGAGAGAATTGGAAAAATTCATTATGCTTCAGGCAGTTGATACGCAATGGAAAGACCATCTGCTCAGCATGGATCATCTCAAGGACGGAATCGGCCTGAGAGGATATGGGCAGCGCGACCCCCTCAAGGAATATCAGAAAGAAGGCTACGAGATGTTCCTTGACATGAGTTTGCGTATTAAGGAAGAAACGGTCAGGAATCTGTTCCTCGTCAGATTGGCTGCGGAAGAAGGATTACAGGAACTGACCGCCGAGCGCGATCAGGAGATGCAGCTATCCTACGGCGATGGCATGGGGGATTCCAGTCCGAAGACCATCAAACGTCAGGCTGCTAAGGTTGGACGAAATGACCCGTGTCCATGCGGATCGGGCAAGAAATACAAGAAGTGTTGTGGCAAGGCTGCATGATCTCAACGCCCGTGTTGGCGCACTCGGGGTGTGGGGTCCGGTTGTGGGCTATTGCGCTGGAATATTTTATCTTTCCAGCCTAACAATGCCACCCGCGCCGATCGACGTTATTCCCGATAAGCTTGGCCACATCATCTTGTATGCAGGGCTGGGCTTTTTTGTCGCCCGATATTTGCGAGTCCGCCGTGGCTTCAGGGGATTCGCCATTGGCGCTCTGGCGGCGATTTTTTGTTTGGTGTATGGTATTACAGATGAATTCCATCAATACTTTGTGGAAGGGCGGCATGCCGAAATCGGTGACGTAGTAGCAGATTTTTTCGGAGGGATTGTTGGAGGCTTGGCGTACATTTCATTTCGCCGTGACCGGTTGCAGACAGACAGGAAACCTTGCGCTCCGGCTGGCGGGGGTACAATAGGTTCATGATAGAATAAGAACACTGACTTAATCGGGAAGAATTGTAAATTCCCGGGAGGGTACCCACATTATCTCTTATCAACGCGACCATTTCGTTCCTACCTCGGAGCTGGCGCTTCCGTTCCTTGACGATATGGGAGGCACGGTGCGCGGATACCGCGTTTTCACGGCGTGTCGCACTGTCAGAGGCAAGATTTTCCGGATGGAAGATCATTTGGACAGGCTCTATTATTCGGCGTCCGGGATTCATATGAAGCCGCCTCTAGATAGAGACGCTCTGCGGACACTCTTGATTGAACTTGTGGATCGAAACGTCAAATCCGGCATCCAGGGCGACTTGCTCATTGACGTGATTTTCAGCGGCGGCCTCCTCGGCAATACCATGAAACAATCAAATAATGGAGCTTATCTTTATGTGGCCGCGCAGCCGCTGGAAGAGCCCCCCAGTGAGCTGTACGAAAGCGGAATTGCGCTTGCGACTTTTCCGCACCTGAGAATCTGTCCGGACGTAAAGCTACTGCATTACATTGGCGCTATTCTGGCCCATCAAACCGTTGTGCCGATGGTGGACGCGCAAGAAGTGCTCTTTGTTGACCCGTCTGACCGTCAGACCATTCTTGAAGGATCGACATTTACCATCTTCTTCGTCAACTCCGACCAGGAGGTCCTCACTCCACCTTTGGATGGGAAGATTTTAGACAGCATCACCAGACGTGTGGTCTTGGAAATTCTAAAGTCGGAGGGTCTTGGGCTGCGCGAGGCGCCTGTTGTCTTGAGCCGGATCTCATCGTTTACTGAGTCGTTCATTGCCTCCACGACACGTAACGTGCTCCCGGTGACTCGGATAGACAGCGCCATTATAGGAACCGGCAGACCCGGAGCCGTCACACACTCTATTATGAGCTCCCTGCAAGCATACCTCGATTCCTATTAATCCTGTTGCTCCTGACAGGACCTGCGTCATCCCGACGGCGTAATCTGCACGCCATTCAAATCAGGGAAGAGTTCACTATACAGAATCCTAAGACGATCACGTGTCACTATGAAACCCTCTCCAATCGATTTCGCTTGACATAAACGGACGCGCAAAATATTCTTGGATATGAACGTTAGTTATACATTATCCTCCCTCTCGAAAAAACTTTATTTCGCCCGTTGTTAACAGGCCAATGCCTTCCCGGCCACCAACAGGAGGTAGACGCGCGATGGTTCCAAGCAAAATTCAAACTTGGCAGATGGTTAAAGGGCCGACCTATGACAAAGAGGCCGGCAAAGTCACCGCACCCGGCGAATTGCAGCGAACAGAAGTTCCCGTGCCTGAATTAGGCGCCAACGAGGTTCTGGTCAAAGTCGCTGGCTGCGGGGTATGTCATACTGACATGTCATATTTCTATGACGGAGTCCCCACCGTCACAAAACCACCTCTTACTCTCGGGCATGAAATTTCCGGGGAAGTCGTGGCTGCCGGACCGGGAGCAGAATCCTGGGTTGGTAAGAACGTCATCGTCCCCGCGGTTATGCCGTGCAACAATTGCGACATTTGCGCCAAAGGTCGGGGTAATAGATGCTTGGCTCAGAAGATGCCCGGAAATTCTTTGGGAATCTTTGGCGGTTTTTCCGATTACATCCCTGTGCCTGCCCAAGACCTCTGCGTAGTGAACGATCTGAAGGGACGCCCCCTTGCTAACTACGCTGTTGTCGCCGATGCCGCCACGACCCCCTACCAGGCTGCCGTGCGAGTAGAACTTCAAAAAGGCGATCCGGTGCTAATTACCGGAGTGACAGGCGGTGTTGGGGTATACATGGCCCAGGTCGCAAAAGCTCTTGGCGCTAAACCTATCGTTGGAATGGCTCGGAACGAGGAAAAGCTTAAGAGAGCGCTGACCATGGGCGCGGATTACGTCATCAACACGCGAGACAAGGACTTCAAAGCAATCCAAGACGAGTTCAGGGGCATAGCCAAGCAGGCAGGTGTCAAGGCAAACGTCGGATGGAAAATATTCGAATGCACCGGCACTGGCGCCGCGCAGGATATAGCATTAGGTCTGCTGGGCTTTATCGGAAAACTGGCAGTTGTCGGTTTTGGCTTGCAGAAGAACAGTTACAGCATGTCCCGTCTCATGGCGTTTGACGCAGACGTGATCGGCACATGGGGATGCTTACCAAAGTATTATCCAAAGGTATTGGAAATGGTCCAGGACGGTCGAATTCAGATCGATCCGCTGTTGGAAACGAGGCCGATGTCAACAATTAAACAGGCATTTGAGGAAGCGCACAGCGGAACCTTGACGAAGCGCATAGTTCTTATGCCTGATTTCTGATAGCGCGATGAGGCTTTGGTCCAGCAGGGACGCCGGCGGGCTTCGGCGCCGACCCGACTGAGACTCAAAACATGAGATCGCAGGAAGCAAAACCCCCGGCTGATCAAATCAGTCGGGGGTTTCTTCTTTTCGGAACCGCGTCGAAATTGACTCGGTCGCTAATCAAGCGGTCTGACCGCTGTCACGATCCTATAAATGTCGTAGACGTCCTGAACCTCTATTTCCTTGAAGCCGCATCTTGCAAGATTCTCTTCAATCTCTGAACGAGTTTCATAAACGTCACAAACTTCTCCTCTGGAGCCGAACAGTCCCACGGTCCCGCCCGGTTTCAGAAACTGGTACATGCACGCATAAATCGCCGGTCGCAAATGGGGTTTGACATGAGGGATCATGAAGGAACTGATGACCTTGTCAAATGGCTTTTCCGGCGCATAGTCTTCTACTGAGGTGGTGACGAAACTGATGTTCTCCAGGGATTCTTTCAGTATTTTCTCTTCGGCGAGTTCGATCATATCCTCTGACAGATCTATACCTACCACTTCCGAGGCGTCAGCCGCGGCCAGCACAGTAGCGGAACCCGTGCCGCAGCCCACATCCAACACCCGGTCATTCTCCGTGACGGTAAGTTCCATGAGTCTTCTAAGGCCTTTTCTGTAACCGGGGTCCAGGGACCACTGAAAATCATAGCTCTTCTTGCGTAATTTATAATAAAGCTGGATAGACTTTTCTGTAGGCATCAGCTTCACTACGGTGGTGCCCTGGATATACGCCTTCCTCAGTACTCTCACCACCGGGCGAAGCAGCCGTCGAAATGGTTCGTGGTCCTCGCTGACCAAAGTTTGATTCATTATGAGTACCCCCTTTAGGATAACCTACACACCTTATTACAGCAGCGAAGAATTCGCAACCAAAAAACCTATGCTGAATTGCTAACCCTTCGCAATGCTTAATTTATGTTTTTGAATGAAGCATGTTTTGAGCACGCTCAACCCCATGCGTCAGAATCAATCGCACTGCCTGAAGACCGCCCTTAATAAGATCTTTCATCACTTCAGTCCCTTCGAGGCCAAAGGGAGTCAATACAAATTCTCTGGGGGCCGTTTCCGCGGGTGGCCGCCCTATTCCAAGCCTCACTCTCACGAAGTCCCCATGCTCCAAACAATCGACAATCGATCCAACGCCCCTGTGTCCTCCGTGACCACCCCCGACCTTTATACGCACACGCCCCTCAGCAAGATCCAAATCATCGTGAATAACAATCAGTCTTTGAGGACTAATTTTGCGAGCAGCGAGTATCGGAGCCACCGCGGCGCCGCTCAAGTTCATGTACGTCTGAGGCTTTATCAAAAGAGCTTCCCGGCCCGCAAACCTCAGCTCACATGTCATGGCCTTCTTTCGATTCGAGCGCCAGGAACACCGCTGTTTTTCGGCAAGCGCATCTACCACCATGAAACCCAGGTTGTGACGGTGGCGGCAATATTCTTCCCCCGGGTTTCCCAGCCCTATGATTATCCATTCCAAGCTCAAGAAAGGGACGCCTTTCCATTTCACCTATTTTCTGTTAGAGACTTGTGTATGCCCACAAACGCCTGTGGGTGTCAAGCCGGCTGTTTTCAGCCTTTCTGAAATGCGCGCTAATTCACCGTGACACCGGAACTCTTTCGCAAACATGTTGCCAGGGCTATCGACGAAATTCCCGAGGAATTCCAGGAGAAAATGGAGAATGTGGAAATTCTGGTCGAAGATTTTCCTGATCCGGAAACCATGGAATCATTGGACCTCGATTCCGAATGGGATTTATTAGGCTTGTATGTCGGCGTGCCTTTGACGGAAAGGAGCGTGTTTTCAGCTAGCATTATGCCGGAAAGAATCTATTTGTATCGCCGCCCGATATTGCGTGCCGCGCGTGGGGGAAACGTAACCCGACTAATTCGTGAAGTCATAATCCACGAAGTCGGGCATCATTTTGGATTTGACGACGAACAACTGGATGAGATGATAGGACGATCTTGGTGAAACCTGTAAAACTGGAACAGGAACAAAAGAAAAGACGGCGAGAACTTGTGGTCGCTCTCGGAGCAGCGCTGCTTATCGGGGCGATTTTTTTGGTGGAATCGCGCGTCGCACGCTCCGCCGAAGACATCCCTTTTGCCGGACACCTTTTGCTCTTCGGGCTGCTGACAATCGTCACTCTGTTGGTCATTCTGGTGATCTTCTTCCTGATCCGCAATTTGTTCAAATTGATATTCGAACGCCGCCGGAGAGTGCTTGGTTCACATCTTAAGACCCGGCTTACCTTGGCCTTCGTAGCACTGACACTGGTCCCGACCGTTGTGCTATTCATAGCCAGCGCGGGTGTCCTGCACACCACCATTGAAAGCTGGTTCACGACCCGTGTCGAGGATTCGCTCCAGTCTTCGTTGGTAGTTGCCCAGGCCTACTATAGGAGCGCGTCCGAAAACGCTGTGAACACGGCGACACGAATTGCCGGGCTGATTAGCCCGGAATCGCTACTGAATTCCGCAGATATTGATTCTCTGAAAAAGGCTCTGGCTTCCTGGCGCATCGAGGATGGTCTTAGTTCACTTCATATCTATCTTCCGGACGGATCGTCTCCTGTAATGAGCAAGGACCCGGCCCTCAAGGATGTGTCAATACCCCCGCCATTGAACAGCTTCCTTAAGATCGGCCTGCGAGGTGAAAAGACCTCTGAAATCATTCCGTTGGACGATGGAGGGGATCTCATTCGGGCGGTAGTTCCTATAAGCGTCAAGGAAGGCGGCAGCGTCAAGGCTGCCCTGGTCGCTGATCATTATATCCCTACTTCCCTTGCCGGTAGGCTATTTTCGATATCAAGCGCTTTCGGTGAATATCAGGAAGCCAAGAGGATGAAGGGCCCCATAAAGGTGATTTATATCCTCATATTGCTCATGGTCGCATTGCTCGTCATATTCATAGGATTTTGGTTCGGCGTTTCTATGGCCAGAGATATTACCGATCCCATACTGGGATTGGCCGAGGGAACCGAGAAGATAGCCGCGGGTGACCTTGATGTTTATATCGAACCAACTGCCGACGACGAATTGGGTGTGTTGGTGCGTTCCTTCAACAAGATGACGGCTGACCTTCGCATAGGCCGAGACGAACTGGAGAAAGCCAATTTTGATCTGGACAGCAGACGCAAGTACATGGAAACGGTGCTCAAGAACATAGCAGCGGGAGTTCTTGCTATCGATTCGGAACGACATGTGACCGCCATAAATGAGTCGGCCGGACGGCTCCTCGGGATCACTGCTAAAAGTCCTCTACGACAGCGTTTGGACGAGATTTTGCCGGCAGCGTCGTCAACGGCGGTTTCCGAAATATTGGAAGAACTGTTGGAATCAGGATCGGAAGCTACTGAACGACAGATCACCGTATCTTTTCCCGATCGGTCGCTGTCGCTACTTTGTTTCGCCAACAGCCTGAAAGACGAAGAGAATCGTGACTTGGGCGTGGCGCTGGTGTTCGAGGACATGACTTACTTGGTGAAAGCCCAAAGGATGGCAGCATGGAGAGAAGTCGCGAGGAGAATTGCCCACGAGATCAAGAACCCACTAACCCCGATCCAACTCAATGCCCAGCGGATTCAACGAAAATATCGCGGGATGGTGGGAGGGGACACAGAGGTGCTGGACCAGTGCACACGCGGCATAATCGATCAGGTAGAGCAATTGAAAAACATGGTCAACGAATTTTCGCTGTTCGCCAGAATGCCTGCGGCCAAGTTGGCGCCCAATGATTTAAACGCAATTGTAAGAGAAGTCTTCGAGCTATACGCTCAAGGAAATGACAAGATAAAATTTAGTTTTGTTCCCGATAGCCTGCTTCCGGTCTTCGATATAGATAAGGAGCAGATGAAAAGGGTTGTGGTCAATCTCTTGGATAATGCGATCTCCGCCATGGACGGCAGCGGCGAGATCCATGCCAGGACTTCTTATGATGCAAAGACCGGGATTGTGACGCTTGAAATAACGGATACCGGAGCAGGCATCCAGCCACAGGACCGGGCTCGACTGTTTGAGCCTTATTTCTCAACCAAACCGGGCGGAACAGGCCTCGGACTCACCATAGTGAGCACTATCGTGGCCGATCACAACGGATATATTCGACTCAACGACAATCCGGGCAAGGGAGCCGCATTCGTAATCGAGTTGCCGTTGCAAAGTCCGTAATTATGTCTACGAGAATTTCGGCGAGGAATCTCTGGCGGACAAAATGCATCCAACCGAATACGTCTTTGACCGAGCAGAACGGATTCTCCGGGCGGGTGGCATAGTCATCGCGCCTACAGAGACGTTTTACGCTCTCGTGGCCGATCCTTTTCAGGAAAACGCAGTCAGGCAAATTTTCAGCGTCAAGGCTCGCGATGAAAACAAGCCGCTCCCCTTGATTGCAGCAGATGTAACCACAGTGAAAAATCTTATCCAGGCCGATCAAAGACTGGCTCACAGCATGATGGAACGATTCTGGCCCGGCAGCTTGACCATTCTCATGGAGCCCTCTCGTACTTTTTCGCGGCTTCTCACTGGGTCCCGAGGCAAAATAGGAATCAGAGTGCCTCCCTGGTGTCCCGCTCGTATACTGGCGACTCGAACCAGTGGATTGATAACCGCTACGAGCGCGAATCTCTCCGGTGATCCGGATCCGGTGGGTGTCGCCTCCATTTCCCCTCTGGTGTGCGGATCTGTGGATTTGGTCCTGGATCTTGGACCGGCTCCCGGCGGAAGGCCTTCCACGGTGGTGGAGCTTATAAACCGAGGCTTCCGGATCGTTCGAGAGGGCGCCATCCCGGAATCCGCGATACGAGCATTCGTAGAGCAAAACAGGTGAGACTTAAGACTCACCGCAGAGGACGCAGAGGCAAGAGTTCCCTGGGGAGGGCGTTTTTGCAGAAACGCTTTCTCCAGGCCCCTCCCCTAAAACTCCTAAACGTGGGGCAGGCTTTCAGCCTGCCAGGACTGATAATGAATCGTCGGGATCTGTACTGGTGATCGGCAGTCGCCTTTTCCTTCCCCCTTTCCTAAAGGGGGATAAAGGGGGATTTTTGTATCATTTCTGCATAGGCGCTTTTCCCGGTTTGAACAGAGCGGGAGTCCGCAGGAACGTTCTGGCGTGCGCGAGAAACCACCACAAATCTCTCTCCCAAGAAGTCTTACCTCTGCGTTCTCCGCGCGGTCCGTGGTGAACGACTGCCGGTATTGACATGCCTTCGGCGAGAGGCTAACATGCCGTATCGGTTTGGGGGATCGTCTAGCGGCAGGACGACGGGTTCTGGCCCCGTTAACCGAGGTTCGAATCCTCGTCCCCCAGCCAATAACCACTTGATATCATTAACTCTGCCCCCTTGAAGTGTGTATGAAAACTTTCCGGGGGTTTTTTGATTGTAGTGCCATGTGGCCAGTCTGGATGGTTGCCTTTCAAACCCTTTTTTCAGTATGACTACACCGGAGGCTCTTATGGCTACGAGAGTGACTTCAGAAGATATTTTGGAGTGGCTTAATCGACAGGGAGGCGATTTTGCCCTCGATTCTGAAGGGTGGTTTCACAGTGCTTTTCCGGGAAAGAAGGTCAGACTAGATGTCTTTGTGAAGTTGATTTCGGAACAGGATTACATCAGCTGTGTGACTCTCTATCCAATAAGAGTTTCTGAGGATCGACTTATTGATGTTTGTGAACTGATTGCTCGAATTAATGAGCTGGGCAGGATTCCGCACTGTACGATTAACATGTCAAGTGGTCAGATCGCCTGGACAAGTCTTCTCCTCGTAGAAGACGCAGATTTTAATGCGAGTCAATTTAGACGCGCCTTATTCAGTTGTGTCCAAAGTGCCGAGGGGTGGTATCCAGCCTTGGCCGCAGTTCTTTATGGTGGGCGAACGCCTCAACAGGCTTTTGAAGAAGGGCTGAAAGGTCCAGCGCCTCAAGATGAAGGAATGCAACAACAATAAGCGACAGTTTGCTCCCGCTTCACAATGGTCGTGACCTTCGTATTTGTTCCACTTCACACATAATAGACTATCGCGGTTTCCTGCTCCAGCAGTGAGCTTTAGCATCACAGCGGGATGTTCATCGAAACCAGGGTCGGCCACTGGGACTTCATATCGTAAAATTATTTAATCCATATGGCGACGGTTTTATCTCCGGTGCGACATCCCTGATCTGCAAATTATTTGCCGCCGCAAACTGGTGTAGCAATCACTTACGATCAATCTTCAGTCATTTTCCCTCGACATTTGTCCTGTCCTATTCTCAACGCGAGGGAGTATGGGTCAGAAAATTAATCAGAGACCTTAAAAACCACACGGTCTGGCATTACCTTAGGATTTCTATATATTGCTGCCTGACTGAATTTCCTCCATACATCTTTTTCTTTTTCTCCGATGAATAAAGGGGAGAATCCAAGTTTCGTACGAAGTTCTGGCAAGTAGACATCAAATGCTGACTTAACCCAATTACCCCATTCGACAGCAGCCACCCTTGCCATGTAGTTGCTGATAAAGCGCAACACGACCGTAGCAACTGGTATCCAAAAGAAATTAATGATGGGCCAAAAGGATAAATCAGGGCATTTCAGATAACCGGAACAAATTCCACCAATTGCGAACCCGATGTATGTAATTAATACGAAACAACTGACGGCGCCTAAGTTAAGCCAAAAGTTCACAATTGTTTTGGCTTGATTTATGTTATCCTGATATTTCTCTGGAATGATGGCCAACAAGCGATACCAACCAGCATCGAAATCAATACCATACATCAGATAGGGGTAAACCTCGAATGCTCTGATCGTGTTTCCGAAAGACGTAGGAAGAATAAGACTTTCGTCGTGGGGAAATCGCTGTGCCCATTTCCAATAAAGACGGGATCGCTTCATTTCAAATTTTGCAGGAGGTTGGATTCCGGTAGCTTGATAGCGCTTGTACTCTAAATCTACTTCAGTCAGTTTCTCAGTGAGCTTGCGACAGCGCCACTTTTCAAGACAATTAAAATTCTCTGTCAACTTGATTGGCCAATATCCCTGCCTGCACCTTGTTATTGATCCGCTCATAATTAAAAGTATCGCGCCGCCAATCAAGGAAAATACGCCGAAACTCACTAGATACCAGGAGACCGCTTCCTCAGGGAGAAATGACATAAGAAAACCTGGACGCAACTTGTTTATAATCAAGCAAGTCATTCCAACCCAGGCAATTGATGGTAGGAAAAACCCTATGACGAAATTTCTGTCTAACAGGCTCTGGAATGTTGATGATTGGGCGCCCGGTGGTAATTGCAATTGATCGACCATTTGGAATCACCTCATAGGATGCGTGTCATATGCCTCACATCATTTTCCGGTAGGCGGGGGTGCAGGCACGATGGGATCACGCGCGCTATGGCGACTAACTGCTTCCTTGAGCCTCCTGGAAGCACTAAAACGTGGCACTCTCGCAGCGGGAATCTTTATCTTCTGCTTGGTTTGGGGATTGACACCCGTGCGGGCTTTCTTCTTAATGACCTTGAACGTCCCCAATTCAGCGATACGAATCTTGCCGTCTTTCTTCTTTAGAGAAGCATGGATTGCACCGACCAGAGCATTGAGGGCACCACTCGCGGCTTTTTTGGTTATGCCCGCTTCCTTGGCAATTCGGTTAATCAGTTCAGCTTTCGTCATTTTACCCCTCCTAGAAATCGGCTAAGTTGAGATAAGCTGCGTATAAGGGACTATGATGGTGACTGGATGTCGCCTTGAATATGACAAGAAGATTTTCTTGCTCATGTACCCAGAATTGTGGTGCCGTTTTTGATATAGCACTTTTAGGTGAGGATGAGGAGCGTTTTATTCCACAGCCTCTGATGGGGTGGCGGCAACGCTGCCAGCATCGCCTTTCATTTCATAAACGAAAATTGCGACCGTTACTGCTCTTCAGCAGCGAACTTGCCCCATCCTTAGCTGATGGCGAATCGAAGCCGAGTGTCTGTCATTCGCCAATTTTAATGTTGCTATCCATTATTGATTCATAGACGATGCAATTACTTGAGGCGATACCTGTAACCGCGCGAAATCGCGCGCGAATAATTGCAGCATACCATTACTACAAAGATTTCATTTACAAAGCTAGACTCAGTCTGCTGCCCTCGGGCTCTCAGCTTGCATAAAGCCCCAAGGGGGACCAAAGACAATCGGGACCGTTAGTTTTCCTTGACCCGCGCGCGGGGCGCGCGTATGTTCTCCTATTCTGCTGAAGAGGGGAAATAAGGGAATCGGGCGAGGAAATTCCGACACCTTTTGGGGCCGATTATGATAAAATAGCAGATCTTGGTCTGCGGAGGTATTGTGTGCCCGTTCAACCGGTTGTGATCCCAGACTTCAATCAATACGGTCTATTGCCCGATGGTGTTCATTCCTGCGATATGGTGGCGCTGAAATCCCGATTTGTTGATCAATTTCCTGATTCCACCGGTCGCGGTGACCTTTATGGCAAATTCACACGGTGGAGGTCGGAGGCGGCAAACATAATCCCCGCTGCCATACAATGGGTGAATGGATCTTATGTTACTACGAATCCCAAGCCCCATGACGTTGACGTAGTCACGTTTTGTGACGGGGATTTTTTGGACACCCTGGCCGAAGAGTTGGAGGAAACGATTGAGAATCACCTCAACGGGCGGGAAGCCACGATTCCTGATTATGGAACATATTCGATACTGATTGGTGCACGCCTCTCGACACATCCAGACTTTGCCATATTTGAGGCTGAACGCAGGTATTTTAGAAAATGGTACGGTCAATTCAACTCTTCCAAAGCAGCTAGTAACGACCCTCGTATAGATCAGCCAAAGGGCTTTCTCGAATTAACAATCGGGGATCAGAATTTAGTCCCCGCAATATCACAAGATAGGGCCGACATATGATAACCCCAGCTTCGCAAAAAATCGCCCTATTAATGCCGCGACCTAAAAGCGTAATCCAAGATCAATTGGAAGACCTTCGTAAAGTTAGAGCCCTGGCAGACGAACATGGTGTTCATGGATTTGTAGACCGAATACGGATGAAAAATCTTATTAAAGAAGAAGAGAAGCTGAAAGAGGAACTCTTAGCAGCAGAAATGCTTGAATCGGGAAATGACATTGAGCTGTCGTTAGATGGACAGTCTGTACGTGATCATATGATTAGGGCCGATTTTATTGGTAGTTTCTTGAAGGATTTGCAAGTTTTGATGGAAAGACTTACGTTCACAGCTAAGTATGCAAAACCCTTAAAAGCCGAAGTACCGGATGAGGTTCTTTCGGAAAGCGAATTGATGTTTGCGGGTTCGAAGGCATCCTCGTTCACCGTGCTACTGAAATTAGTCCCGCCCGCTCAAGTCCCGGCAGCGGCCCCAGACTTGTTTGCAGCACAACGCAGGCAGAGTGTCTTGCGTGATTTACGCAGCCTGTTTAATGATCTGACCCCAGAAAAGGAATTGACCAGCTTGCTTGCCGTATCGGAAAGCAGACCGGTTTATAGGCGATTGTTACAAACGGTCGAAAATCATAATGCGGTTATACGATTTCGAACTGTTGTTGATCCGTATGAAGCCAAACTTACTTGTGAGAAAGCAGCCGAGAGAAACAAATGGATGGAGGAACCGGAGAAGGCACCAAAAGAAGAGGTGTCCGAATTAACAGGAGAATTAGTCGGAGGCAGTCTCGAAAGAAAGGGTTGGTTTGAATTAAGGGTCGGAAAGGTATATTACCGGGGGAATATTTCTGAAGACGTTCGTGCCCAAATGCGGAACATTAAATTTGGAGCCCGAGTGCAAGCCCGAATCAGGCATATCACAGAATACAGAACAAAAGCCAGTTCAGAACCCAAAACAACCGATGTGTTGGAACATCTTATTGAAAAGCCGGAGCCACGGCAAGAAACACTAGTGCCTGACGATTAACCTCTCCTTATCTGATTTTATTTACTCTCTTATTCTTCTCGTCTTTTCCTTTCATTTATGTTTGGCCCGTGTGTTTCTCAACCAGAAGGCGGGCTGCCTTTCTAATTGAAGCTCAACTACTGCTGGCTTGCCTTATACATCAGCCGCTTTCTTTCCGCTCCCTTAATAGCGGCAACTATACGCTCTCCATCGGAGACTTTCCCGAAGTGCATTTGAAAGGGTGTGAAGGAGTCCCCAAAGGGAACCCATTATATATAAAAATTGCCGGGCCGGAATCCCCCTCCCCTCCCCCCACTCATCGGCAGGAGGACTCTGTGAAGTTGGACCGCCTTTCGCTTCTCCAAATGAATTCTGAGTGAATTTCTCGCTTCAAGTATGGTCTTCCCTACCGCACCTTGGACACACGCTCACGCGCGTCCTGGGCACCCACGCGCGCCCGTGGATCTCTAACCGGAGTAGTTAAGGAGGGTCAACTTGAACGAGAGCATTCCGGCTGTGTCCGTCACGACTTCTTGCGGTGCGCTTTGGCCGGCTTCTCGGGAACAAGCTTCTTTTTTCCGGAGAAACGGCGAAGGCTCTCTATGCCGAGCAAACTCGTTTGCGCCGGCCCTACTACAGGGGCAGCTTTCGCAGATGAACTCTTGGCGACTGCTTTTGTCCGCCAAGGGAGAACGTCCACGTAAGATTGCAGACGTGCAAAATCGGTGTCATCATTAATGCATATGATATCGAAAATGGCGTCACCCGCGCATTCGATCATCTTGGCCCCGGACGATCCAGGCTTTGGCTTATGAGATGTCACTACAACATAAGGCCCGATTCCTAATTTTTCCATTAGGAACGCGTCACACAAAGCTTTCTTGACCGTATCCGATCTTCGTAAGCCCTGTTGTGGAGGTTTACTGCTGCCCTTCAACTGGAAGTACAAGAGCCCCCCGTTCCTATTTTCGGCGACTTGATCAATCTCTATGCCCGCCTCTTTGATCTTCAATTTCCCGCAGAGAGCAAACCCTATTGACTCAAGCGTGAGTGCGCACCAGCGTTCAAATGCGTCACCGATCTTCTTAGCTCGCCCCTGAAAATTGTTCTTTCGGCCGCTCATCATTTCCTCAACTCCAGTCCCTCCCCCGAAAAAAGACTAGAGGTGGTTGCAAAACCTCATAAACATTTTTTCAACGTTACCATGACACAAGCGAGCTGGAAGAAGGCAACGAACATACTGATATGATTCTCATATCTGACAACAATGCGTCGGTAGTT